>Ga0310810_10003470_pt1 | contig 17185 bp, 16 predicted proteins | sample NCmetagenome_FD_207641 | JGI IMG/M metagenome (GOLD analysis project Ga0310810, IMG submission 207641) | Soil microbial communities from experimental microcosm in Duke University, North Carolina, United States - NC | ecosystem: Engineered > Artificial ecosystem > Soil microcosm > Unclassified ... | reverse complement strand
AGAAACACGGCCGCTCAGAGCGGACATGAATTCAGCCACCGCGGCGGTCTGGTCGGTCGGTGATCCATCGAGCCGCGCAGGCACGCCGACGACGATCGCCGCGAGTCCGTCCTCCTCCGACGAAAGCCGCATCACCTCGGCCGCCACGCGATCGACGGCATCCGCCGCGCTCGCTACAGTCAACGTGGCGAGCGGCCGCGCCAGCGTGCCGGTCGGGTCGCTGATCGCCAGACCAACGCGGCGCCGCCCGACGTCGATCCCCAGCACGCGCACTGGTCAATGTTACAATTTTGCTGGCGCCTACACCCTGTGAAAACCCGTGAACCGTCGAACGCAGCGTTCTTCGCAGAAAAAGCCTGGCTCCCGGTGTGCCGTGCGGTGTCGCTGTTGATCGTCGTGTCGTTTGGAGTGGTGGCTGCCCAGCAGGAGGACCGCGCGCGCACCGAAGCGCTCGCCGCCCGGGTCGGCCAGCGCATGGAGGCGCTGCATCGCGAAGCCGACCAGCTCGCGTCGCAGGAACGCACGCTGCTTGGCGATCTGCGGAAGCTGGAGCTCGCGCGCCAAATCAAAATCGAAGAGCTTCGCGGGCTCGATGCCGAGGCGTCGCAGATCGAAACCGAACGGACGGCGGTCGCCGGAAAGCTGATGAAGCTTCAAGCGGAGGACGAAGCCACGCGACCCGATCTCGAGGCGCGGCTCGTCGAAATGTACAAGCTTGGGCAGGCGCGATATGCGCGGCTGCTGCTTTCCACTTCCGATGTCCGGCGCCTCGGGCAGGCGGCGCGTACGGCCGCGGCGCTCGCGAAGCTCGATCGGGATCGCGTGGCGGCGCATCAGCACACGCTCGAAGAGCTGACAGCGGCACGGACGACGCTCGGCGAGCGAAGCCGCCGCCTCGCCACCCTGCGGGCCGACGCGCGCAGCGCCGGCGCCGAGGTGGCGCGAACGGCGAAGGCCCGCAGCGACGCGATTGCGGACATCGATCGGCAACGCGATCTCAACGCGCAGCTCGCCGGCGAGCTGCAGGCTGCTCAGCAGAAGCTCCAGGCTGCGCTGCGCACGCTGGCCGCCGGGTCGCCCGATGCCGAGCCTGCGAGCCTGCCGCTCAAGACCTTTCGCGGGGATCTCGACTGGCCGGTCCAGGGAACCGTGCGGCGCCGCTTCGCGAGCGGCGCGTCCGGCCGCACACCTCCGTCAAACGGCATTGATATCGCCGCAACCGAGGGCGCACGCGTGACCGCCGTGCACCAGGGGGTTGTGGCGTTTGCGGACCCGTTCAGCGGCTTCGGCAATCTGGTGATCGTCGATCACGGGGCGCAGGCCTTCAGTTTGTATGGCAATTTGCTCGATATTGCGGTCAAAAAGGGGGCAAACATCGACGCCGGCCAGGCGATCGGCACCGTCGGCGCGACGCTGACGGGGCCGGCCGGGCTGTACTTCGAATTGCGCGTCGACGGTCAGCCGGTCGATCCCTTACAATGGTTCAAGAAACGTTAGGGGTTTTATGAATTCTCGCACGCGCGCCATCGTCATCTCCATCTCTGTCCCCGTGATCGCCTTTGCGATTGTCGGGGGCCTGCTCGGCAAGGTCATGGCTCGCGAGGAAACGTTTCAACACCTCAAGCCCTTTGACGATGTCGTGAACTTCATTACGGGCAACTACGTGGAAGAGGTGAAGATCGACAAGGTGATGCACGGCGCGATGCGCGGCCTCGCCGACGGACTCGATCCCGACAGCGCATATCTCACCCCTGATCAAGTCAAGGAGGTCGAGAGCCAGAAGCCGCTGCCGGCGGGCGACATCGGATTGGAGCTCACCCGTCAGTACTACCTTCGCGTCATCGCCGCCCGCGACGGCTCTCCCGCGGCGAAAGCCGGCCTTCGCAGCGGCGATTACGTGCGTGCCATCAACGACAAGCCCACCCGCGAGATGTCCGTGTGGGAAGGCATGCGCGCGCTTCGCGGCGCGCCGGGATCCAAGGTGACGTTGGCCATCATCCGTGGCAGCGCCGCCGATCCGCACATCGTCGAGCTGACCCGGGAGACCATGCCGCCCTCCGACGTTCAGGGCCGCATCGCCGCGCCGGGTGTGGCCTATGTGCGCATCGCGGCCATCGGACCGAATACCGTCAATCAGACGAAGTCCCAGATCGCGGATCTGCAAGCCAAAGGCGCGATGAAGGTGATTCTTGACGTCCGCCGGACATCGACGGGCGATGCCGAGCAGGGCCTGGCGCTCGCGAGGCTCTTCGTCGGGCCGGGCGCCACGCTGGCGATCCGCGAAAGGAGCGGCGGCGTACGCGAGACGATCGCTGCGGCGGCCGGCGACGGCGCTGTCAAAGTGCCGGCCCTCGTGCTGCTCGATGTCGGCACGTCAGGCGCGGCGGAGTTGTTCGCCTCGGCGTTGTCGGGGAACAAGCGCGCCGACCTCGTCGGCGAGCACACCATTGGCCGTGCCGCGATTCAGCGGCTGATCAAACTGCCCGACAGCAGCGGTATGTGGCTGTCCACCTCGCGCTACCTCACGCCCGCCGGTACGCCGCTGCACGAAAAAGGACTCGAGCCCACGGTGGTCGTCGACGAGCCGGACGTTGAGTTCGGCCAGACGCCGCCGCCCGGCGATCCGGTTCTCGACAAGGCACTCGAGCGGTTCTCCGAGAAGAAAGCCGCATAGGAATCTGGTAATTGAGTAATTGGGTAATTGGGTAATTGGGTATTCGGTAATGGCCGATCTTCCAAACCAATTACCCGATTACCCAATTACTCAACTACCCAATTACTCAACCACCCAATTACCCAATTACCCAATTACCCAATTTGGTATACTGTCCGTTCGCTCAACGCCTGTATTTTCAGGATGTAGGCGCGTAGCTCAGAGGTTAGAGCGCCTGCTTGACACGCAGGAGGTCGGTGGTTCGAGTCCACCCGTGCCTACCATGTGTCCGCAATCCCCGAATGAGTCAGGTCACTGTCACGCTTCCGGATGGCTCGAGTCGCAACGTGCCAGCCGGCACGCCCGTCCGCGATGTGGCGGCCCAGATTTCGCCGGGCCTCGCCAGGGCGGCTCTCGCGGCCGTCGTCGACGGCAAGCTCGTCGACCTTTCTTTCGGAATCGACAAGGATGCCGCCGTCCGGCTCGTCACGGATCGGAGCCCTGAAGCGCTGCCGCTCTTCCGCCACAGCACCGCCCATCTGCTCGCCGCCGCCGTGACCAGCCTTTTTCCCGGAGCGCAGTGCGGCATCGGCCCGGCCACCGACGAGGGGTTCTTTTACGACTTCGTTGTCGATCGGCCATTCGTGCCGGAGGATCTCGAGCGGATCGAGAAGAAGATGAAGGACCTCGCGGCTGAAGATCTGCCGTACGAGCGGCAGATGTGGCCGCGCGAGAAGGCGAAAGAGTTCTTCACGACTCGGGGCGAGCCGCTGAAGGTGCAGCTGATCGAGGAGAAGACCGCCGGCCAGCAGGACGTCTCGTGCTACACCATCAAAGACCCGCAGACCTTTATCGATTTCTGCGTCGGTCCGCACGTACCGTCCACCGGCAAGCTCAAAGCCTTCAAAGTGCTGAGCGCATCGAACGCGTACTGGAAGGGCGATGCGCGCAACCAGCCGATGCAGCGCATCTACGGCACCGCATTCCTCGCGGAAAAAGATCTGAAGGCGTACCTCACGCAGATCGAGGAGGCCAAGAAACGCGACCACCGGAAGCTCGGACGCGAGCTCGGGTTGTTCACGTTTCACCAATGGGCTCCGGGCGCGGCGTTCTGGCTGGACAAGGGCACGACGCTGTACAACACGCTGGCGAACTACATGCGTGACGTGCTCTTCCCCGCCGGATACGTGGAGGTGAAGACGCCGCTCATCTACAACAAGGCGCTGTGGGAGACCTCCGGGCACTGGACCCACTATCGTCAGAACATGTTCCTCATCGAGTCGGCCGACGGCGATGAGATGGGAGTGAAAGCGATGAACTGTCCCGGCCACATGCTGGTCTTCGCCAGCGACGGGCGCAGTTATCGCGACCTTCCGTTGCGGCTGCACGAGCAGACGCCGCTCCACCGCAACGAAGCGTCGGGCGTGCTGTCGGGACTTACGCGCGTCCGCCAGTTTTCGCAGGACGACGCACACTGCTTCGTGACGCAGGAGCAGATCGGCGACGAAGTCGAGCGGCTCCTCGGTCTTGTGCAAAAGGTGTATGGCGATCTCGGCCTGCCGTATGAGGCGAAGCTCTCCACGCGGCCTCCGGAATTTCTCGGCGAGATCGCCACGTGGGATTCCGCCGAAGCGCAACTGAAGGCGGCGCTCGACAAGGCAGGCCAGCGCTACACGCTCAACGAGGGCGACGGGGCATTCTACGGACCGAAGATCGATTTCGACGTGACCGACGCCATCGGGCGAAAGTGGCAGTGTGCGACGATTCAGCTCGATTACCAGCTGCCGCAGCGGTTCGGCTTGAAGTACAACGGCGCCGACAACACCGAGCACACGCCGATCGTCATCCATCGTGCGATTTTCGGCAGCTTCGAGCGGTTCATCGCCATCCTGATCGAGCATTATGCGGGGGCGTTTCCCCTGTGGCTGGCGCCGATTCAGGCGATCGTGCTGCCGATTTCCGACCGGCATCTCGACTATGCTGGGTCGGTCCGCGGCGCCCTCCAGGCGGCCGGGCTGAGGGCCGATCTCGACGACCGCCAGGAAAAGATCGGATATAAGATTCGGGAGGCGCAATTACAGAAGGTTCCCTACATGCTTGTCGTCGGGGACCGCGAGAGCGCCGAGCACACGGTGTCGGTTCGGACGCGCACGGGCGGCGACCAGGGGGGGAGTTCGGTCAGCGATTTCCTCGCGAAAGCGAAGGATGAAATCGACAAGAAGGTCCTTGGTTCTTAGGCCTTGGTGCTTGGTCCGGGCTTGGTCCCAGGTCGTTCTTGGTCCTTGGTGCTTGGTGCGCTGCAAGGCGGCGCGGCATGAGTGGACCAAGGACCGAGCACCAGGCGACGACTAAGGACGAGGGACGGACCAGGAACGACGGACCAAGGACCAGGTACCAGGGAAAGCAAGGGAGGCCGTTATAGCTTTTGATAGAAGTCCTCGCCGCGATGATCGCGTCCGGGTCAACGAACGAATCCGCGTCCGCGAAATCCGCGTGATCGACGACACCGGCCAGCAGCTCGGCATCATGCCGCCGCCGCAGGCCGTCGCGATCGCCAAGCAGAAAGGGCTCGACCTGGTCGAGATCTCGCCGACGGCCAGCCCGCCGGTCTGCCGCATCATGGATTTCGGGAAGTATCAATACCAGGAGCAGAAGCGCGCGCGCGAGGCCCGGAAGCACCAGAAGGTGATCGAGGTCAAAGAGATCAAGTTCCGTCCGAAGGTCGACGAGCACGACTACCAGTTCAAGAAGAAGCACATCGAGCGCTTCCTCGAAGACGGCGACAAGGTGAAGGCGACGATCTTCTTCCGGGGACGCGAAATGGCGCATCCCGATATCGGCCGCCGCATTCTCGAGCGGCTGATCGAAGAACTTGCGGATGTCGCGGTGGCCGAGACGATGCCGCGCCTCGAAGGCAATCAGATGCACACGATCCTGACGCGCAAGCCGTCGGGCGGCGGGCGGGCGAAGGCCGCGACGGCGACAGCGAGATAAAACGATCACCGCGGAGTTCGCAGAGCACGCAGAGAATCATGTTTCTCTGCGATCTCAGCGCCCTCCGCGGTTAACGTGAGGAATAGATGCCGAAAAAGTTGAAGCTGAAGACGCACCGCGGCGCGGCGAAGCGCTTCAAGCGGACCAAGAGCGGGAAGTTTCTGCGGGGCAAGGCGTTCAAGCAGCACATCCTCAGCAGCAAGACGACGAAGCGGAAGCGCGGGCTGCGCGGCACGACCACGGTGGCGAAGGTCGATACGCCGAAACTTGCGCGGATGCTTCCATACAAATAATGGCTCAGGGCTCAGGGCTTAGGGCTTGGGGCTTAAGCCGGCCTGACCCTTGAGTCCTGAGCCTTGAGCCTTCTGGAGTGACCAAATGCCCCGTGTAAAAAGAGGAACGGTCCGCCGCGCCAAGCGGAAGAAACTACTCGGACTGGCGAAGGGTTATTACGCCAACAAGAGCAAGCTGTATCGCGCCGCGAAAGAGTCGGTCGACACGGCGCTCAAATATGCGTTCGTCGGACGGCGCCGGAAGAAACGCGACTTCCGTCGTCTTTGGGTGATCAGGATCAACGCCGCCGCGCGCGAACACGGCCTCACATACGGCCAGTTCATCAACGGCCTCAAGCAGGCCGGCGTGACGCTGGATCGCAAGAGCCTGTCGGAGCTGGCAATCGCGAGCCCGGCGGCATTTGGCACGCTGGCGGCACAGGCGAAGGCGGCCACGAAGCCGGTCGCGAAGCCGGCGGGTAAAGCTGCGGCACGAGCGTAACGCTTTCAACACCAGCCCATCACCACACGATGCAGGACTGAAGTCCCGCGCCACACCAGTAGTGGCGCAGGTCTTTAGACCTGCCTGTTCGTGATATAGAGTCCCCGATGAACGTCCCCGACACAGGCTCCGTGCAGACGGAGATCGCACGCTTCGACGCCGAGCTGTTGCAGGCGAAATCGGCGCGTGACGCGCAGGCGGTGCGCGATCGATTTCTCGGCCGCAAGAGCAGCGTCGTCGCGTCATGGATGCAGAGCATCGGCAGCGCCCCTCCGGATCAGAAGCGCGAAATCGGGCGGCTGGCGAACGAACTGAAGCAGGCGATCGAGGCACGCTGGGAGGCGTATCAGGCGTCGGCGGCGCCGGCGCGCGCGCCAGGGAGCATCGACGTCACGCTGCCCGGGCGCGAGCCGGTTGTCGGCCATCGTCATCCCCTCACGATCGTTCGCAACCGGCTCGAAGACATCTTCACGCGCATGGGCTTCGCGGTCGTCGAAGGACCAGAGGCTGAGGACGAGTGGCACTGCTTCGACGCCCTCAACATGCCCGCCGAGCATCCCGCGCGCGACATGCAGGACACGTTGTATCTCGCGGCGTCCATCGCCGGCGAGTCGCCGGCCGATCGACGAACGCTCCTGCGGACGCATACTTCGTCGATGCAGATCCGGTACATGCAGGCGCACAAGCCGCCGATTCGGATTGTGGTGCCTGGACGCGTCTATCGGCGGGACGATCTCGACCTGACGCATTCGCCTGCCTTCGCCCAGATCGAGGGCCTTGCCGTCGGCGAGGGCGTGTCGCTGACGGATCTCAAAGGCACACTCCTCGCCTTCGCGCGCCAGATGTTTTCGCCGACGGTGCGTGTGCGCTTCCGTCCCAGTTTTTTTCCTTATACCGAGCCGAGCGCGGAAATCGACCTCAGCTGCTGGCAATGCGACGGTGCCGGCTGCGCCATGTGCAAGAAGACCGGATGGATCGAGCTCGGCGGCTGCGGCATGGTCCACCCGGCCGTGTTCGAGGCGGTCGGCTACGACCCGGAGCGCTACACAGGGTTTGCCTGGGGGATCGGCATCGAACGGATCGCGATTCTCCGGTATCGCGTTGAGGACATCCGAATGTTTTACGACAACGACCTGAGGTTCCTCGAGCAGTTTCCGTACTAATGACCAGGCAAACGGCTTAGCCACGAAAACACGAAAGCGCACGAAGACATGGTCGACGCGGGCGGCCTGCAACGCAGGCCGCGCATTGACGGAACACACATGGAAACGAACGAGGAGTCCCGGCTATTCAACTCGCTCGTTTCCATGTGTGCTCCGTCTGAGCCGCCGCTTCGCGGCGCCGCGTCGAACGTTTGTGGGTTCTGAAACTCTGCGAGCTCCGCGGTCTCTGCGTTGAATGTGTTCTTCGTGGGCTTCGTGTTTTCGTGATGTGCATTGGTGGATGAACACGTAGATGCGACTTCTTGTTTCATGGCTTCGCGATTTCGTCGCAATCGACGCTCCGGCGGAAGAAATCGCCGAGAGGGTGGGGCTGCGAGGCTTCGAGGTCGCATCCATCGAATCCGTGGGCGACGACGATGCCGTCATCGATTTCGAGGTGACCGCCAACCGCCCGGATTGTCTGAGCGTCGTGGGATTGGCGCGCGAGGTGGCGACGATCTACGACCTCCCCCTCACGGTGCCGTCGGTCTCATCCCAGGCGGGCGGCGCAAAACTTACAGTGGAATCGCTGCCGACCGGCCCGTCGAGCCACGTCACTGTGACGATCGAGGACGGGGAGCTGTGCCCTCGCTATGCCGCGGCTGTCGCAGATGTGCGTGTCGCCGCCTCCCCGGACTGGATGGTCCGGCGCCTCCAGGCGGCCGGCATCAGGCCGATCAGCACGATTGTCGATCTCACCAACTACGTGCTCATCGAGCTCGGCCACCCGATGCATGCATTCGATCTGACGAAGCTCGCCGGATCGGAAATCCGCGTGCGGCGGGCGAAGGCAGACGAGGTGATCACGACGCTGGACGGCGTCCGGCGAAAGCTCGATTCCGAGATGCTCGTGATCGCGGATCGCGATCGTCCCCAGGCGATCGCCGGCGTGATGGGCGGCGCAGGCTCCGAAGTCTCTTCCGCTACGAGCCGCGTCGTCTTCGAAAGCGCATATTTCAAACCGGCCTCCGTCCGCCGGACCAGTAAGCGGCTCAATCTCAAGACGGAAGCCTCCGCACGCTTCGAACGCGGCGCCGACGTCGGCGCGCCGGTTTTCGCGCTCCAGCGTCTCGCGGCCTTGATGGACCAGATCGGCAGCGGTCAAACCGCCGGTCCTCTCGTCGACGTGTATCCCGCCCCGCGCAAGGCCGCGCACCTTGAGCTGCGCCGCTTGCGGCTCACGGCGCTCCTCGGCGTCGCGGTGCCCGATCCGGACGTCGACCGGATTTTGCGGCGCCTGGGCCTGACGGTGACCGCGACGTCGGACGGATGGAGCGTCGCGATCCCGACCTTCCGGGTCGATCTCATGCGGGAAGTCGACCTGATCGAGGAGGTTGGCAGGCACTACGGATTCGACAAGCTGCCGGCGACGTTCCCCGTCATGACCGCCCCGGCGCCGCCGCCTGACCCCCGCATCCCGCGTGACCAGCTGGTCCGCAAAATTCTGACAGGGGCCGGCCTGTCCGAGGCTGTGACCTTCGGCTTCATCGAGGCGAAGGCGGCCCACGCGTTCGCAACCGCCGGCAGCGAGCCCGTAGCGCTTGCCAACCCGCTCTCGGCGAAATTCGACACGCTCCGGCCTTCGCTCATTCCCGGTCTCGTCGACGCCGTCGCGCACAATCGGCGCCACGGGCGAGACAACGTGGGACTCTTCGAGATTGGGACGCGGTTTGCGGCCGCCGGCGAGACGAGGGCGGTCGCCCTCGCCTGGACGGGATCGGTCGCCCCCGTCCACTGGTCCGCGGGCGGACGTCCGGTCGACTTCTTCGACGTGAAAGGGATCGTCGAGGCGCTCTCGCAGGCGCTCGATGTGCCGCTTCGTTTCGAGCCCGCGACTGAACCGTTCATGGTTCCTGGACAAACGGCCGCGATTCTCTGCGCAGGCAGCGTCAGCGACGGCTCGCCCGTCGGTGTCGCCGGTCAGATCGCGCCGGACGTGGCCGACGCGCGAGGGCTCTCGCCCAAAGATCGTCTCTACGCCGCGGAATTGAATCTCGATCTGCTCGATGAGGCCCGCGTCGCCTCGAGCGATGCGATCCGATCGCTCCCGCGCCATCCGTTCGTCGTCCGCGATCTGTCGATCGTCGTCTCAGACACCTTGCCTGCGGCGATCATTCATGGCACCATTCAGTCGGCCGGCCGCGAAGCGCCCGCGCCGCTCACCGCCGTCGCGTTCTTCGATCGCTATCAGGGCAAAGGGGTGCCGGAGGGCTCCGTGAGCATCTCGGTGCGGTTGACCTTTCAGGCCACCGATCGCACGTTGACCGACGCGGAAGTGCAACAGAGTGTTGAGAGGATACTGAGTGCGCTGATACACGAACACGGCGCAGTCCAGAGATGAATCTGGTCATCTGGTCATCTGGTTTATCTCGTCAATGATTCGACATGGGACAATCAATGACGAGATAACGAGATGAACACGTGACCAAATGCGAGGATCAGTTGTATGACCAAAACCGCAACGCGAAGCGTGGAACTTGAACCGATAGATCGTCTCGAGGAAAAGGTAAAGCGGCTTGTCGGCATGGTCGATCGGATGAAGGCGGAGCACGCCCGGGCGACTGAAGAGAATCAGCGTCTCACCCGCGAGCTCGCCGCGGCGGCGGCGCGCGCCGAAGCGAGCGACGCCCTCGTCGAAGAGCTGTCGTCGCTCAAGGAAGAGCGCGACGTCATCCGCACCCGGGTGACGGACATGCTCGATCAGCTCGAAGCGCTGAATCTGTAGGGCGGCTCCTTCCGGACCCGCCGGGTCCGAAAGAAATTGGCCGACACGCGGACCCACCGGGTCCATCAGGATCCGGCCTCCATATGGCAGACACCAACGTCATCCCGATCAGCATCCAGGGACAGCAGTACCCGATCCGGACGTCGCTCCCGCCCGAGTACGTGCTGCAGCTGGCCATGTTCGTGGACGAAAAAATGCGCGCCGCGGCCGAGTCGACGCCGAGCGGTGACTCGCTGCGCCTCGCGGTGCTCGCCGCGCTGAATATCGCCGACGAACTGTTCCGCTGCCGCGACGCGACCGACCAGCGCAACGGCCAGCTCGCCGAACGGACGGAAGAATTGGAGCGGCTGCTCGATCGCGTCTTGATGGCCTAGGAGGTGCCGTGTGCCAGGGTGCCTCGTGCCAGGGTGTCGTGCCGCGTGCCGGGCGTTGAGCGCGCCCGGCACCAGCCATTTTGCACGCCACGTGGCACTTCGGCACCTTGCACCATGCACGCGGACGAACTAAGATCCCCGCAGGGTGTGAGTTCCCTGCTTTGCGCGTGATGGCGGTAGGCTCGTTTGAGCCAACGTTTCATCTAAGTGAGTCGCGACGCCGCGTGGTGTGCATGCCTCTGCAAGAGGAAGCCTGAAGCGCGGCTTTTTTGAGCGGTTCCACCTGCTTACGCAGGTTCATCGACCTCCCCACACGGCAAAGCGGGGCCTTTTCGTTTCCCGTCCCTCCGCCGGCTGATACGTGCTCTCAACGCTCGGACTCCTCATCGATCTCGCCGTCAGCTTCGGGGCGGCCGCCGCGGTCTTTGCCGTGTGGGTCGCCAATCGAAAACGCCTTGCCGCCGAAACCGTAGGCCGCGCCGAAGAGCAGGCCCGCCGGATCACCAAAGAAGCCGAACGCGACGCCGAATCACGCAAGAAAGAGACGCTGCTCGAGGCGAAGGAGAAAGCGCACGAAGTGCTCATGGAGGCCGAGCGGCAGGCGCGTCAGGACCGCCTGCAGGCGGCTACGCTCGAACAGTCGCTGGCGCGCCGCGACGCGTTGATCGCCGCCCGCGAAGCCGGGGCCGAACGGCTCGACAAGGAACTGACGGCTCGCGAGCGCGCGGTCAAGGACCGGGAAAAGGCTTCGCTCGACGCCGCGGCGAAATACGAGCGCCTTGTCGCCGATCAGCAGCGCGAGCTCGAACGGGTCGCGGGTCTGACGGCCGAAGAGGCGAAGGAGCTGCTCGTCAAGCACATGGAAGCCGACGCGCGGCACGACGCCGCCAACCTGCTCAAGCGGCTCGACGCCGAGGCGCGCGAGACCGCCGGCGAACGCGCGAAGCACTACATCACCGAGGCCATCCAGCGATCGGCAGCCGAGCACGCCGTGGAGACGACGGTCTCGGTCGTCGATCTGCCGAGCGACGATCTGAAAGGCCGCATCATCGGCCGTGAAGGCCGCAACATCCGCGCCCTCGAGCTCGCCACCGGCGTCGACCTGATCGTCGACGATACGCCCGGCGCGATCATCCTGTCCGCCTTCGATCCGTATCGCCGCGAGATCGCCAAGCAGGCGATCGAACGGCTGATCGCCGACGGCCGCATCCACCCGGCGCGCATCGAGGAAGTCGTTCAAAAGGTCAAAGACGAGACCGACGATGCGATGCGCAAGGAAGGCGCCGCAGTCGCCTTCGAGCTCGGCCTTCACGATCTCCATCCCGAAATCCTCAGGCTGATGGGACGCCTCAAGTTCCGCACGAGCTACGGCCAGAACGTGCTCTATCACTCCGCGGAGGTCGCGCGCCTCGCGGGAATCATGGCGAAGGAGCTCGGCATCGACGCACACGTGGCCGTCCGCGCGGCATTCGTGCACGACATCGGCAAGGCGATCGACCGCGAGATGGAGGGCACGCATCTCCAGATTGGCATCGACTTCCTGCGCAAGCACGGCGAGAGCGAGGCGGTCGTCATGGCGATGGCCGCCCACCACATGGACATCGACTGGCCCTCCCTCGAAGCGATGATCGTCCAGGCGGCCGACGCCATTTCCGCCGCGCGGCCCGGCGCGAGGCGCGACATTCTCGAAAGCTACGTCAAGCGCCTCGAGAAGCTCGAAGGCATTGCCGACTCGTTCAAGGGCGTGTCCAAATCGTTCGCGCTGCAGGCGGGCCGCGAGATCCGCATCATGGTGGAGAGCGAAAAGATCTCCGACGAGGAAGCCGTGTGGCTCTCGAAGGATATCGCCCGGCGCATCGAAAACGAGCTGGAGTACCCCGGCCAAATCAAGGTGACGGTCATTCGCGAAACCCGCGCCACGGACTATGCCAAATGAGGTCAGAGGCTTGGGGTTAGAGGTTGGAAAGCTCAAGGACCCCGACCTCCAGCGTCTACCTTCCACGCTCCGCGTTGGGGATCTGAGCGAGCGCGATCTGCTCGCGCGCATCCAGCAGTATCTGCCGCCTGCGCCCGCCTGGCTGCTTGTCGGCATCGGCGACGATGCGGCGATCATCGAGCCGGAGAGGAACCGGGTCCAGGCCCTGAGCGTCGATGCGCTCGTCGAAGGGATCCACTTCGATCGCGCTTTTGTGCCGCCCGACGCGATCGGGCATCGCGCCCTTGCCGTCAATCTGAGCGATCTGGCCGCGATGGGGGCGGCGCCTCGCCTGGCGCTGCTGTCCTTCGCGCTCCCGCCCGCCCTGCCGCTCGAAGAGTTCGAGGGCATCATCGCCGGTCTCGTCCGTCTCGGCGCACGGCACCGCATCCACGTGGCCGGCGGCAACCTGACGCGATCGCCGGGGCCGCTGATGATCGACATCACCGTGATGGGCAGTGTCAAACGCCGGCAGGCCCTGACGCGTGCGGGCGCGCGTCCGGGGGATGAGATCTATGTGAGCGGTACGCTCGGAGCGGCAGCTGCCGGACTCCGCATGCTGCAGATGAAAAGCGCAACCAACAAAAGCACCACCACGGAGGTCACCGACACAAACAGAGGTCACGGAGCAACGAGATCCAAAGAAGATCCGTGTGCTCCGTTGTCCTCCGTTCCCTCCGTGGTAGAGCTTTGCACGCATCGCTATCTCTACCCCCAGCCGCGCGTGCGGCTCGGACTCCTCATCTCGCGAAACCGCGCGGCCTCGGCAGCGATCGACCTGAGCGACGGCCTTGCCGACGGCGTTCGCCGGATTGCCGAGGCGGGCGGCGTGGGCGCACTGATCGAGGCGGACGCGCTGCCGATTGAACCGGCCGTCCGCGCGTGGTTCCAAGAGCGCGGGCTCGATCCGGTCGCCGAAGCGATGACGGCCGGCGACGATTACGAGCTTCTCATTACTGTCCGCCCGCGAACGGACAGACGATTGAGTGCCGCGAAGCGCAGTGATGTGCCGCTGACCCGCATCGGCACGTGCACCGAAGCCCGCGCGGTGTTATTGCGGGACAAAACAACGGAACGCGAGCTCCCGCGCGCGGGATACGATCATTTTCAATGATTCATCTCACCCGGAGGGTCATCCGCCGATGGCTCGACCGGCTGCTGCATATTGACGACACCCCGGAACGAACCGCCGCGGCGTTCGCGCTCGGCGTGTTTTTCGGATTCTCGCCGTTTCTCGGCCTGCACACGCTGCTTGGCATCCTGTTCGCCTTTCTGCTGAACCTCAATCGGGTCTCCGTACTGCTCGGCGTCTACTCGAACCTCCCGTGGTTTCTAGGTCCGTACTACGTCGTGGCGACGATGGTCGGCGCGCAGATCACGGGGCATCGCGTGCCGCCGGGGTTCCGCAGGCAGCTGGGAGCGCTCTTCGAGCTGTCGCTCTTCCAGGGCGAGTTCTGGCGTCGGCTGGTCGTGGTCCTCAAACCCCTGGGACTGCCCTACATGGTGGGTTCGACGATTGGGGCGGTGCTGCTGGCAGCCGCCGCGTACCAGGCGGCGCTCGCGTTCATCGCGAGCCGCCGGCGGCTCCAGGACATGCTGCATCACCATAAACACTAGACCGTGCAGGCTTTAGGCTTCAATTCGCGGATTGGCATTTCAAATTTGCAATCCACAATTCATCGCCAACCGGACATCGGCAATCTACAATCTGAGGGTGATTATTGCCCAGTCATTCCGGCGGAAAGTCATCGTCACGGTTATCGCCGCGAGCGGGTTCGCTTCGTTGTACGAAGCGAAGGCGTGGGACTCCAAATACGCGGCGCGGCTGGCCGCGCCGGCGGATCCCTCGCGTCCTCCCTCCCCCGGCGACCGCCTCGCCTTCAGCGCGACCGCCTATTGCAAAGGCATTACGACCGCCTCCGGCGTCGCGGTCCAGACAGGCATCGCGGCCGCCGACCCGGCGCTCCTGCCGGTCGGCTCGGTGATCGACGTCAGCGCCCCGGATGCGAAATACAGCGGGATTTACACGGTAATGGACACGGGGCCGGCGATTCAGGGGCGGCTCATCGACGTTTACATGTGGAGCTGCTACGAAGCGCTCGACTTCGGCCGCATGCCCATCCAGCTCACGGTGCTGCGCCTCGGCTGGAACCCGAAGGCAACCACGCCCACGTTCCTCGAGCGCCTCTTCAAGCGGTCCTCGGAGAAACCGGCCCGCCTGCCGTCGCGCCCCCTGCCGCAGACCGATCCGCAGGCAATCCTCGACCCTGCTCCGTCCGCGGAGGCCGCCCCGTAAGGGTTCAGAGGTGGGGGTCTCGGGTTCAATCGGACTGCAGGTCCGGCTGAAGCCGGACCCGCGATCTTCAGCACGTTCCGCCAAAGCCGGACGCGGCGATCTTCAGTAGATTCCGCTAGAGCCGGACCCCGCGGTCTTCGGTGGGGCCAATCGCCATATCGCTCTCCCGTTCTTTGTATTGCAGCTCGAACAGCCGGAAGTAGATGCCGCGCGCTGCGAGCAGCTCCTGGTGCGTGCCCGACTCGCGGAGCCGACCCTTGTGGAACACCAGAATCTTGTCCATGTCCTGGATCGTCGACAGCCGGTGCGCGATCGCGATGGTGGTGCGGCCCGCCATCAGCACGCGGAGCGCATCGCGGATCAAGAGCTCCGTTTCGGTGTCCACGCTCGAGGTCGCTTCGTCGAGGATGAGCACGCGCGGATCGAACGCGAGGGCTCGCGCGAACGACAGCAGCTGCTTCTGGCCGACCGACAGCGTGGCTCCGCGCTCCGCGACGGCGCTGGCGTAGCCGTCCGGCAGGCGCGCGATGAAGGCGTCGGCGTGCACCGCCTCCGCGGCGCGCCGCACGCGGTCGTCGTCGATTGCCTGATTCCCCAGCCGGATGTTATCGGCAATGGTTCCCGAAAACAGATGGACGTCCTGCAGCACGAGACTGAAGAGCCTCCGGAGATCCGCCAGGTCGATCTCCCGCACATCGACGCCGTCGACGGTAATCCGTCCGCGGTTCACGTCGTAAAACCGCAACAGCAGGTTGATGAGCGTCGTCTTGCCTGCACCCGTCGCGCCGACGATCCCGACGCGCTCTCCCGCTTTGACCTCGAAGCTGACGTCTCGGAGGACGTATTGATCGTCGGTATCCGTTGCCTGAGGCAGGCCGGCCCTCGTCAGGTCCGGCCTGCTGTTGTACGCGAACCATACGTCCTCGAACACGATGTGGCCGGCGGCCGGCGAGGGACGCACGATCGGATGCACGGGCGGCCGAACCACTACCGGCTCGTCCAGCAGGGTGAAGATCCGCTCTGAGGAGGCCATCGCCGATTGCAGGACGTTGAACTTCTCCGACATATCGCTGATCGGGCGGAAGAATCGCTGGGCGTACTGGAGGAAGGCCACCAGGGCGCCCAGCGTCAGCATGCTGCGCAGCACCATGCCGCCCCCGTACCAGATGATGAGCGCCGACGCGAGTGCGCTCACCGCTTCGACGGCGGGATAGAACAGCGCGTAGTAGAAGATCGATTCGATGTTCGCGTCCCTGTGCTTTCGATCGATATCATCGAAGCGGGAAAAGTTCAGAGCTTCCCTGCGGAACATCTGTACCGTCGACATGCCTGTGATGTTCTCCTGCAGGAAGGCGTTGATCCGCGCGATCCAGCCGCGGACGATGCGATACGACTCCCGGACGTTGCGCCGGAACCACTGCGTGATGAGGACGATCAGCGGCAGCACGCAGAAGGTGACCATCGCCAGCCGCCAGTTCATCCACAACATCACCCCCATGATCCCGACGAGCGTGAACACGTCGCCGAACACGGTGACAACGCCTGACGTGAAGAGATCGTTCAGGACGTCCACGTCCGAGGTCACGCGCGTCATCAGGCGGCCGACCGGGTTGCGGTCGTAGTACTTCAGATCGAGCCGCTGCAGGTGGGCATACAGCTCCATCCGCAGGTCGAACATCAGCTTCTGTCCGGTCAGCTGCATCGTCCAGGTCTGGAGATAATCGGCGCCGAAAGCGACGATGAGGATGACGAAGTACAGCGCCGCCAAACGATTGAGCGGCGCGAGCTGGCCGGTGGCGATATACCGGTCGATTGCCACTTTCATCAGGTAGGGCTGCGCGAGCTGCGCAGCGGCGCCGGCCATGATGGCGACGAACGAAAGGGCGACCTGACGCGAGTACGGGCGCAGATAGAGCGCCAGCCGGCGCATCAGCCGCGCGTCATAGGCTTTGCCGAGGACTTCGTCGTCGTGGTTGGTCATCTGGGTCCTTCACCACAATAGGTACAAAGGACACAAAGGACAGAACTGGTCGTGGCAGGACTGAAGTCCTGCGCTACATTTCTGGCTGCCGTAGCGCAGGTCTTCGGACCTGCCTCAAAATCTCCGGCTGTCGTAGCGCAGGTCTTTAGACCTGCCTCAAAATCTCTGGCTGCCGTAGCGCAGGTCTTCGGACCTGCCTCAAAATCTCCGG
>Ga0310810_10003469_pt1 | contig 17185 bp, 11 predicted proteins | sample NCmetagenome_FD_207641 | JGI IMG/M metagenome (GOLD analysis project Ga0310810, IMG submission 207641) | Soil microbial communities from experimental microcosm in Duke University, North Carolina, United States - NC | ecosystem: Engineered > Artificial ecosystem > Soil microcosm > Unclassified ... | reverse complement strand
AAATCGCCTGAAAGGTCCAGGTGTAGCCGCGAGCCTTCAGGCTCGCCTGAGGCCGGCAGCGCACCTAACGGCTGCTACGACTGCACGGTTCGAATCCCACCGTCAACCGCGGACCAGCCAGCCTGCTGAACCTGCCTCGCGCGGACTACCACCGCACCTGCCAGCGCACAGATCGACAGCAGCAGAAAGCCCGGCGCGAACGCGCCGGTCGACTGCTTCATCGCGCCCATGAGCGTCGGCAGCAGGAACCCGCCGACACCGCCCGCGGCACCGACAAGCCCCGTCACGATGCCGATTTCGCGCGGGAATCGCAGCGGCACGAGCTGGAACACCACACCGTTGCCGAGCCCCAGGCCGATCATCGTCACAAGGACCGCTGCCGCCGCTGCCTGGATGCCCGGCGACACTGCAACGGCGGCATAGCATGCAGCAATCGCGACGAAGAGGATTTGGAGCAGCCGCACGCCGCCGACGCGGTCGGCGAGGTACCCTCCGAATGGTCGCGACATGCTTCCGCAGAACGCGGCCGCGGCCGTGATGAGGCCCGCGGTGACGGGCGCCACCTCGAACTGGTCGTGCAGGAACACCGGAAGGAAACTGCTCAGGCCGACGTAGCCGCCAAACGTGATGCAGTAGTACGCGCAGAGCCACACGGCATCGGGCTGCGTGAGCGCCCCGTAGTACTCCGAGGAGCTGCGTGCGCGCGCCCCGCGCGGTGCTTCTTTCGCCAGCGCAACGAACAGGATCAGCACGAGTGCGAGCGGCAGAAGCGCCAGGCCGAAGACCGTCTGCCATCCGAGCCATGTCGCGAGCCGTGGTGCGAACATGTTCGCGAGCACGGTGCCGCTGTTACCGGCGGCAGCGATTCCCATCACCAGCCCCTGGCGATGGGCTGGGTACCAGCGGCTCGCGAGCGGCAGAACGACTGCGAACGACGCACCGGCACTGCCGAGCATCAGACTGACCGGCAGCAAGGTGCCGATTCCCGCTGGCGCCAGCCAGGCCAGCGACAACGGCGCAAACAGGAACAACAGCAACGCGACGCCGACAAGTCGACCACCGAAGCGATCGCTCAGCATCCCGAGCGGCACGCGGAGGAGCGAGCCGGTCAGGATTGGCACGCCGATCAGCAATCCCTTGAGTCCAGCCTGCACATGCGTGCCGTCGAACACGAACGGTCCGAGCGCGCCGATGAGCACCCAGAGCATGAAGCAGACGTCGAAGTGCAGGAAGCACGCAATCAGTGTCGGCGTATGGCCTTCAGGTTCGGCCGCGGTCGGCATCATCCAGTGATCTCCTCGGGTGGCGTGAACATCGAGTAGTAATCGGCGAGCGCCTGCACGAGCGACGGGCCGTTGGGCAGGTGCGGCATGACATCGGGAACGATTCCGGCGGCGCGAAGCGCTCTCGAGCACACAGGTCCGACCGATCCCACGACCACGTCGTCGCGAAGCTTCCGCAGCAGATCGGTTGTCTGGTTCCTGGACTCGGCGACCGACAGCAGGTGCCGGAACTGAATCTGGCTGGTGAACAGCGCCGCATCGATTCGGCCACTCAACGTGTCGTCGATCAGGGTGTTGAGCGGAGCCAGGTCCTCGGGCAGCGCCCATTCGTACAGCGACAGGTCCTCGATGTGCGCCCCGCGAGCGGTCAAGCCGGCGCTCAGCACGTCGTTCGGCTCGCCATAGTGCAGAAGGAGAATCCGGGAACCCTCGAGGTCGCGGGTCGACAGCGCCGTCATCAACTCGTCGGTCGTATGAGGCTTGCCGGTCACGACCCCGGCGGCGAGCCCGCGGCGTCGCAGCGACAGCAATGGCTTGGGTCCGCGCGCCGCGATGGTTGTCTGATTCAGTGCGTCGACGACACCTGACAAGATGCCCTGGCGTTCTGCCTCCGCGAAGAGCGCCTCACACGCCGCGGCCGTCAGTACGACCACGAGGTCGACGCTTCTGTCGATGACGCGCGCCATGGCCGGCCGGACGTCCTGTGCGCGGAGCACTTCGCGCACCGACGGAGCGCAGACCGGAACGCCGCCCATGCGGCGGACTATCGACGCCATGTCGTCGCTCTTGCGGCTTTCGAGCAGAGCCACTGTCCGGCCCTCAAGCCTGTGCATGATCCTCTCCGGTGAACGCCGTGACATGTTCGGCGGTTCCGGCACGACCCGCCGCTGGCGTACTGCCCATGTCCCGGCACACGACGTCGACGATCCGCTGCACCTCGGGGCGGCATGAGCCACACCCGGTGCCAGCGCGGGTCTGTTCACACACCGCGCGCAGGCTTCTCGCGCCGTTCAGGACGGTCTCGACGATCTGCGCTTTCGAGACGGCGTTGCAGTCGCAGATGCGTGCGGTGTCCGGAATCTGATCGACCGGAAGGGCCGGACCGTCGCCAGTCGGCGGAAACAACAGATCGGATCGCTGAGCCGGCGCTGGTGAGCGGTCCAGGAACCTCTGGACGACGAGCGGCACCACGCTGGGCGCTCCGATCAGAATGGCGCCGGCGATCCGATCGTTTCGGACGAGCAGCCGGCTGTAGATTCCGCGCGACGGCTCTGAATAGGTCACCACTTCATCGTCGTCCGACGGATCGCGGTCGCCCATGACGGCGACGTCGACGCCTGCAACTTTGAGTTTCGTGGCGAGCCGCGATCCTGAATAGGTCGCATCGCGCCTGCTGCCTGTGAGTCGATCGGCAAGCACCGCGGCCTGCTCCCACGCGGGCGCGACCAGCCCGTACGCAACGCCACGATGTTCGGCGCAGTCACCGATCGCGTAGATACCAGGCGCTCCAGGACATTCGAGGTTGTCGTCCACGACGATGCCTTGCGCGACGCGCAAGCCGCAGGCTCGTGCCAATTCGGTGTTGGGCCGGACACCAGCGGCAATCACGACCAGATCGCAATCGAGCCGCGTGCCGTCGCCGAACTCGATGCCACGAACTCGTTTCTCCGCATGCACCTTCGTCGTGCTGCTCGAGGTGAACACGCGAATGCCCATGGCTTCGATCTGCCGCTGCAGGATCTTGCCGGCGCTGCGATCGAGCTGCGTTTCCATCAGGTGGGCGCCGAGATGCACCACTGTGACGTCGAGGCCGTGTGACAGCAGACCGCGCCCCGCCTCGAGGCCGAGCAGGCCGCCGCCGATCACTACAGCGCGACCGGCTTCAGAAGCCGCGACGGCCATCTGCGCACAGTCTTCAACGGTCCGGAAGACGAAGGCACCAGGCACGAGCGAGCCGTCGGCCCGGACGAGCCCTTTGATCGGCGGCACAACCGGGCGGCTTCCGGTCGCGAGTACCAGGCTGTCGAATCGCACGCTGACTCCGCGCGTGTCGACAACCACTCGCTTCGCCGGATCGATCTGCCCGACGCGTGCGCCCGAGTGGAGAACGACGCCATTGGCCGCATACCACTCGACCGGGTTGCTGACGATGTCTGGCCCTGCATGGGTGCCGGCGAGCACACCAGGCAGGAGAATGCGGTTGTAGGTGCCGCCTGGTTCCTCACCGAACATGACGATGTCGAATGGGCGTCCGTCCGCGCGACTGATCACGTTCTCGGCGAGGCGCGCGCCGGCCATGCCGTTGCCGACGATCACCAGCCGATGGGGAGCGCTCATAGGCACGCCTCCGCGCCCGCCTCGGCGCGCACCGCGCAGACCTTGAACTCGGGCATGCGGCTGATCGGATCGAGTGCGGCGCTCGTGAGTCTGTTGATGGCCTGGTCCCCACCCCAGTGGAACGGCACGAAGATCGTGTCCTCGCGAATCCCGCGCGTGAGCTTCGCCTTGAACACCGCAGTGCCGCGCCGCGTCGTAAGCCGTACTTGTCCGCCTTCGAGCACGCCCGCGAGTCGAGCGGTCGCAGGGTGCAGTTCGGCAACCGGCTCAGGTACGACGTTGCTCAGCGTGTCGACACGCCGTGTCTGCGTGCCGGACTGGTATTGCGCAAGGACGCGCCCGGTCGTCAACAGCAGCGGGTACTCGTCGTCGCGAAGGTCTGCGATGTCGCGATGCGGAGTGGCGTGAAAACGGGCGAGGCCGGACGGCGTGGCGAAACGCTCTGCGAACAGCCGCATCGAGCCCGGATGATCGGACGAGGGGCACGGCCAGAACGCGCCATCCTCCGAGTCGAGACGCGCGTAGTCGATCCCTGTGTAGTCGGCGAGCCCTCCACTCGTCGCGCGGCGCAGTTCATCAAACGTCGCGCGTGCCGTCATGCCTGAGAAACCGCGCGGGCACCCGAGCGCGATCGCAAGGCTGGTCAGGATATCGAGGTCGGTGCGAACGCCGTCGGGCACATCTACCGCGCGCCTGCGCCGGATGACACGGCCTTCGAGGTTCGTCATGGTGCCGTCCTGCTCTGCCCACTGTGCGGCTGGAAGCACGATGTCGGCGAGGCGAGCGGTTTCGGAGAGGAAGAAGTCGCACACCACCAGCGTGTCGAGCGCGGCAAGCCGGCGTTCGACATGCAGAGCGTCCGGCGCAGACACGGCGAGATTCGATCCCATGATGAATAGCGCGTGAACCTGCGATCCGAGCGCTTCGATGAGCTCGTAGGCCGACATGCCGGCGCCGGGGATGTCCGCGTCGTTCACGCCCCACACGCCGGCGACGTGGCGCCTCGCGTCCGGGTCGGCGATCGACCGATATCCCGGAAGCTGGTCGGCTTTCTGTCCGTGCTCGCGTCCGCCCTGTCCGTTGCCCTGGCCCGTCAGCGATCCGAAGCCGCTGAAGGCACGGCCGGGGAGTCCGAGAGCCAGCGCCACGTTGATGTAGGCGAGCGCGTTGTTCACGCCCTGCGCCTGCTGCTCGGGGCCGCGCGCGCAGAGGATCATCGCGGCAGGAGCTGCGGCGAGCGCGTGCGCGACGTCGCGCAGCTGCGACTCGGGTACCCCTGTGATCTGCTCGACACGCTCAGGCCAGTACGACGCCGCGACACGCTTCGCGTTGTCGAAGTCCTCCGTCCGCTCGAGCACGTACGTCTCGTTCACGAGTCGATCGCGAACCAGGATGTGCAGAAGGCCGTTTGCGAGAGCGGCATCTGTCCCGGGACGCAGGCGCAGGTGACGCGCCGCCCACGATGCAGTCGGAGTCCGCCTCGGATCGGCGACGATGAGCTGACCGCCGGCGAGTTGCTGCGCCTCGAAGTACTGCATGATCGGCGGCATCGTCTCGGCCGGGTTCCCACCCACGAGCAGGATGACCGCGGCCTTCGGGATGTCTTCGAGCGGGAACGGCAGACCGCGATCGATGCCGAACGCGCGGTTCTGCGCTGCCGCCGCTGACGACATGCAGAAGCGTCCGTTGTAATCGATGTTGGCCGTGCCGATCGCCAGTCGCGCGAACTTGCCGAGCATGTAGGCGGTTTCGTTCGTCAGCGAGCCGCCTCCGAACACGCCGACCGCGTCACGCCCGTGCCCGGCCTGCACGCTCCGGAACCGCGCCGCTATCGTCGCAAGAGCGGTCTCCCACGACACCGGCACGAGTTCACCGCGGCCATTTCTCAACAGCGGCTGACGCAGACGTTCCGGGTGTAACAGCAGAGAGGCAGACGACCACCCCTTGATGCACAGGCCGCCTTTGTTTACCGGGAATCGCGGGTTCGGCTCGACTACCACAATGCCATCGGAGCCCTCCATCAAGTGGATGCCGCACTGAAGAGCGCAGTATGGGCAATGTGTGGCTGTGGTTGCGGAGGACATGATGAGGCGACGGCGACGCCTGACAGGCTCGTGCCAGGCAGGCTCACCGGAGACGGAGCAAGCCCTGCGCCGATCCTCATTTGTAGAAATGCACGGATTCAAAGCGCTTTTGACGCGATCGCTCGAATTGCGAAATCGACAAGGGTGTCGGTCGCGCGCCGCGGCCGCACAAAAACGTGCGGATTCTGGACGACGTACCTGGCATCGCTCCGGGTTGTGTGTGAAGTCCGGTCTTCTGTACGTGGGGTCGGGTCTTTTGTACGTGGGGTCGGTTCTTTAGACCCGACCCCTCGTGGAAATGGCCGTGCCTGAAGACCGGCCCTAACGTACGTGTCTCATTGCAAATCCAACCAATTTGTCGGCGTTCAACCCATCAAGCCGACAGTGTTGTCGGCTCGAAGAATCGGCGTGCATCGCGTGGCTATTGGATTTCGTTCGCAAAAGTGGCCGGGCGCCGCGATGACGAGCAAGGCACGTCGCTTGCTCCGTTCATCTCACCATGAGGCAGCTCGTAGTCGTAGGGAACGGGATGGCCGGCGTCGCGTGCGTTGAACAGATCCTCAAGCACTCGCCGCAGTTCGACATCACGATCTTCGGCGACGAAACACACGCCAATTACAACCGCATCCTGCTGTCGTCGGTGCTCGCTGGGGAAAAGTCGTCGGACGATATCACGCTGAATCCGCTCGAGTGGTATCAGCGCAACGATATCCGGCTGCGGCTTGGCGTACGCGTCACGGACATCAATTCGCGCGAGCGGACAGTGACCGGCAGCGACGGGTCAATCACTCCGTACGACACGCTGCTGCTCGCGACGGGCAGCACTGCCTGGCTGCCGCCGATCCAGGGCCTCGACAAGAAGGGCGTCTACCAGTTCCGGACACTGGACGACACGCGCGCATTGCTCTCCCGATCGGGACCAGGCGTGAAGGCAGTCGTCATCGGTGGCGGCCTGCTCGGTCTCGAAGCCGCGCGCGGGCTCCAGGTCCAGGGCTGCGACGTCACGGTGCTTCACCTGATGTCGACACTCATGGAGCGCCAGCTCGATGCGGACGGCGGCAACTACCTCGCCGGCAAGATGGAAGATCTCGGCATCAAGGTGCTGTTGAACCGGACGACCACCGCAATTCTCGGAGGAGATGCGGTTGAAGGCGTTGCGTTGTCCGACGACACCTGCATCGAAGCAGACGTCGTCGTGGTTGCGGCGGGAATCCGGCCGAACGTCGAGCTCGCGTACGCGGCCGGCCTCTATGTGAACCGCGGCATCGTGGTGAACGACCACATGGAGACGTCGAACCCGGACATCTTCGCGGTGGGTGAGTGCGTCGAGCACCGTGGCGTGTGCTACGGGCTGGTTGCGCCGCTCGTCGAGCAGGCAAAGGTGCTCGCGGCCACGATGACCGGCAACAAGGGGCCTGTCTACACCGGTACGGTGACCGCGTCGAAGCTGAAGATCATGGGCGTCGACGTGTTTTCGGCAGGAGACTGGAGCGGCCAGGATGCCGAGCCCGTTCGCTTCGAGGACCGAGCGCTCGGCGTCTACAAAAAACTGACCGTCCGCGGTGGCCGGCTTGCCGGAGTGATCCTTGTGGGCGATACGGGTGACAGCCATCGCTACATGGAGTGGTTACGAAACGGGCAGGACCTGACCCTGCAGCGGCGCCACCTGCTGTTTCCGCCGCCTGCCGAGGATGGCGGGCTCGATATCGCGCAGATGTCCGACAGCGCCACCGTGTGTGGCTGCGTCGGTGTGACCAAGGGCGCGATCATCGAGGCGATCCACGAGCGCGGCGTCTGCACAATGTCGCAGCTGAAAGACGAGACGCGCGCGAGCACCGGCTGCGGAAGCTGCCGTGGACTCTGCGAAAGCCTGTTGAAAGCCGTCGCGCCCGAGTTCACCGACGATGCCAGGAACGTGATGTGCGCGTGCGTGCCATTCTCACAGGACGAGATCCGCGAGATCATCCGCAGCCAGAAGTTGCGGTCGGTGCAGGACGTGCTCGATATCTACGGCAACGGCCAGGGATGCGAAGTCTGCAAGCCGGCGCTCAGTTATCTCGTCGACGTCGTATGGTGCGGCGGGCACGACGAGGATCGATCCGCGCGATTCATCAACGACCGCGTGCACGCCAACATCCAGAAAGACGGCACGTTCTCGGTGATTCCGCGCATTCGCGGCGGGGTCACCTCGCCCGACGAACTGCGGCGAATCGCTGACGTTGCTGACAAGTACCGGGTGCCGATGGTGAAGATCACCGGCAGCCAGCGGATCGATCTGCTCGGCGTGAAGAAGGAGGATCTGCCCGCCGTGTGGGCCGACCTCGGCATGCCGTCCGGACAGGCGTACACGAAGGGTGTGCGCATGGTGAAGACCTGCGTCGGCACCGAATTCTGCCGATTCGGGACACAGGACTCCACGAACGCCGGCATCGAGATGGAGCGGATCTTCGAGAACCTATTTACGCCGCACAAGGTGAAGATGGCCACCGTCGGCTGCCCTCGCAACTGCGCGGAGGCAACGGTGAAGGACATCGGACTGGTCGGCATCGAGGGCGGCTGGCAGGTGTTTGTCGGAGGCGCAGCCGGCAAGTCCGTGCGCAAGGCGGACCTCCTGATCACGGTTGAGACCACCGACGCGGCCATGGACGCATCGATTCTGTTTTTTCAGTACTACCGCGAGCACGCCCGCTATCTCGAGCGCACCTACGACTTCGTCGAACGGATCGGCATGGAGCGCGTGCGCAAGGAGACCGTGTACGCCCCCGATAGCGAACAGGAGGCGCTCCGCGAACGATTCCGTCGATCGAAGGAGCGCTCCTACGACGCCTGGCAGGAAGGCCGGACACCCGTGAATGTGACGCAGTTCATTCCTCTCACGCCGATCGAGCGGGTAACGGCATGAGCGCCTCGATCTGGGTACGTGTCGACGCTACGCAGATACCCGTGCGCGAGGGACGTGCGGTGATGGTTGGCGATCGAGAGATCGCCATCTTCAACGTTGGCGATCGGTTTCTCGCGGTGGATGGCCGATGCCCGCACAAAGGCGGCCCGCTCTGCGACGGTATTGTCTCTGGTGATACGGTCGTCTGCCCGCTGCACGCATGGAAGATCGGCCTGACGTCCGGGCAGGTCGAACGGCCGACCGCCGTAGCCGCGTGCGTCCGCACTTACGAGACCAGGGTTGAAGACGGCCTCGTCATGCTTCGCATCGAGGCGGCCGAATCCGCCGCCTAGCGCGCTGACGGTCCTGGGCGACGCGCCACCGTCCAGGCGGATCTCCGGCGCCAGCGCCAGGGAATACACTTGGTGCATATGGCGACCGCCTACCAGGACCTCGTCTCGCACCTGCGCACCGCCTTTCCCGCTCCCGTGTCCGACCGCGTGCACGACGCCTACTTCGTGTTCTCGTTCCTCCGGGCGCTCGACCAGGTGGATGCGCTGAAGACCGCGGCGCCGATGCTCGGCACGCCGGTGACGCTCGACTACGAGGCCGCGAAACTCAGGCGCGTTGCTGACGAGCCGTCCACGCTCGAAGGTGTCACCAAGGAACTCGTTCAGTACCTTTCGGGAATGTTCATCTGGGGACATCCCCGCGCGCAGATCAACGTTGTGCCCTCTCCGACAATTCCGAGCATCATCGGCGGGCTGCTTCCATCGATTTACAACCCCAACCTGGTGAGCGAGGAATCGTCGCGACAGGTGTCGCTGGCCGAGGTCGAGGCCATTGCGATGACGTCCTCGCTGGTTGGCTACGATCCCGCGACCGCAGACGGCGTATTCACGTTCGGCGGAACCGGCACGCTGCTGTACGGAGCCAAGATCGGCCTCGAAAAGGCGGTGCCCGACGTGCGGCGCAAAGGGCTGCGGACCCCGGCAGTGATCGTCTGCTCCGATCGCGCGCACTATGCGTGCCTCACCGTCGCCAACTGGCTCGGCATCGGTGAAGAGCACGTCGTCTCGATTCCGACGACTGACGACAACGAGATCGACGTCGACGCGCTCGGCTCACAACTGCGCGAGGTCGTCAAGAGCGGCTGTCGCATCGCGTGCCTCATCGCCACGATGGGTACGACCGATGCGTTCGGCCTCGACGATCTTGCGGCCATGGTGCGCGTGCGCGACGAGATCGTCCGGGAGTTCTCGCTCGACTACGTTCCACACGTGCATGCGGATGCGGTGATCGGCTGGGCGTGGAGCGTCTTCAACGATTACGACTTCGAGGAGAACCCGCTTGGCTTCCGGCATCGCACCGTTCGGGCGCTCGCCGGCACCGCGCGACGCATTCGGCATCTTGGCCGCGCCGACTCACTGGGGGTCGACTATCACAAGACCGGCTTTGCGCCGTACATCTCGAGCGCGGTTCTCCTTCGAGACGGCCACGACTTTGCCCGCCTGACGCGACGCGAGGAGGAGACGCCTTACATCTTCCAGTCGGGCGTCCGCCACCCTGGCAAATACACCCTCGAAACCACGCGCGCCGGCGGCGGTCCGCTCGCGGCCGTGGCGAACCTCCGGCTGTTCGGCAAGCGCGGTCTGCAGGCGCTGCTGGGTCACCTGGTGACGATGGCAGAGGAGTTGAGAGATCAGCTCGAGGGGCATGCGGCGACGACGGTGATGAACGGCAGCAATTTCGGACCGGTCACGCTGTTCCGCGTCTACCCGGAGGGCGTCGACACCTTCAGCATGCCCACGCAGGAGCGCACCGATCCGTCCTGCCGCGAAACGCTGCTGAAACACAACGAGTACAACCGGCGGATCTTCGAGTTGATCCAGGCTGATGCGCTGCAGGGGCGAGGTGTCGTGATCTCGCTCACCGACTGCTACCGCGCCACCGACTACGGCGAGCCGATCAACGCGCTGAAGTCGTACATCCTCAGCCCGTTTTCAGACGATCAGCACGTGAACGCCGTGCTCGAATCGATCTGGAAGGCCAGGCGCGAACTCGCCGCATCGTGAACGCGCGCGCCGTGCCGGCGTCGCGTCAGCGTGGCACCGGACAGGCGGCTGATTCAGCCGAGGCAACATCGGGATGCTGCTGGCGCACGGCGTCCATGTCGGTCCGTCCCGTGTCATCGCCAACGAGAACCTTGGCCGCGCCACGGCAATAGAGAATCTGAGCCTGGCCAGGCTCTTCTTTCAACAGTTGATCCCAGTCGAGAATTGCCAGCCGATACTCGCGCGTCCGGAACAGGCTGAACGCGCGGGCGGCACGGGCCACGTTCATCCTCGGATCCCGTTCGAGAATCCTGTTGAAGTCGAGAATGGCTCGCGCGTGATCGCCGGCCGCGGCCAGGGCCAGTCCGCGTCCCTGGCGGGCCTGGAGGTCGCCGGGCGCCCGATCCAGCACCTTGCTGAAATCCTCGATGGAGCGAGCAGTCTGGCCCATCTCCGCATAGAGCTGACCACGCAGCCGCAGCGGCGACGCATCGTCCGGTCTCGCGTTCACCGCATGCGACAGGTCCCTTGCGGCGTCGGCCAGCTGGCCGCGACGGTAGTACGACGCTGCGCGGCTTCGGAGCGCTGGCCAGTTGTTCGAATCCAGGTCCAGCGCAGACTGGTAGTCCTTCAGTGCGAGATCGAACTGATTGGCTGAATCGTGGGCGTTGCCGCGATTGACGTAGGCGAGGATCTTTGTTGGCGTATCGACACCGCTGCGTCCCAGCAGCTCCGTGCAGGCCGCAACGCGTGACTGCGCGTCGCCGTTCGCGCAGATTCCGAACTGGGGGTCGCGGCTTTGGGCTGATGTCTGACCGAGCGATACGCCGAGAAGGAGAGCTGCTGTGGACGTTATCGTCCGCGCGAGAACAGCATTCGGCATGACCCCGTCAGCATAACGCCGGCTCGCAAAATTTCACGTAAGGGCGCCGCCTATCTCAGCGGTCGGCCGACAGGGCGGGCAACGCGCGCTACTTCAGTGACGCTTTTTCGACGATCGCGTCGTAGGTGTAGCCGGCACCGAAGTCCTTGTTGATGCCGACGATTCCGGTCGCCGTGACCACGTCGCCGACCTGGACGACGTCGTCGGTCGTGATGGTCAGGTCGTTGTCGTGGCCGGCAGCCGTGCCCGAGCCGTCCTGGATGTGCAGCCAGTTGCGATCCAGGATCCCGCCGTTGAACTTGACGACCGTTCCGCGCACGGTGACCGGTTTGCCCGAGAGCGCAGCTTTGCGGGCGAACACGTCAGCCACCGACACACCTCCCGCCGGGGGAGCCATCTTCTCAACGGTCGGGGCCGCCGCACTCGGGCCGTGGCTGCTCATCATTTCGGGTGCGCGCGCCTGTCCTCCGACCGGCGGCTTCCCGTTGCGGCCGACTTCCTGCACGAAGTAGATCAATGGAAACGTGCGGTTCAGCGTCTTGCTCTGGAAGTTCTCCATCGCCATGTCGAGCGAGACCGTGATCGTGTCGCCGACCTTCGCTTCGAACTCCGGCGCAGCCACCCACACGTCGTCTTTTCCGCCACCGCGGAGTCGCAAGTACGTGTAACCCCCCGAGTCCATCGTCTCGGCGATGGCGCCGTTGAAGGCGTTTCCCGAGGGAGCGTCGGCTGGCAAAACGCTCTGTGCGGCGGACTGGGCTGGAGGTGCCTGCGCCGTGGTGACGGCTGGCGCAGCCGAGCGGGCTTCACTTGCCTGCCGGCAACCGATGAGGCCCACGAGAGCGAGCGCCGTGACTGGAACGAGATGGATGGAGCGCATGAAACCCGATTGTATGTCGGCGGACGGGGGATTCGGGGGCCGCTCAATAACGCAGGACGCTGATGACGTTCGAGTAGTCGTCGGTCCACACCGGGCCGTCCACGTCGTCGAGTGACGACCAGCGATGGTTTCGAGCGAGTGCGCCAAGGTCGGTCATGCCTCGAGCGACCAGCACCCATCGCGACGGCGTGATTTCGGCGCTGATTCGCTCTTGTGCCTCCGTGGGGTTGTGTGACTGCTGAATTGATACGAGACCCGCACTGCGGGCGGTCGCGCCGACCACCGGCGCGAGGTCCATGTACCGGTTGGAGATGTGAATCGCGATGATCCCACCGGGCGCGAGCTTCTGCAGATACAGCTCCAGCGCCTCGCGAGTGATCAAGTGGACCGGAATCGCATCGGAGCTGAAGGCGTCGAGTATCAGCACGTCGAATGATGAAGGTGGCTGCGACGCGAGCATCAGCCGCGCATCTCCGGTGATAACCGTTGCCTGGGGCGCGCAGTCCCGAAGGTAGGTGAAGTACTCAGGGTCGCGCGCCAGGCGTTCGATCACCGGATTGATTTCGAAGAACGTCCAGGTCTGGCCGGCTGACGCGTACGCGGCCATTGAAGCAGTGCCGAGCCCGACGACACCGAACCGCTTCCGCGTTCCTTCTGCGGCGATCTGCTCGAAGAGCTGACCTATCGGTCCTCCGCGCGAGTAGTAGGTGAGCGGCTCGCACCGGAGGGCCGGGTTGATCGACTGGGCGCCATGGTTAGTCGTGCCGCTCTGCAGCACGTGCTCGGTGCCCGAGAACATCACGCGATGCAGGCCGAAGAAGCTCCGTTCTAGGTGAATCGGCACGCGGTTGTCGAACCGCACGAACACGCCGGCGACAACGAGGGTCGCGAGTGCGATGCCCATCCGCAACGGAGTGCGCCTGAGGGCAAAAGCCGCCAGGCATGGCAGCCCGAAGATGGAAACGTAGCGGAAGAAGGCGTTGGTCGGCAGCTGGCTGTCGAAGCGCTGAACGAGCGGCACGCTGATGATCACCAGAATGAGCGGAAGGCCGGTGAGAGCCAACGAGATCGTTTTCTTCAGGCCCGAGCGCGCTGCGGCCGCCTCGGCCGCCAGGGCGTTCGGCAGCAGAAGACAGGCTGAAAGGACCGCAAGCGGGTACTCGTACGGGTTGACGAAGATCACCGGCGCAAGCAACGCGTTGAACAGCCCTCCGATTGCCCCGCCGGCAGACAGCCACAGGTAAAACTCCGTCAGCGATTCGGCTGGCGGACGGCTCGCAGCCAGCGCCGAGTGACACGCCAGCGCCACGACGAAAAAGCTGACCAGGTGCAGAACGATGAACGTCAGGGGAAACACCGGCGGCGCGATCACCAGGAACACCATCATGACGACGGCAAAGGCGAACAACCGCTCGAGCAGACGCGGCCCGAGGTACTGGTGCTGCGCGAACGCCATGATGAACGTGAGCAGGTAGAGCGCCAGCGGAACCACCCACAGCAGCGGCATGGCTGCCACGTCGGTCGAAATGAACGTGGTGACGCTCATCATCAACGTCGACGGAATGGCGGCCAGGCCGAGCCACCGCAGCCGGTTCGCCCAGACGTCATCGTCAGTCGGATCGACGCTCTCGACGGGAATCGCGCGTGAGCGACGCGATGCCGGCGCAGGCGTTTTGACGGCAGCTGGTGCCGAATCAGTGAAGGGCGCCTTGCGCCAGACGACGATTCCGCAGGCGATCATCAGGCCTGCGTACACCGCATATCCGGCGGTCCACAGAGAGCTCTGTACGCGGAGGCGCAGCATCGGCTCCACGAGGAACGGGTAGCCGAGCAGCGCGAGGAAGCTGCCGACGTTGCTCGCCGCGAACAGCGAGTAGACCGTGCGCGCCGCCTCAGGTCCCATCTGCGCGTACCACCGTTGCAGCAGTGGGCCGGTCGTTGCGAGGACCACGAACGGCAGTCCGAGCGACAGCAGCAGGATCCAGAAGACCCATCCGATCGGATTCGACGTCGCCGGCGGTGTGCCGCCGCGCACGGCAATGGGAAGGACGACGGCTGCTGCCAGCAGCAATACCGCCTGAAGTCCGACCTGTCGCCGCGTCGACTGACGCCCGACTGCATGCGCATACAGGTAACCGGCCAGCAGCGCGACCTGGTAGAAGACCAGGCACGTGTTCCAGACGGCCGGCGCGCCGCCGAGCAGCGGCAATACCATTCGCGCGAACATCGGTTCGACGAGAAAGAGCAGGAAGGCGCCGGAGAGCGCGGTGATCGAGAAAAGGAAGGCCAAACGATGGGCTCAACGGAATTGAACCGTCAAAACCTCGAATCGTCAATGGGACGGCGCCAGTCCCCATTCGACGATTCTCCTTACGGCGTCACGTTGAAGCCCTCGTGCTATTCTCGCCGCTTCCCCGCAGGGGTTTATCAGGAGGCCTCATGAAAGTTGTCGTTGCGCTACTCGTCGGGTTCATGGCGGCCGGAGCGTCCTATGCCGGTCAGGCCCGTGGTGGGCGTGGTGCGCAGCCGCCGGGTCCGTCGGTCACGGTGAACGGCCAGACCTGGACGCAGCAGTCGCTCTTCCAGCGCAACGTCGGCGGCCCGGACGACATGACGACGCCGTTCCCGCCGCACAAGGTCATCGGCAACCTCTATTACGTGGGCACCAAGAGCCTGGCGGTGTTCCTCGTCGTCACGCCTGCCGGAAACATCCTGATCAACAGCACCTACGAGCGCAACGTGCCAATCATCCAGAAGTCGATCGAGCAGCTCGGCTTCAAGTTCAGCGACACGAAGATTCTGCTCGGCAGCCACGCGCACGGCGACCACCAGGAAGCGGACGCCATGGTGAAGCAGATGACTGGTGCGCAGGTGATGGCCATGGCGGAAGACGTGCCGGCGCTCGAGGCCATGAAGCCTGGCGGCAAACCGCACCCGATCGATCGCGTGCTCCACGATGGGGATACGGTCACGCTCGGAGGCACGACGCTGACGGCCCTTCTCACGCCCGGCCATACGCGCGGCTGCACGACCTGGACGTTGAAGGCGAACGAGGGCGGGAAGAGCTACGACGTCGCGATCATCGGCAGCGTCGGCACCAATCCGGGGTTCAAGCTGGTGAACAACCCGGAGATTCCCAACCAGGCCGATGAGTACGAGCGCGCCTTCAAGGTCCTCAAGGCGCTCAAGGTCGACGTACCGCTGGGCTCGCATCCCAGCATGTACAACCTTGACCAGAAGTATCCGAGGATTGGAAAGGGACCCAACCCCTTCATCGATCCGGCCGGCTACAAGCAGGAAATCGAACTCGCCGAAGCCATGTTCCGCGCCGTGCTGGCCGAACAGCAGAAGGCCGCCGGACAGCAGTGAGCTCGCGCGCATGTTCGAAGCCGTTCTTCTCCGATCCTGGCTGTCGTACCTCTGTATGATGCGCGCATGCAGATGAAGTCCCGGCGCCCTCTCACAGCAGTCGCCGTTGTCCTGGGCCTCGCCGCATCGGCTGCCCTCGTACAGGCGCAGCGTGCTCCCGGCTGGGACGAGCGGTTTCGCGCCATTCCGGATGCCGCGGCGATTGGCCAATACATGCAGCGGCTGAGCGCACGCCCCCACTACGTCGGCTCGCCGTACAACAAGGACAATGCCGAGTGGATGCTCGCGAAGTTCAAGGAATGGGGCTGGGACGCGCGCATCGAACAGTACGACGTGCTGTTTCCGACTCCGAAAGAGCGGCTGCTCGAGATGACGGCGCCGACCCGCTTCAAGGCAACTCTCGAAGAGCCTGCCGTGGCGGTCGATCCCACCTCGAACCAGAAGTCGGAACAGCTGCCCACCTACAACGCCTATTCGATTGACGGCGATGTGACCGGTCCACTGGTGTACGTGAACTACGGCCGTCCTGAAGACTACGAGGAGCTCGACGCCGCAGGCGTCTCGGTCAAGGGAGCCATCGTCATCGCTCGGTACGGCGGTTCGTTCCGTGGCACGAAGCCGAAGATTGCCGCGGAGCACGGTGCAATCGGATGTCTGATCTACTCCGATCCGAGAGACGACGGATATTTCGTCGACACTGTGTTTCCCGACGGTCCGATGCGCAGCAAGGACGGCGTGCAGCGGGGCAGCGCACAGGATCTGCCGCAGTACTCGGGCGATCCGCTCACGCCTGGCCAGCCGTCGATTCCCGGCGTGAAGCGCCTGGACCTGAAGGACGCGCAGACGCTGACCAAGATCCCGACACTGCCACTCTCGTACGGTGATGCGCAGCCGCTGCTTGCAGCCATGCGCGGACGCGTGGCCCCGGCGGCGTGGCGCGGTGCGCTGCCGATCACATACAGGCTCGGCCCCGGCGCGACCCAGGTCCACCTGAAGGTGTCGTTCAACTGGGACATCAAGCCGATGTACGACGTGATCGCGCTGATGAAGGGCTCGACGTTCCCCGACGAATGGATCGTGCGCGGCAACCATCACGATGCGTGGGTGAACGGCGCGTCCGATCCGGTCAGCGGCATGGCGCCCGAGCTCGAAGAGGCACGAGCCATCGGCATGCTCGTGAAGCAGGGATGGTCGCCGAAGAGGACACTGGTCTACGCGGCGTGGGACGGTGAGGAGCCGGGGTTGCTCGGGTCGACCGAGTGGGTGGAGCAGCACGACGCCGAACTACGCGAGAAGGCGGTCATCTACATCAACAGCGACGGGAACAGCCGCGGGTTCCTGCAGGCGAGCGGCTCACACACCCTTGAACATCTCGTGAACGAGGTCGCGCGAAATGTCGACGATCCGGAAACGA
>Ga0310810_10003468_pt1 | contig 17188 bp, 17 predicted proteins | sample NCmetagenome_FD_207641 | JGI IMG/M metagenome (GOLD analysis project Ga0310810, IMG submission 207641) | Soil microbial communities from experimental microcosm in Duke University, North Carolina, United States - NC | ecosystem: Engineered > Artificial ecosystem > Soil microcosm > Unclassified ... | reverse complement strand
TACCACGGTCCGGGCCAGCTCGTGGCCTATCCGATCATCGACCTGCGCCCGGATCGCTGCGACGTGCACCAGTACGTTCGCGATCTCGAAGAGGTGATGATTCGCGTCTGCGCGTCGCTGGGCCTGGCGGCACGCCGCGTGGCGGGCAAGAGCGGCGCGTGGATCGGCGACAACAAAGTGGGCGCCGTGGGTGTCCGCATCTCGCGGTGGATCACCAGCCATGGCATCGCGCTCAACGTCGCGCCGGACCTGAACTACTTCTCGCTGATCGTTCCGTGCGGAATTTCGGACAAGGGCGTGACTTCGCTCGTCCGCGAGTTGGGCCGTGACGTGTCGATGGAGGAGATCGAGGAGTCATTCGCCGGCCACTTCGCCGACGTCTTCGACCGACGTGTCATGGAAGGCGCAGCTAAGGCTGCGCCTTACGTACGCTAGCGTCCTATGTACGTAGGGCCGAACTTTAGTTCGGCCGAGGAGTACGTAGAACCGAGCTTCAGCCCCGCAAACAGCTACGGCCGCAGCAGCGCGTCCAGCATCACCCGCTCGCGCGGCGCCAGCGCCGGCGGCTCGATCGCTCTGACGCCTTCCGGCCCCAGCAACGCCGGCATCGCCACGTGCACCGGCACGCCGAGCCGCTCGCCATCCGACACGAAGCAGCACTGTCGCCGCCGCGATCCCGTGACGATCGCCCGGATCACCGCCGCAGCCGCTGACGCTAGCTGATAGGGCCCTGGCGGCCAGCTGGCGCGCAGGCGCTGCTCGATCCGCAGGATCCCGGCGGCTGAGACGAGGCGAGTGACGGGCGTCCCCGCCACCGTCGCGTCGGCCCACGCGACGATCCAGTCCGGCGGTGCGCCGGCAAGCGTCAGGCTGACGTCGGTCGCCGAGACATCCAGCTCCATGGCCGCCAGCGCGCGGGCGGCGCCTGCTGCAGCCACCGGGGCGGACCCAATCAGCCGTCCGGATGGAATGCCGAGCTCGGTGGCGCCGAGTCTCAAGAGCCCGAGTTGACCGCCGCCCGCGGCCACAATCACCGCCCGGGGTGACATCTCGTGAACCCGGCGCAGCAACGGCAACCCGGGGTCGCCGGACCATTCGCCCGCGCCGTGTCGATCCGCGAGGACGACGAGGCCGGCGCCGGAGATCCTCGAAAGATCGCTCGTGCCCTCGAGACGCGTATCGAATCCTTCGACCGGGCCGCTCTGCCTGATGTCGAGCGCCTTGCCGGAGGCCACGGCGCCTGATTCGTCGACGATCGTGATCCGGGGGACGAGGTCGAGACAGGCGAGCGCGCGCGCCACCGCGCCGCCGAGATCTCCCGCTCCGAGTATCGCGATCGTCTGCATCGCTTGCGGTATTGTATACGTCGGCTCCCCGCCGCTTCCGCCATGCCCATGCTCGAAGGCAAGACAGCCATCGTCACCGGCGGCTCTCGCGGCATCGGCCTCGCCATTGCGCAGGCCATGCTCGCCGAGGGCGCGTCGGTCGTCATCAGCGGCATCGATCAGGCGCGCCTGCGCGACGCGCAGCGGCAGCTCGAGACGTCCGCGCCCGGTCGCGTGGCCTCGGTTGCGGCGGACGTCCGCAGCACGCCCGACGTCGCGAAGCTGGTCGGCACGGCTGTCGATCGGTTCGGAGGCGTCGATATCCTGATCAACAACGCCGCCTTCGGTGGCCTCGTCAACGTGGCGTCGATGGACGAAGACACGTGGGAGAAGGTGATCGACACCAACCTGACGGGCGTCTATCGCTGCTGCCACGCGGCGATTCCGCACATGAAGGCACGCGGAGGCGGCTGGATCCTCAACATCAGCAGCCTGGCGGGGAAGAACTCCTTCGTCGGCGGCGCGGCGTACTGCGCGTCGAAGGCCGGGCTGAATGCGTTCGCCGAGGTCCTGATGCTGGAGCTGCGCCACGAAGGCATCCGCGTCAGCACGGTGATGCCCGGGTCGGTCAGGACGGGGTTCTCGCAAGGCGGCGACGCGCCAGGCACCGAGTGGAAGCTGGCGCCTGAGGACGTCGCGGAGGTGGTGATTGATCTGCTGCGCCACCCGTCGCGGAGCCTGCCGAGCGCGGTCGAGATCAGGCCGTCGCAGCCGCCGAGGAAGTGAGCGACGTGACGGATCCTTCGCCGGAATCTGCCGAGCCGCCCGCAGCCGTCGCGCTCGGCTCGTACGAGCTGATCGAGCGCATCGGCGCCGGAGCGCTCGGCGACGCCTTCCGCGCGCGAGACACCATCCATGGGCGGACTGTCGTCATCAAGCGGGTGCCGTCCGCGCTGTCATCGGACCCGGAACGCGCCGAGGCACTGCAGTCCGCCGCCGAGCCGCTGGAGGCCATCTCGAATCCCGGCGTCGCAATGCTCTACGAGTGCGGCCTCGAGGACGGGCAGATGTTCCTCGCCCTCGAGTACGTGTCCGGCGAGCGGTTGGATCAGTTGATTGGCGGCCGGCCTTTGAACTCGCGGCGGGCCGTGGAGATTGCGATCGATGTCGCAGACGCGCTCGCCGCCCTGCACCAGGCCGGCCTCGTTCACGGTGACGTCCGCCCCGCCAACATCATCGTCAGCTCACGCGGCCGTGCGAAGGTCATCGATGCGGGTCTCGCCAGGTTCACCGCCGGCGGAATGCTCCGTGCCACCGCTGGCTCGCGTCTCGGTTCGCTGCCGGAGAGCGCCGCTGCGACGCTGCGGTATCTCTCGCCTGAGGAAGCCGCGGGTGAGCCCACCGATGCGCGCAGCGACGTGTTTTCGCTCGGCTGCGTCCTGCACGAGATGCTGACCGGTCAGGCGCCGTTCGATCGTCCGACCGCCGATGCCATTGTCCTAGCGACCCTGCAGGCCTCGCCGCCTCCGGCGAACGCGCAAGTGGCCACCGTGCCCATCGATCTCAGTCGTATCTGCTCGCGCGCGCTGTCCAAGAGCATGGACAGGCGATATCCGAGCGCGGGCGCAATGGCCGAGGACCTCCGCGGCGTCGCGTCGCTGCTCGACGAGGACCTCGACGACGCGCCCGCCGCGGAGTTGCCCGAGGCGGGCCGGGGCCGAAGCATCATCATGGGGATCGCGCTGTTCGTCGTCGTCGCGCTCGTGGCGTGGTGGGCCTGGCTCGCGATTGCGAGCTTGTTCTAGCTGCGCTTGCTCGCCCCCGCGTAAATCACGAATCCAACGAGATTTGCGCCAATCACCAGGGCCAGAATCTTCACCGCGAATTGCGCCCAGCTCTGAACTTCGACGATCGGAAAGATCGTGAAGATCGCGTAGAGCAACGAAACCGTCAGGCCAATCGCCGAGGCCAGCTTCAGCCAGAGAGGCGGCTGCTCCGACAGCGCCCTGGCGCCCGCGAGAGGAATGGCAAAGAGCGCGACATACACGACCGCGTAGAGCAGTCCGGCTGCGTTGTCGAGCAACTGGAAGGCCTCCTGCAGTCCGACGCCCGCCTGGGCCGCCAGCGCCAGGCCTGTCGTGACGAGCGCGACGAACAGGATTGAGTTCACCGGCGTCCGGAATCGCGCGTGCAACCTGGTGAACCACGCCGGGAGCAAACCATCCCACCCCGCCACGAGCGGCAATCGCGAAGCCCCTCCCAGCACGTAGGTGGTGTTGCCCAGTTGTCGGACGAGCAGGAGCAGGATAACCATCGGCGCGATGAGTGAGGCCCAGCCTGCGGTGCCCGCTCCGGCCACGAGCGCCTGCGGGACCGGGCTCACGAGATCGATCTGGCTCAGTGGCACCAGCGCGAGGACGCTGCTCGTGCCGAAGACGAACAGCAGCACGCAGATTGGGGTCGCTATCGCAACCGCGCGTGCGATCGAGCGCTGCGGGTCGCGGCACTCGCCAGCCATGATCGCCACGTACTCGAACCCGCTGAACGCGCCCAGCGCCAGCTTGCTGAAGATGTTCACGTTGAGCAGGGAAAGGGTCGGCGCCGCGACAGCCAGCGGATGGTAGTGCTCGAGCGCTCCGCGCACGATGGCGACGAAGGGGATCGCCACGAGGGACCCGTACACGATGAATTGCGCAAGGCCGCCGGCGTTCTGCAGCCACTTGCCGACGCCGAGGCCGCGCACGGAGACGGCCGACGCCCCCGCGATGAACGCCACGCTCGTCAGCGGCGTGTACCACGCGGTCCGCGTCAGCCAGGCGCTCGACGGATCGAGCACATACGAGAGATTCGTGGCCACCATCACGGCGAAAGTCGGGATCATCAGGATGCTGTACGCCCAGAGGTTCCAGCCCACCATGAACCCGAGCGCCCGGCCGAACCCGACAGTCGCCCACTGGTAGAGGCCGCCTTCGAGTGGCATCAGGCGGTTCAGGAAGATGACCACCGCCGCCTGCGGCAGATAGAAGGTCAGCGCCGCAAGCGTCCAGAAAACGATGTGCGAGGGCCCGAGCTTGGCGGCCGCGCCCACCCAGCCGGAGCCGACGATGTACATGACCTGAATGAGGACCAGATCGAACAGTCGCAGTTCGCGGTGCAGGGCCCCACTACGCGCTTCGACCTGGCTGACGCGCTCGGCCTGGACGGCCGTCTCGGTCATGTCGGCGGATTCTAGTGGATGTCGTCCGCTACTGCCGGAGCATTCCCGCGATCTCGCTCGACTGAGCGGCTTCGTGGTTGAAGCCGAAGGTGCCGTATTCCCCCAACTCGCGTGCGGCTCTCAGAAAGGCGCCAAGGGCCGCCCGGGAGAGCGCCGAGCCAGTGCTCACGCGGCGGACGCCAAGGGCTGAGAGGTCGGCGAGGGTCAGCGCGAATCCTTTCAGGCCGACGAGCACGTTCACCGGGCGATCCAGTGCGCGGACGACGCTGGCGATCTCGTCGCGGGCTGTGAGCCCTGGCGCGTACAGGACATCTGCCCCGGCGTCCTGGTAGGCCTGCAGCCGCTGGATTGTGTCGAACAGGTCGGGCCGGCCGACGAGGAAATTCTCTGCCCGCGCGGTGAGCGTGAAGGGAAACGGCAGCGCGTGCGCGGCGTCTGCGGCGGCGCGGACACGATCGACTGCCAACTCGAGCTCGTAGACAGGATCATCCGCGCGCCCGGTTGCGTCCTCGATCGAGGCGCCCGCCAGTCCAGTGGATGCGGCCAGCCGAATCGTTTCGGCGAGGGTCGCCGCGTCGTCACCGAAACAGTTGCCCAGATCGGCGCTGACCGGCACGTCTGTCGCTTCGACGATCTCGCGCGCGTGCGCAAGCGTGACGTCCCGTCCCAGCGTGTTGTCGGCACGGCCCAGCGAGAACGCGTGGCCGGCGCTGGTCGTTGCCAGCGCCTTGAAGCCGAGGTGCGCGAGCATTTTCGCGGTCCCGACGTCCCACGGGTTGGGCAGGACGAAGGCGCCGGGCCCGTTGTGAAGCGCGCGAAATGTGGCGGCCTTCTCGGACTGCGTGCCCACACGTGCCTCCTGGCCAAACTGAAGTTCGGCGCTACGTACAGCCGGCCGGGCTAAAGCTCGGCCCTACGTACTGTCAGATCTGCCGTGGCCGTTCAGACACTCCCGAAGCCGCGCAAGGTCGATGTTGGAGCCGCTGACGACCACAGCGACGCGGCGGCCGTCGAGCGCAATCCGTTTGGCAGCGACGGCGGCCACACCAGCGATGCCGGCGCCCTCGGCGACGAGATGATCCTCCGCCACGAGCCCGCGAATGCCGCTGATCAGGTCGTCTTCCGACACGGTGACGACGCGGCTGACGAGGTCGCGAATGTACTGCCACGTGCGCGTGTCGGCTTCGACGTTGCCGCCAAGGCCATCGGCGATCGTCGGTTTCACGTCGATCGTCACCAGATGCCCAGCGGCACGGGCGGCCGAAAACGCGTTCGACGCCGCCGCTTCGACGCCGATGACGTCCGTGCCAGGCTTCATCGCCGACACTGCCGCCGCGATCCCGCTGATGAGGCCACCGCCGCCGATGGGCACGACCACGGCGTCCAGCGCCGGCCACTCCTCGACGACCTCCACGCCGACGGTGCCAGCCCCCGCAATCACGTCGTCATGGTTGTACGGCGAGATGAACACGGAGCCGTGGTTCGACGCCCACTCCAGCGCGAACGCTTCGGCCTGCTCGTAGTCGTCGGCAACAGGCCGCAGGTCGGCGCCCGTGCGCTCGATGGCTTTGAGCTTCGTGCGCGGCGCATTGCGCGGCGTGAAGATCGTCGCGCGCAGCTTCGCGAGATTGGCGGCCCAGGCGATCGCCAGCCCATGATTCCCCGCTGATGCAGTCACCACCGCAGGAGGACGGTCGGCATCGCACGACTGGGCGAGCCGGCGGATCGCGTTGAGCGCCCCGCGGACCTTGAACGAGTTGGTCACCTGGTGTGACTCGAGCTTCAGCCGTACCTCACCGCCGCTGGCTGACGAGAGCCAGTGTGATTCGACAAGCGGCGTGCGCCTGAGGTCGGCGCCGAGGCGGCGCCGGGTGGCGAGGATGTCTGGTAGCGTCACCATCGATGTCGTAGGGCCGAACTTCCGCCTCCGCCGAAGGCTTCGGCGGACCGCCATAGCATCATGCGGAGGCGGTCAGTTCGGCCTGAAGGATGATAGCCTCGTTGGGTGCGCCTGCGCGCGTTTCCTGCCCCGCCGTTCGACGAAAACGCTTACCTGCTCTCGTGCGACGACACGCGCGAAGCCGTCGTCATCGATCCAGGTGACGGCACGTCAGCCCTGATTCGCGACGCGAAGGCGGCGGGGGTGAGCGTGAAAGCCATTCTGCTCACGCACGCCCACATCGACCACATCACCGGCGTCGGGCTCGCGAAAGCGGCCTTCGAGGTTCCCGTCTACCTGCATCCGGCCGATCAGTTCCTCTACGACGCCGTGGTGGAGCAGGGCCGCATGTTCGGGATGCCGGTGTCCCCGCAGCCGCCGATCGACCAGCAGCTCGCTTCAGGGATGACGTTCCAGGTCGGCCAGCTGACGATCCGTGTGCATGAGACGCCCGGCCATTCGCCCGGTCACGTGGTCTTCGAAGTGCAGCAGCCCGGAGCAATCGATCTGATCGTTGGCGACACCCTCTTTGCCGGGTCGATCGGACGCACGGACCTGCCGGGCGGGGACTACGCGACGCTCATCGACTCGATCCGTCGGGTGCTGTTGGCCTTCTCCGACGACGTGCCCGCTCATCCCGGGCACTACGGCGCGACGACGATTGGAAAGGAGCGGTACGAGAACCCGTTTCTGCGGTAGTCAATCGTCAATCGTCAGTCTTCCTTTGTCCCTCGCGAAACAACCAGCTCGACTCGTCCGGCGCGGACGCGGTCGCCGGGCTTCAGCGCCAGCCTCTTGACCCGTTCATCGTTGACGAACGTGCCGTTCGTGCTGTCGAGGTCCTCGAGCTCCAGGACGCCATCGGGCGTCACCGAGAAGCGACAGTGAAAACGTGATACCAGCGCCACGTCGACGACGAAATCCGCGCGCGTGGCGCGTCCCAGCGTCTTTACCGAGCCCGGGGTGAGGCGAAAAGTGAAAGGGCCGACTTCCTTGAGGTTTTCAGGGGTTGTCAGGGTCCACATGCAGCCGTTCCCACAATCATAGCCCCTCGAGTGAAACTTCCCGGCTCATCCCTTCGTCATCTCAATGCAGGCCGGGTGATTTCTGCGTGCCCGGTCTTCCGGACGAGGGAATGATGAAGAAGTCAGTCAAGCGATCGCTCGCCATCAGCGCGGGCGTTCTAGTGGTGGTGGGCGGCGCCTGGGGCTACACAACGCTGAGGGGCGCGACGCCCGATATCGACCCGTCGAAGCTCGCAACGGTCGAGCGCGGGACGATGACGCGCTCGGTAGTGGCGACGGGGAAGATCGAGCCCATCACGAAGGTCGAGATCAAGTCGAAGGCCAACGGCATCATCGAACGGCTCAACGTGGATGTCGACCAGGTCGTCAGGCCCGGCGACGTCCTCGTCGAGCTCGACAAGGAAAACCTGCGCGCTCAGGTTCGCGAGTCACACGCCAATCTGCAGGCCGCAAAGGCCGCCGAAGAGGCCGCCGGGGCCCAGCTCAAGAAAGACAAGGTCGCCGCCGAGTCCCCGGACGTCGAGTTCGCGCGCCGCAACTACGATCGCGCGCAGCAGCTGGCCACGCAGAAGCTGGTCTCGCCGCAGTCGCTCGACGACGCGAAGAGCGCGCTGGAGATGGCGCAGAACCGGAAAGCGGGCGCGCAGGTGCAGCTCGGCATCAGCCAGGCGAAGCTGTCGGAAGCCAACGCCAACGTGGCGCAGGCGCAGGCAGCCGTCGACCGCAGCGAAGAGCAGCTCGCCAACGCCACGATCCGCGCGCCGATCAACGCCACGGTCCTCACGCGCGACATCGAGATAGGCAGTCCCGTCTCGTCGATTCTGAACATGGGCTCGGCCGCCACGCTGGTGATGACGCTCGGCGACATCAACCAGGTATTCGTCCGGGGCAAGGTGGATGAAGTGGACATCGGCCGCGTCCGCCTCGGCCAGGCTGCGCGCATCACGGTCGAGACGTTCAAGGACAAGAAGTTCGCCGGCCGCGTCACGCAGATCTCGCCGATCGGCGCCGAGAAGGACAACGTCACCACCTTCGAGGTGAAGGTGTCGATCGACAACCCCGGCAACGAGCTGAAGGCCAACATGACGGCCAACGCCGAGATCGTGCTCGAGGAGTTCCCCGACTCGCTCATCATCCCCGAGAGCGCCATCAGCTACGACGCGCAGCGCAACCCGACGGTGGACGTCGCAGACCCGGGCGCGAAGGGTGGCAAGCGCAAGGTGACGATCAAGACCGGCGTCGGCAACGGCACGAAGACGCAAATTCTGAAAGGTCTGAAGCAGGGCGACAAGGTCGTGCTGCCGAGTTAATCGCCCGTACTGTACTGGGGACTGTCCCCCTTGAAATGTACGGGGGACAGTCCCCTGGTACAGGTACGTGACGGCGGGGCGTTGGCCAGTATCGAACATGCGCGAAGCGCTCTCACAAACGTTCCAGAACCTCTGGGCGCACAAGCTCCGAAGCTTCCTGACGATGTTCGGGATTCTGTGGGGCGTGATCTCGGTCGTCATCCTGTCGGCGACCGGAGAGGGCTTCCGGCAGGGCAACGAGCACGTCCTGAAGGAGCTGGGCAAGAACATCGCGATCGTCTGGGGCGGCCGCACGAGCACCCAGGCCGGCGGCGAGCGCGCAGGCCGGCGCATTACGCTGACGGCTGACGATGCGCGCATTCTGCGCGAGCAGTCGCGGCTGGTAAAGGTGGCCACACCGGAGATCCAGCGCGGCGGCCTCTCGGTGAAGAGCGCGTTCAACGCGGGCGCGCCGAGCGTGCACGGCGTCGAGCCCAGCTACCAGGACATCCGCACGCTCGATCTCGAGCGCGGCCGTCAGCTCAACTGGGAAGACGAACGGCAAGTGCACCGCGTCGCGATCCTCGGCGACGACATCTACAAGCAGCTATTCTCCAACCGCGAGGGCCTCGGGCAGATCATCAACATCGCCGGCATCCACTACACCGTCGTCGGGAAGATCCGCCACAAGGACCAGGACAGCAACTACAGCGGCCCGGACAACGACAAGGTGTTCGTGCCATTTGCCGCCATGGCGCAGGATTTCCCGATTCCGAACGCCGAGGAGCCCGGTGCGGTGTCGAACCTGATCGTCGCGCCGCAGCCTTGGGTCGTGGACGACCTGCCGCGTCAGCTCAACGAGCGCACGGGCCCCATCCGCGACATCGACTGGGCGCTGCAGAAGGACGTCCGGACGACCCTCGCCCGCTCCAAGGGCTTCGACGCCGACGACAAGGAAGCCATCTGGGTGTGGGACACCTCGGTGAACTCCCTGATGTTCGGTCGCATGGTCGACACCATGCGCGACTTCTTCACGACCGTCGGCTTCATCACGCTGGCCCTGGGCGGCATCGGTGTGATGAACATCATGCTGATCGCCGTGAAGGAGCGAACCCGCGAGATCGGGATCCGCAAGGCGCTGGGAGCCACGACGACCGCCGTGCTGCGGCAGTTCTTCCTCGAAGGCTTCTTCATCACGATCACCAGCGGCATCATCGGCCTTGGCATCGCGCTCGGCCTCTGCTGGGCCATCAACCTGCTGCCGATGCCGAACCGCTTCGAGGGCATGATCCTGTCGCCCCAGGCAGCGGTGCTGACGATCGCCTCGCTCGTCTTCATCGGCGTGGCGACGGCCCTTTATCCTGCCCGGCGAGCGGCGGAGCTACCTCCGGTCGACGCGCTGCGCTACGAGATGTAGATGACGCCTCTCTCGATGCCCGCCGTCGATGCGATGCCGGCGCCCGTCCTGGGCACGACGGCCGCTGCCCGCCCGCGCTTCCGCGGAACGCAGGTACTGGTCGAAGTGTGCCGCGAGGCGATGTACGGCCTGGTCCGCAATCGCTTCCGGGCCGGCCTGGCGATGCTGGGGATTTCGTGGGGCATTGTCTCGGTCGTGATGCTGCTGGCGTACGGCAACGGCTTCCGCGACGCGCTGGCCGCGGGGTTTGCCAACGCCTTCGGCAGCGGCGTCGTCATCTCGTGGCCCGGCCAGACCAGCATGCAGGCAGGCGGCGAGCGTGCGGGCCATCGCGTGCGTGTCACCGTGGAGGACGCGCTCCAGCTCGCCGAGCTGCCGCTGGTGAAGGCGGTCAGCCCCGAGGTCGTGGAAGAGCAGCCGGTGAGCTTCGGCACGAAGCAGTCGTCGTACCTGATCCGCGCCGTCGCGCCGGCCTACGGGCCGATGCGGACCGAGATCCCGCTCCCCGGCGGCCGGTTCCTCGACGACGAAGACGTGAGGCTGCACCGGCGCGTGGCGTTCATCGGATCGGAAGTGAACCGGAAGCTGTTCGGCGAGAGCAACGCCGTGGGCCAGTCGATCCGCATCCGCGGCCTGTCGTTCGAAGTGATCGGTGTCATGAAGGAGAAGGCGCAGCTGTCGAACTACTTCCGGTCCGACGTGCAGTGCGTCTTCATCCCCTACACGGTGGCCAGCCAGGTCTGGTATCAGCCCTGGAGCGACGTCATCGTCTGGCAGGCGGTCGATCCCTCGCAGGGAGCAAAGGCCGAGAAGCAGGTGGCCGAACTGCTCGGCAAGCTCGCCAACTTCAATCCGTCCGACGAGCGCGCGCTGCGCAACTGGGGCTCGGCGAAGACCGAGGAGTTCACGCGCGGCATGGTGATGGGACTGAAGCTGGTGCTCGGCTTCATCGGCGTCCTGACGCTCGGCATCGGCGGCGTCGGCGTGATGAACATCATGTTCGTGTCGGTCCAGGAGCGCACGCGCGAGATCGGGATCCGTAAGGCGCTGGGCGCCAGGCGGCGCCACATCCTGCTGCAGTTCCTGCTCGAGGGCATCGCCACCAGCTTCGCCGGCGGCGCCATCGGCGTCGTGCTCTCGATCGCGCTGGCGTGGATCTTCAGCCCGCGTCCGTTCCTCTCGGAGCTGCTCGACGACACGACCAGGGCGCTCGACATCCACCTGATCGTGTCGGGCGAACTGCTGCTCGTCTGCTCGGGAATCCTGGTGCTGGTGGGTCTCGTCAGCGGCCTGTTGCCCGCGATCCGGGCGTCACGGCTGGATCCGATCGAGGCGCTGAGATACGAATAGAGCGCCGTGAAGTGCGAAGTGCCAAATGCTAAGTGCTAAGTGAAGTGGGGAGTGAGGAGTAAGCAGTGGACAGCATCCTGCGATCACTCCTCACTTCTCTTTCCCACTCCACTTAGCATTTTGCACTTCCAACTTGGCACTTCAAGGTTTCTTCAACGTCCCCAGCCAGTCCGTAATTGTCTTCGCCACCCGCGGGTCCACCGTCTTCACCGGAAGCTGCGGGTACTCCTCGAGGTCTCCTGTCTTCGCCGGCACCAGCAGGTGATTGACGCCATCGAGGTGCGTGACCTGCACGCGATCCGCCGGCACTTTCTTCCGCGCCTTGGCCATCGCGGCCAGCGCGTCGGCGTGCTTCGCGACGACCTGCCGGTCGAGGTCGCCCTGGATGATCAGGATGGGCTGCTTCACCTTCGACATCACTTGCGACGGTGAGAAGGCGAGGAAGCTCTTGAACCACGGCGTCTCGGCCTGCGTCCGGAGCGGCGCCGGAATGTCGTCCCACTTGCCCGTGCCCAGCACGGCAGCCTGAATCCGCTTCTGCAGGTCCACGCGCGTCTGCTGCTCGGCGGGGCTGAGCGTCGTCTTCGCGAGCAGGTACTGCTGCTGCTCGAGGACGAGCTCGCCACCGGTCGCCGACGGCCCGGCCATCATGACGAGCGCCGCCACGTCTTCATCGCGGCTCGCCGCGATGAGACTGGACCACGCACCTTCGCTGTGGCCGGCCAGCACAATCCGCTTCGGGTCGATATCCTTGCGGTCCCGCAGGAACTTCACCGCGGCGTTGACGTCGTCTGCGTAGTCCTGCAGCGTGGCGTTCTCGCTGCGTCCACCGCTCTGACCGACGCCGCGTTTGTCGTAGCGCAGCACGTAGTAGCCCGCATCCGCGAGGGCGTTGGCGATCTGCGCGAAGATCGAGATGCCGGCGACGGTTTCGTCGCGGTCCATCGGCCCCGAGCCGCCGATCAGGACGATTGCCGGATACCGTCCCTTGGCATCCATCGTCGCCTTGCCCGAGGGCTGGCTGAGCGTTCCAGCCAGGCTGAAGCCGGCCGACGGGACGCTGACCCCCTGATCCCCGGCGCGGCTCATCACCTGCGCGCGCGCGGAGACCGACGCGAAGTCTTCGCGGACCATCAGCAGCGACTGCGCGGCGACCTCGAAGCGAACCAGGCGGCCCGCCTCATCGGTCCAGACCGTTGCGTCGAGCGGCGAGCCGGGATTCTGAAACGTCAGCGCGTAGGTACGGACATCCACGACCCGCTTGGCCGTTTCGATGCGCTGTGACGAGCGCCCGTTCTGCTTGACCGTGATCTCGGCCTGCGGCGCAATGTACGCCTTGAAGCTCCCGCCGTCCGGCACCGAAGCCAGCCGTAATGCCAGCGCCTCATAGCTTCCGAAGAACAAGTTCGGCAGCACCAGCGTATCCGGCGCGACCGGATCGGTCTTGTGCGTCACAGCGCCGCTCTGATTGAGATCGTTGGCGGCCTTGCCGTCTGCGAAGTCGGTGTGCAGGGAGACCGTCGCCCCTCGGGTCGCGGCGTCGAGCGTCAGCTCGATCGGATGCCAGTCGCCGTCATAGCGAATCTCGAGACGCTTGGTCGTGAGATCCAGCGGCGGATCGAGGTGGCCGCTGCCGCTCAGCGTCCAGCCGCCGTTGACGCGCCGCACGGTGACTTCGACGGAGCCGAGCGCCGTACCTCGAAGAAAAACACGGAAGGTCGCCGGGCCCTCGGCCTGCTGCGCGGCTGTCACGGCGGGCACGCCGAGCGCGATTGAGGCGGCGAGCAGCGCCCTCGTACAATAGCGAGAGAAGAGCATGAAGGTCAGAATATCCCATGTCAGCGTATGAGGCCGCACGGAAGGGCCTGGCCTTCCGCCGACGCCACGAGCGCGGGGTCATTCGAGCGACCGGTGGTGATCGGCTCGAGTGGCTCAACGGGCTGCTCACCAATGATCTGAAGCCGCTCGAGCGCGGCGGCGCCTGCTACGCCGCGTGGCTCACGCCGCAGGGCCGCATGATCACCGATCTCGTCGTCGTCGAAACAGGCAGTGACACATGGCTCGACGTCCCGGCGCCTCTTGCGTCCACGTTGTCTGCCCGCCTCGACGGCATGATCTTCACCGAGGACGTGCGCGTAACGGACGCGTCGCGCGAGCTGACCTCCGTGGGGCTTTACGGCCCCGGGGCCGGTTCATATTTCGCGTCGCAGGTCCCGGCATCGATTGCGCGAACTGACGATGGGGCAATCGTGTGGACCGACGCGACGGCTTCAGGACTTACCGGCGCGCACGCCTATCTGTCGCCGGCCCGTGCAGCAGGCCTCGAGGAGGCTCTCGCGCACGGCGGCGGCACGCCTCTCGACGACGACACGGCGACGGTGCTTCGAATAGAAGCCGGCGTTCCGACGTTCCTGGTTGACATGAGCGACGACACCATTCCACTCGAGGCTGGACTCGACGCCGCGCTCAGCCACACCAAAGGCTGCTACGTTGGCCAGGAGATCATCGTCCGCATCCGCGACCGCGCCCATGGCCGGGTCGCGCGGCGCCTCGTGGGGCTCTCGATTGAAGCCGACGTGGCGCCTCGCGCGCCTCAGTTGGTCACGAGCGACGGCAGGCAGGCTGGCCGCTTGACGAGCGCAGTGATGTCGCCCGCGCTCGGTCGTCCCATCGCGCTCGCGACACTATTGCGCGAGTTTACGGAGCCTGGAACGCGCGTGATGCTCGAGGACGGCCCCGCAGCCGTTGTGACGAGGCTGCCGTTCGTGCCGATCGCCTGACGCCGCAGTTCTCTCACTGTTCCGGCCCGCTACAGTCGTCTCGAACTGCGTACCCAGCGCTCTGGCCGCGCGAAAACCGGGGATTTCAGGACGGCACGTTCCCTGCTGCGCTAACACCGCATGGATATCAGAACGGCTAGTGAGACGGCTGGACAAGATATGCATCAAAATGGCATACTGATGCATATGAGAACAACTATCATTCTCAACGAAAGCCTCTTGGAGGAGGCTCGCCGCCTCACCGGTTTGACCGAGAAGACGGCCTTGGTGCACGCCGGTCTGGAGGCGCTGATCGCACGGGAGGTCGCTCGTCGTCTGGCGGATCTCGGCGGCAGCGATCCCGGAGTCACGGCTGGCCGGAGGCGGCGCCTGTCGCCACGGCGCGGACAGTCCTGATGGTGCTGGTCGACACGTCCGTCTGGATCGACCATCTCCGCATTCCCAATCTACCGCTGGTGCGGTTGCTGAAGGACGCGAAGGTGGTCGTCCACCCCTTCGTGGTGGGCGAGCTTGCGTGTGGCCGGCTTGCCCGGCGTGACGAGGTCCTGGGACTGCTCGGCAAGCTTCCGCGTCTGCAGCCGGTGTCGGACGCGGAAGCGTTGGTCTTCATCGAGGCCAACGGCCTGGCCGGGAGCGGGATCGGCTGGGTGGACGTGCACCTGCTGGCGGCCTCACGTCTGGCGCGCGCCAGCCTGCTGACGTCTGACAAGGCGCTTGCCCGGGCCGCCAAGCGCCTGGGTCTTGCGTGAGGAACACGTGCGTACGTAGGGCCGCACTTTAGTTCGGCCGCTCAACCAGGATCCGAATTAGATCCGCGTCGGCCTCGGGAAACTCCAGGGATACCAGTTCTTCTCTCGGCACCCAGCGCATCTCTTGTCCAATTTGCGGCACTGGCGCGTCGAGAAGCGCCGCGCGGAAGAAATGCAGTTCCACCGTGCGTTCTGGATACGAATGGCGCGTCACCAGGATTCGATCGCCAACGCGGACGCCGGCTGCCAGCTCCTCCTGAATCTCGCGCACGAGACAGTCTTCGGGGCTCTCCGACGGCTCACATTTGCCGCCCGGGAACTCCCACGTCCCAGCCAGGTGCGTACCCTTCAGCCGCCGAGTGAGCAGGAACGCGCCGTCACGCTCGACGACGGCCGCCGCCACGACGATGAGGGCCCTTCGTCCTTCGTCCTTCGTCATTCGTCCGTTGATAAGCGCACCGACTTGCAGGTGCGCTTCATGGGACACTCGCCGCAGCGCGGTTTGCGTGCCGTGCAGAGCGTCGCGCCGAAGTCCATGAGCGCCTGGTTGAAGTCGAAGACGTGTTTCTTCGGCAGCACCGATTCGGAGATGGACCACAGCCGGGTGATGGTGGCGTGGCTCTTCGGATCGCCGCGTCCGACGAACATCCGGAACAGCACGCGCGCGACGTTCGTGTCGAGAATCGCGGCGCGCTCGCGGAACGCGAAGCTGCGGATCGCGCCGACCGTGTAGCGGCCCAGCCCCTTGAACGACAGCAGCGTGACCTCATCGCTCGGCAGCGCGCCGTCGAAGCGGGCGACAGCCTCACGCGCGATCGCCTGCAGCCTCCGCGGCCGGATGTTGTAGCCCAGCGGCCGCCACGTCCGGTCCACCACAGCCTCATCGGCCGCGGCCAGCGCGTCGAGCGAGGGAAACTTCTCGAGCCACTCGTGGTACTTCGGCAGCACGCGGTCCACCTGCGTCTGCTGCAGCATCACCTCGGACACGAGGATGTGATACGGGTCGGCTGTCTCGCGCCAGGGCAGCGATCGTCCGTGCACCCGGTACCAGCCGAGCAGCTTCGCGCGGAAGCGGCGGCGTTCGGTGGGCACGGGCAACGGCAATGGCGGTCGACGACGGCGGGGTGCTCGGATGGGGGCTGATGGCATCGCTGGAAAACGGTCCCGGTATAATCGGGTTCGTGACACTGTACACGCGCACGGGCGACGCGGGCGAGACGTCGCTGTTCGACGGCACGCGTGTGCGCAAGTCCGATGCGCGGGTGGACGCTTACGGCCACGTCGACGAGCTGAACGCGGTGGTGGGCCAGGCCCGCGCGGCCGGCCTGGATGCGATGATCGACGGCTGGCTCGATCAGATCCAGCAGGATCTGTTCGCGGTCGGCGCACAGCTCGCCGATCCGCGCGCCCGGATCGCGGCTCGCGTGACCCGCGCGCGCCTCACCGATGCCGACGTCACGCGCCTCGAGCAGTGGATCGACGCGGCCGACGCCGAGCTGCCGCCGTTGCGTCGCTTCATCGTCCCGGGCGGCGCGCCCGGCGCCGCCACGCTGCACCTGGCGCGCACCGTCTGCCGCCGCGCCGAGCGCCACATCGTCGGCCTCGGTGCCGATGCCGTGGACCCGCTGGTCATCGTCTACGTCAACCGGTTGTCGGACCTGTTGTTCGTCCTCGCCCGGCTCGCCAACGCCCGTGCCGGCGTGGCCGACCGGGAGTGGGAGTGACCCTCGACGCCTCGTACGCGTTCTGCGAGCGGATCGCGAGGACGCATTACGAGAACTTCCCCGTCGCCTCGAGACTGCTGCCGTCGCGCATGCGCCCTCACGTGGCGGCCATCTACGCCTTCGCGCGGGTCGCCGACGACATCGCCGACGAGGGGAACGCGGTGGTCGCGCAGCGGAACGCCAGGCTCGACGAATGGATCGCGCGACTGCATGGCGCCACATCGAGCGCCTCCGCGCATTCCGGTGCGTCGGTGCTGACGCCGGAGATGGCGGCCCAGGCGCCGCCGATCTTCGAGGCCCTCGCGAACACCGTGCGCGTCTGCGAGCTGCCGACATGCCTGCTCGAGGACCTGGTGAGCGCGTTCAGGCAGGA
>Ga0310810_10003467_pt1 | contig 17191 bp, 21 predicted proteins | sample NCmetagenome_FD_207641 | JGI IMG/M metagenome (GOLD analysis project Ga0310810, IMG submission 207641) | Soil microbial communities from experimental microcosm in Duke University, North Carolina, United States - NC | ecosystem: Engineered > Artificial ecosystem > Soil microcosm > Unclassified ... | reverse complement strand
TAGCGATCCTCGCAGCCCCGCCAGCCGTATCACCGAGCGTCTGCTTGCTGTCGGCAACGTTGTCCTGACAGACACTATACTGAACGTACCGTTTTCGTATGCGACCGAAGGTTTTTTCCAGGTAAATCTACCGGTCTATGAGCAGGCGCTCGAAGACATGCGCACCTGGGTGCCGTCAGGAAAAACAGTCGATTTATATAGCGGTGTCGGCTCGATCGGCCTGACGATTGGTGGCGATGAATGTACGCTCGTCGAAGTCGATGAACATGCCGTACGCGAAATGAAACGCAATATCACTTCGCTGGGTAGCCGAGCGCAAGCCGTACTTGCACCCGCGGAAAAATCACTCGAATATATCGATCCCGATGCGACAATTATCGTCGACCCTCCGCGTGCCGGCCTTCACGCAGATGTCGTAGCGCGGCTACGCGAGGTTATGCCGGCTCGTATTATTTATCTAAGTTGTAATCCAGTAACGCAAGCCCGCGACGTGGGCTTACTGCAAGACATCTATCGCATCGTGCATCATAAAGGCTATAACTTTTTTCCACGTACACCACATATCGAGCACCTGGTCGTGCTTGAAAAACATTAGCTTGTCTTAATACGACGGTACGCAAACTTGGCTGCCGGGCGCCAACTCGTCCGCGCATCTGGGTCGAACTGATATATCGTTCCATCACGTACTTCGGCAATCAGTATCAACGCCGGGTTGTATGGTGCGAGCGTACGGTAATATGCCAAATCCTCATCAGACGCAGGTCGGCGGCCAGGGAAGACGGCACGGAATTGCTCCTCGGCAAGCTCGTCGAAGTATTTCGGCCTACCTTTTGGCGGTAGGCATAGTTCGATCTTGAAACCCATCCGGGTAGCCAGTTTTCGCACGTCGCCAAGTGTCAACTTGGTAGCACCATGCATATAGCAGAGCAGCTGCTTCTTTTTCGTCAAATACACTGTGGCTTTGACGGAGCGGGCAATATCGGCCTCATCGACAATCACCGTATCGACATCGACAATGAAGCCGAATTTATCTTTGGCGGCCTGCTCAAGCGCGATGGCGTCGATCGTATGCTTATCCATTTGTACATATAGTAGCATACGTTGACGACGTTAGCATTGACAAATATATAACAAATCGGTATAATCTCGAAATCGTTTCGACCTAGAGCGACTCATGCCAGTATGTGAGCTAAATCACGGACACCATACGAACTGATTGTATATACTGCACGCATCGTCGCCCGAACACTGCAGAGGTGTGGTTGGACGATGGTATCGTCGACGGCCATGGACCGTCGATAGGAGTGCGTGGCGCAGGGACCCCATGCACTCACGGGGTCGGCCATGCCGATACCCACCTCGACTCGGGCGCCTAGCCTGCATCGCATCCCGATCGGGACGAGTCGAGCACGTAGATCGCGCATACGCGCCCGCGAATGCCGCAGCGAGATCTACGTACCCCTCGGTGGTCCGGATTGCGTCCACGAGCGCACCGGACCACCGAGGCGGTGAACCACTTCGGTGGTCTTTTTTTTGTGCCTGAGTATAATAGAGGTAGATGCAGTTTTCCGACCGATACCGAAACCTCAATGAACGTCAGCGTCTTGCCGTAGATACACTCGACGGTCCGTTGCTCGTATTGGCGGGGCCGGGAACTGGTAAAACCGAGCTACTCAGTATGCGTGCGGCAAATATTCTTCAAAAGACTGACACGCCGCCGTCAAGTATCTTATGTTTGACGTTTACCGATAGCGGCGCCGTCGCCATGCGCGAACGACTCGCGCAGATTATTGGCCCAGAAGCATATAAGGTCGCAATTCACACCTTTCACAGTTTCGGTACGGAAATTATCAACCAACACGCCGAATATTTCTTCCGCGGTGCGCAGTACGAACCGGCAGACTCACTGGCGCAATATGAAATCATGCGCGGCATATTCGATGAACTCGACTACACCAATCCGCTCGCTAGCATGAATGGCGATGAATACATTTACCTGCGCGATGCGACGACGGTTATTTCAGAACTCAAACGCAGCGGTTTGACCAGCGACGAGCTGCGCCAAGTGCTTGACGAGAACGACGCCGTCATCGATTTTGTCGAACGTGATTTATCGGAGATTTTCAGCAATCGTATTAGTAAGACGGCCGTGCACCTGCTAGCACCCGTCGCCGAAAAGGTCGCCGCGCTCGATCAGCCGACACTACCGCCAGCCGTAACGCCATACGCCAACACGCTCGCTTTGTCGCTAGCACATGCCATCGATCAAGCGATAGAAGCCGACAGCACGAAGCCGATCACCGCCTGGAAAAATGCGTGGACTGAAAAAAATGCAAAAGGCCAAGTCGTTCTTAAAGACCGGGCTCGCCAAGAAAAACTCCGCGCGCTTGCGCATGTGTACTATGAATACATCACGCGTATGCAAACGGCAAATTTGTTTGATTACGACGACATGATTCTCGAAGTGATTCATACCATGGAAATGCGGCCCGAGCTGCAAGCGAACCTGCAAGAAAAATACCTCTACATTATGGTCGACGAGTTCCAGGACACCAACTTGGCGCAGCTACGTCTCCTGTTCGATCTGACAAATGGTATCGAGCAGCCAAATGTCATGGCCGTCGGCGACGACGATCAGGCTATCTATAGTTTTCAGGGTGCCGATATTGGCAATATTCAACGCTTTCGTACTGAATACGATGACCCCGTACGCATTGTGCTTACCGACAACTACCGTTCAGCCCCGGTTATCCTAGAGTCGTCGCGTGCCGTCATTACACTTGGTTCGGATCGCCTAGAAAACACAATCGATGACTTGGTCAAGGAACTGACGCCTCATGTCGATAGCGAACAGGCAAGCGTAGAATTACATAGCTTTTCGTCGAGCGACGAAGAGCGTCTGGGTGTGGCTGAGGCTATAAAAGCCACCATCGACAACGGCGCAAAAGCAAACTCGATAGCTGTGATTGCGCGTCGACACCATGAACTGGTCGCATTGTTGCCGTATTTGAGTCACGTCGGCGTTCAGGTCAATTATGAACGACGTGAAAACGTTCTTGAAGACGAAACGATCCGACTACTTGAGCATATTTTCATGATTATTGATGCCTTACACCGCGATGCTCACGACGAGGCTGACGCACTGCTGCCTGAAATCTTGGCTCACCCTGCGTGGGGGTACGAGCCGCACGATATTTATAAACTCAGCCTCGCAGCATACCGTAATCATCAGCTGTGGCTAGAAGTCATGCAGACTCAGCCAATCTTTAAGCCGTTTGCCGACTGGCTGATTGTGCGTTCTGCTGCAATCCATGTTGAGCCACTCGAAGTACAAATCGACACCGTTCTTGGCATCGACAGTGATAACGACGATACCGATGGCTTCACGTCGCCGCTGTATGCCTACTTCTTTTCTCGTGAGAAATTAACCACGGCACCCGATGCGTATCTAGCGACGCTTGAAGCGCTACGCACCATCCGCGACCAACTGCGTGAACACTACGGACACGAAGTTCCGAGCGTACAGACACTGCTAGAGTTTTTCTCGATGCACCGTGAACTGGGCTCGTCAATCACCGCCATCAGGCGACGCGGCGATGGCGCAGACGACCGTATTCAGCTGATGACAGCACATAAATCGAAGGGACTTGAGTTCGAGCATGTCTTCGTGCTCGGCGCAGTCGACAATATGTGGGGTGAACGCGTTCGTAGTCGAAGTAGACTTATAAATTATCCGGCAAACCTACCACTTGCGCCAAGCGGTGACAGTTTCGATGAGCGCCTGAGGTTATTCTTCGTCGCGATGACGCGCGCAAAACGAACGCTCTCTATTAGCTTTAGCGCACAAGACAACGCAGACAAGCCGACGCTTGTCGCAAGCTTCTTGTCTGACACTGAAATACCGACGATGAACCATGAACCCACCAGCGATATCGTGACTCTGACGGCGCGCGCCGAGCTTGACTGGCGCGGTCACTTGGCGCGGTCGGTCGATACAGAGCTTCGCGACTTGCTTATGCCGACGCTCGAGAGCTATAAATTGTCTGCGACACATGTCGGTAACTTCCTCGATGTGAGCAAAGGCGGCCCAGACCATTTCTTGCTCAATAATCTGCTTCGGTTTCCTCAGGCAAAATCCGCGCATGCCAGTTACGGCACAGCAATTCATGCCACGCTGCAGCGAGCCCATGATTTCTACCATGCTATGGGAGAAAAACGACCGATTGAAGACGTACTGGGCGATTATGAACGAATTTTACGCGATCAACACCTCAGCGAACCTGATTTTGAAACATTTTACGCACGTGGCATCGATAGTCTTGGTGCGTATTTCGCACAAAAATACGATAGCTTCACACCGACTCAGCGCACCGAAATAGGCTTCGGCATGCAAGGCGTCGTCGTCGAAGACGCCTTGCTTACCGGCGCGCTCGACCTTGTCGATCTTGATGCGAAAGAGAAAACGATTCGCGTGACTGATTACAAAACCGGCAAACCCAGCCGTGACTGGAAGGGTAAAAGCGAATACGAAAAGATCAAATTGCATAAATACCGTCAACAGCTCATGTTTTATCAGCTGCTTATCGAAAACTCACGAGATTATCATACCTACCGGTTCACTGGCGGAACCTTGCAGTTTGTCGAACCATTACCAAGCGGCGAAATCGTCGAGCTTGAAGAACAGTTCAGCCAAGATGATATAGACCGTTTCCGCCTGCTGATAAAAGCGATCTGGCAACGTATCATGAACCTCGACTTACCAGATACGAGCGAGTATAGCCCAACTCTCAAAGGCATTCAAGAATTTGAGTCTTGGCTTATTGACAACTTAGAATAAAGTTGATACAATAATACGGCTCTCGAGTGCAATCGACTATAGAACGTCGACATGGTGCTCTCGATGGAGCACCTTGATAGTTTGTGCTAGAGAATCCCCCAGGGAGTCAGCATGCCCACCAAGCAGCAGATCGAGGACGCCGCCAAGAAGACGCCGGCGAACCGCACGGTCGCGGAGCAGAAGATGGTCGACGACGCCTCGCGCGTCGGCAACCAGGCCGCACGCAACCTCGACCACGCCGCCCGCGAGACGCAGCGCGTCCGCGGTCGTCGCTGAACAACCACGCAGTACCCGCCGTGCCCGGCGGCTCACGTCAGTGAGAAAAAGGGCACAACGGGCTAGTGGTGTAATTGGTGCAAGCTCACGCAAGATCAGGAACCTCGGACATGTTCCGAACCATTGATCGTGAGAGGTGCAGGTTCAAATCCTGTATAGCCCGACTGGGATATATCCCTACATCCTCACGAGCGGACCACCCTCGTGAGTACTTGCGGCCTGGCTTCGGCCACGTCCCAGAGTGCGCATCCACCCCCAGTGTGCCGCGCTCCCCTCGGTGTTGTCCATTCCCATTCACCCCCCTGCTTGGGTCTGGACCGGAGGTTGTCGCGCCTTCGAAAGCCGAGGGTCCCACCCTCTTTTAGCACAACAGTCATAACGAGATGATATTGATGGAGCGTCCTGGGTGACGCAGCCGCTGACAACGACGTCAGCCGCGCGAACCCTAGCGTGTGTGGAATCCAGCATATTGTCTCTCCTGAAGGATGAGGATCCCATCGATGTGGATCCTTCTCACTTATCTGAGCCTGCCCGGGCACAGTGGGGAAGTGAGAAGTGACTCGTCAGCGTAACTTCGTGTTACCTCGAGCCTCATCGCAGCCCGCGCACAGTCGCGGGCTTTTCCTTTTTATGAGATAATAGTATCTATGAACTCATTTTGGAAAGACTTACCGAAGCCTTTTTTTGTGTTAGCGCCTATGGAAGCCGTCACTGATGTCGTATTTCGTCATGTCGTGGCGGCAGCTGCACCGCCTGACGTGTACTTTACCGAGTTTACGAATGCGACCGGCTGGGTTCATGCTGGTGAGCCTGCAATCGGCGGTCGTTTAGTCAAGACCGACGAAGAAAGTATCATGGTCGCACAATTATGGGGTGCAGTTCCAGAAGACATGGCACAACTTACTGCACACTGCCGTGAACTCGGCTATAAGGGCGTTGATATCAATATGGGGTGTCCCGATTCAAGTGCTGTAAAGGCGGGAGGTGGTGCTGGCATGATTCGCACGCCCGAACTTGCTCATGCCATGATAGCCGCTGCGAAAACAGCAGGACTACCGGTCAGCGCAAAGACGCGCCTTGGCTATAGTCGAGTCGATGAATGGAAGCCGTGGTTACGCGGCCTCCTAGAGCAAGATATCGCAGCATTGACGATTCACCTGCGTACCAAAAAAGAAATGAGTAAAGTCGACTCGCATCACGAGTTGATTCCTGCCATTGTGGCGCTACGTGACGAAGTCGCACCTAATACGCCGCTTGTCATAAATGGTGATATCGAGAGTCGCGCACATGCGATGGGGCTCTACGAGCAATATCCCGGCATCGATGGCTTTATGATTGGGCGTGGTATCTTTCATAATCCGTTCGCGTTTGAGCATGAGCCGACAGTGCATAGTCGTGATGAGCTCCTTGGTTTGCTACGACAACAGCTCGATCTTTATGACCAGTATTCGGCGCTAACGAATCGACCCTTTGATACGCTCAAACGCTTCTTCAAGATTTACGTCCGAGATTTCGAGGGCGCAAGTACGCTGCGTGATCAACTGATGCACACCCACACGACCGACGAGGTTCGCGCGATTCTCGATACCAAAAACACCTAGCCTGTATACGACTAGGTGTTTTTATAGTACGAACGTCTAATGCCTTCGACGACGTCGATGCAAGTCGGCAACCTTGAGTCTGACCATATGTCGGTCGACCAATTGGTGCGCCTTTTCGAGTTCGATCTGGTCTTTAGCTTCATCGCGCAGCTTGAGCGCTCGCTCAAGTGCTTTTTTCGATTCGGCTTCGACGATATCAGGTGCATGATCAGCTTCATCGACAAGCACGCGCACGTGGTCGCCATCGATCTCAACCACGCCGCCGCTGATCGCGAAGTACTCGACTTGGTCATCGGCGTCTGTCTTTTGCTTACGAACGACGATCGCGCCAGGTTTGGCGAGTGTCACTAACGGTTCGTGACCGGGGAACACACCGATTTCGCCGTCTTCGGTCGGAATGACAACTTCATAGACGTCTTCGTCTATCTTCGTGCCCGCAAGCGTGACAAGCTTGAGATTCACAAGCTTAGTCCTTTTTCTCGCTTAGTGGACCGGCAGCCATATAGAACCAGCTCTCTGGCTTGCTGTCATATTTACCGGCAAGAATGTCTTTGGCGTCGCGAATCGTATCTTCGAGCTTGCTGTATACACCAGGGTTACCGGTGAACTGCTCGGCCACGTAAAACGGCTGTGCGAAGAAACGCTGCAGACGTCGGGCGCGCGAGACGGTCTGTTTCTGGTCGTCTGAAAGTTCTTCCATACCAAGAATCGCAATGATGTCCTGCAAGTCTTTGTACTCCTGGAGAACACGCTGAACTTCACGGGCAACTTCGTAGTGTTCTTCACCGACGATTTCTGGGTCGAGTGATGTCGATGTCGAGTCAAGCACGTCAACGGCAGGGTAGATACCGATTTCAGTCAGCGCACGGTTCATGACGATCGTCGCATCGAGGTGGGCGAAGGTCGTGGCTGGTGCAGGGTCGGTCAAGTCGTCGGCAGGCACGTAGACAGCCTGCACAGAGGTAATTGAGCCTTTTTTCGTACTGGTAATACGCTCTTGCAGACCACCCATTTCTTGCTGCAGGTTTGGCTGGTACCCAACCGCACTTGGCAAACGTCCAAGAAGTGCAGACACCTCACTACCGGCCTGCGTAAAGCGGAAGATGTTATCGACGAACAACAGCACGTCTTTACCTTCATCACGAAATGCCTCAGCGATTGCTAGACCAGATAGAGCCACACGAAGACGTGCTCCAGGTGGTTCGTTCATCTGGCCGAAGACCAGGGACGTCTTGTCGAGGACACCGGCTTCTTCCATTTCGTGGTAGAGGTCGTTACCTTCACGGGTACGTTCACCAACGCCGGCGAACACAGAGTTGCCTGAGTGGAATTTCGCAATGTTGTTGATCAGTTCCTGAATCAGGACGGTCTTACCGACACCTGCACCGGCGAAGAGGCCGGCCTTACCACCTTTTGTCAGTGGCGCGATAAGGTCGATAACCTTGATACCAGTTTCAAGCACTTCGGTCTTGTTGCTTTGCTCGTCAAGCTTCGGTGGTTCACGGTGAATGCTCGCCGTTTTGCCGGTCGGTTGTTTTTTACCGTCAATCGCGTTTCCGACCACATCGAACATACGTCCTTGGGTCTGCTCACCGACAGGCACACTAATCGGCGCGCCGGTTGCCGTGACGTCTTGGCCGCGGCGAAGGCCGTCGGTCGAGCTCATGGCGACAGCACGGACAGTTCGTTCGTCGAGGTGCTGTGCGACCTCAAGCACGAGCGTGCGATCGTTGTTCGTCACTTCGAGCGCATCATACATAGCAGGCAAGTTGTCTTTGTCGAATTCGACATCGACGACCACGCCCACTACTTGGGTAATATTTCCTGTTGCTTTACTCATATCTCTTCTCCTTCGTCTTCTGTTTCGCTCGTCGCGAGTGATTGTTGTAGGCCGCGTATCGATATACCTTCTCCCGCTGCATCCGGCATGACTTGCCATAGCTCTTCGACAGGCACTTCGACTGATCTGCCGCGTTCATCGGCGATGAACAAACTTGTGGGAGTCGGTCGATCAGCACCCGGAATGATTAACTCTGTCATTTCATGGCCTCCGCACCGCCACTGATTTCGGCGAGTTCCTGGGTAATGGCAGCCTGACGGGCTTTGTTCATCGCTAGCGTCAGGTCATCAATCAAATCGCTGGCGTTATCGGTGGCGTTTTTCATCGCGACCATGCGCATACTGTGTTCACTGGCACGACCGTCAAGCAATGCTTGATAAATCTGTGCACCGACCAAACGGTACGCTACGCCTTCGAGCACCGCTTCGGCACTTGGCTCATAGCTTGCCGTACGAATACTGTCGCGTACGTCGGTTTCATCGTAGCCAGCAGGCAAGATACGCTGAATCTTAGCGCGCTGGGTCAAGCTTGAAACAAATTCCGTGTAGACAATATCGACAGCGTCAACTTCTTCGTTGCGGTATAGCTCAGCGGCTGTTGATACGATCGAGTGAAAACTCGAGCCTTCGACTTCGTCCGGCATATCGTCGTAGGTACCACGGACTTCGACGTCTTTGAGTCGTGTACTGAACTGCGACGCCTTGCGACCGACCGTAATAGTCTGCGTCGAAATACCGGCATCGCGATCAGTTCTGATCTCGCTCAGATAGCGCTTTAGCACGTTCGAGTTATACGCGCCGGCAAGACCTTTGTCGCTTGTTATGACAATAAGTAGTCGACGACGAACGTCACGCGTCATAAACAACGGGTGGTTACGAGTCGCGCCCTGACCGGCCAGATACGTCAGAAGCTCGTTCGCTGCCTGGGTATAGTCGACCGTTGCTTTTTGGGCTTCCTGAGCACGTCGCATTTTTGAGGCTGCGACCATTTGCATGGCCTTCGTAATCTGCTTCGTCGATTTGACGGAGCGGATACGTCCCTTTAGCTGACGAGTGCTTGGCATTAGCCTTCAAATCCTTTCGCTGCTTGTTTCGCAACCTTTTCGATCAATTTGGCAGTGTCGCCCTCGACCTTCGCATCACCCTTATTGAGTGTCTGCATGTCTTTCTTGTGATCGGTCCAAAGCTTTGTCAATAGGGCAGCTTGCGCATCCTTGATCTTGGCAGCTGGCACGGCGTCGAAACAGCCTTCGTTCACAGCGTGAATGCTTGCGCTCTGTTCCCAGACGCTGAGTGGCGAGTATTGTGGCTGCTTAAGCAGTTCAGTCAGTCGCTGTCCACGCTCAATCAGTTTCTTCGTTTCTTCGTCAAGGTCGCTACCAAACTGTGCAAAGCTAGCAAGTTCGCGGAACTGGCTCAGGCCGAGCTTCAAGTGACCAGACACGCTCTTAACTGCTTTCGTCTGTGCGTCACCACCGACACGGCTGACCGAAAGACCAGCAGAGATCGCAGGGCGGATACCTTGGTTGAAGAGGTCGGTTTCCATAAAGATCTGACCGTCGGTAATCGAAATCACGTTGGTCGGAATGTACGCAGAAATGTCTCCCGCCTGCGTCTCAATGATCGGCAGAGCAGTTAAGCTACCTGCGCCAAGCTCATCAGAGAGCTTCGCTGAGCGCTCGAGTAGACGAGAGTGCAAGTAGAACACGTCACCAGGAAACGCCTCACGTCCTGGCGGGCGACGAAGCAAGAGCGACATCTGGCGGTAAGCGACAGCGTGCTTTGAAAGGTCGTCATAAATCATCAGCGCGTGTTCGCCCTTATCTCGGAAGTATTCGCCCATGGCAGTACCGGCGTATGGCGCAAGGTAGAGAAGCGATGCAGGATCACTCGGACCGGTCGCGACGATAATTGTCTGATCCATCACGCCTTCAGCTTTCAGTCGGTCGACCAAGCGAGCGACTTTCGACAGCTTCTGACCGATTGCGACGTAAATGTTCACGACGCCAGTCTTCTGCTTTGCCTGGTTAATCATCGTATCGATCGCCACGGCTGTTTTACCAGTCTGACGGTCACCAATGATCAGCTCACGCTGTCCACGACCGATAGGGAACATCGCGTCGATTGCCATGATACCCGTCATCAATGGTTCATGAACGTGTTTACGACCAAGAACGCCGATGGCTTCACGCTCGACAAGACCGCGCTGTTTCGTTTTGATTGCTGGTCCGCCATCGAGTGGCTCACCAAGTGGGTTAACCACACGGCCAAGCAATTCTTCGCCGACTGGAACGTCAAGAATAACACCTTTTAGTCGTACTTTGTTACCGGCAGCGACTCGGCTGTCTTCGCCAAGAATAACCGCACCGATTTCATCTTCCATAAGGTTAAGAGCGAAAGCTTCAACCACACCGTCGGTGGTTTCAATTTCCAATACCTCACTGTAGCCTGCGTCACGTAGACCGTGTACCCAAGCGACGCCGTCACCGACGCGTGTCACGATACCGTTCGACTCGAGCCCGGCGGTCGTTTCAAGATTTGCAATCGCACTGCGCAAATCGTTTGCTAATTCACTTACTGTTATTTCTGCCATATGATTCTCCTAGATTTTCCTTTCGCGTAGTTGTGAGAGGCGTCGAACAAATGTTGCATCGAGCCGTTTTGTAGGTGTTTCAATCCGTACACCGCCAAGCACGGTGGGGTCGATGTGTTCTCGAATTTCGAGCTTCTTCGCGCCGGTCAGGGCCTTGATTTCGTTTTTCATCGTCTGATCAAGATTCTCGATTGCGGTCACGTCGACAAGTACAGTGCCGCTGGCTTCGAGCTGTTCGAGAATTGAACGAACATATAAGTCCAGCTCCCTGGTGCGACGTTCCTCGACGAGAAACGCGGCTAGTTCACGAATTACCGCCGAATTACCGGCTTCAAGCTCGTGAGCGACGTATCGTGCAATCTTCGTACGCGAAAGAGTGGCCGACATTTACTTATCTGCCTCCTTGAGCGCACTGGTAATCACCGCCTTGTCAGCCTTTGCCGAATAGGTCTTGCCGATGACTTTTTCAGTCGCCGCCGCTACCAGCTCAAGCGTTTCGTTATGCAAGGCTTTTTTCGCAGCGATAACTTCTTTGTCGATTTCATCTCGTGCGGTCTTGAGCGTATTCTCGGCATTGGCTTTGGCTTTTTCTTCAGCCTTGCTCAGCATGATCGCCGCTTCGTCTTTTGCGGTTGCAACGATATCTTTCGCTTCCTTACGTGCTTCACGAAGTTGCTTGTCGATCTTTTCTTCAGCCGATGCGGCGTTCTTTTCTGCTTCGCGAGCAGCTTTGAGGCCTTCTTCGATCTTGTCTTGGCGCTCGTCGACTTGCTTCATCAGGACAGGGTAGACGAACTTGCCCATGAGCCAGACCAAAATGACGAAGCCGATGACCTGAAAGAGCAGCATCTGCCAGTCAATACCAAGCGCGTCGAACACGTTGTTCGACGTCTCGGCGGTATCAGCCTGAGCAGCGACTTGCGCGAATTGCGTTGGTATCATGTGTAGCATCAAGGCGTCCTAGATAAACTTAGCGATGATAGCAACGATGATACCGATGATTGCGAGTGAGTCTGCAAAGACGATCGCGGTGATCATCAGGGTTCGGATATCAGATAGTTTTTCAGGGTTGCGTCCCAGTGCATTTAGCGCACCACCACCGATGATACCGATACCGACAGCTGCACCAAGTGCAGGCAGTGCGTATGCGAGACCGAATGCTAGTTGTTCCATTGTTAATAACTCCTTTTATTAATTACCTAAATTATATCATTGCTGCTCGGTTGCCGTTTTCGGATGAGCAGGGGAATGATCGCTTGAATCGTGATGGCTAATAGCCAGGGATGTGAAGATGACAGTCAGAATAAAGAACACGTAAGCCTGGATAAAGCCGATAAACAGCTCAAATGCCATGAATACCGGCAGTGCAAGTGCGGCGAAGTAACCCGTCAGCACACTCATAATGAGTAGCAGGACTTCACCCGCGAAACAGTTTCCGAACAAACGAAGACTCAGTGCGGTGTAGCGGCTAATTTCACCGATCAACTCCAGAATACCTTCGAACGCGCCGAGCGGATCTTTGATTGGGTTGCGGAAATAACGCTTCAAGTTGCCGATACCGCCTAGCATCCGAATAGCATATACCTGGGTTGCGATGAGCGAAATAAAGGCGAGGGCAAACGTAAAGTTCATGTCGGCCGCGATACTACGCAGAATCGGCTGATCATTGTATTTGATACTGTCGAGGCCAGGCAGAACGCTCATCCAGTAGCTGATCAATACGTAGAAAAAGATTGTCAGTGCAAGCGGTGCGATACGGCGCGCGATGGCTCGATCGGGAATGACTGATTCAATCTGGGAGTACATGCCTTCGAACGCCCATTGCATTAGGCCGACGAACCGGTTATATTGACCGTTCTTCACTTTGTGGCTGATATAGAGAAATAGACCGATGAAAATCAGCAGACTCACCGTACCGGTCAGCATGGCGTTTGTGACCGCGAAAGAACCGATGTGGAACATCGGAGCGGTTTTGATGTCGATGTGCAGGTCAAGTGCTGCGAATTGTTGAAACATTTAGTTCTTTGAAACCCTCGTTAGTTGTCTTCGTACAAGCAAACCGGCCAGTCCTGTACCCAGTATCATCAAGGTAATCATCAGCCATGGCGTCGTGCCAAGAAGTTTATCGACATAGAGCCCAAGTAAGGTTGCTCCGATCGTCGGGATAAACATCCGCCACGCCGTGTCGGCGATGTCACCCAGGATCATAAGAACCGCGTTTTGTGCCTGCGGCCTCTTGGTTGGGTTGGTCGTAGGTTTGCCTCCGTTTGGCTGTATGCCCATGTACGCATATACTATAACAGCAGAAAGGTTCATGTTCAATATGCCACGGCGAAATCAGACCCCAAAACTGCATCGACGCGAAATACCGCTTCGGACATGCCGCGATAAGCGGACGTATCGTACCGAGGCCGAAGCGCTCAAGGCTGCGGAGTTACAGATGCTTATGAATCCATCGATAGAATTAAGCGTCTATAAATGTGACCAGTGCCGGTACTGGCATATGACCAGTCGGACATGATATACTAAATATAGTAATAGGAGGGAATACGTATGGCAGATTCAACAAACAACACCGCAACCGTCACCATTTTTAGCACCCCATGGTGTGCATTTTGCCGCACCGAAAAACAATGGCTCGAGAGCCTTGGCGTCTCATATGAGACCAAGGACATCGAAGAAGACGAGGGCGCAAAAGACGAACTACTCGCAAAACTCGATGGGCAATTCCAGGGTGTACCAACCACCTTTATCGGCGACGAAGTAATCGTTGGCTTTGACCGACCAAAACTACAGGCCGCACTCGAAGCGAACAAGCTCGTTAGCGCGTAGCGATTGTATCCCGAGAATTCAGATAGAGCGCCAATCGGCGCTCTATTGACTTTTTATATAGTTTATGCTAATATGGTGTACGCTTGCATCCGCAGGCATCCTGTCGTCAAGGAGCACGTTTCATGACCAAGTTGACCAATCGCACCGTCGAATTCGACCTCAGGGTCGTTCTCAACCGGTGGGTCCTCGCCCTCGTCACGGCTACCAAGGCCGCGCTACACCGACTTCGCACCGGTGCGCGCAACCTCGGCTACGACCTGCGTATGAGCTACAAGCTGTACGTCGGAACCGGCGAGTTCACGATGAGCGTCGACGTCTTCAGGAAGCTACGCGACATCCGTCGCGTCCAGAAGATCTACGGCGATCTCAGCCCCGCGCAGTACCGCGCGCTTGTGCCCACGCGCCCGTCGAAGACGCGCATCGCGGCGCACTAACACCATTGGCGGCAGTAGCCGCCGGAAAAGTCCCCGGAGAAGTTCTCGATGAGAACCCACCTCACGCTGCGGACACTTCCGGCGGCCTTTTCTTTTGCTGTAGAGCTTGTGCGCGATGAACGTTGTAGAATTTGACCAAACCCTTGCATGAACACACATAAAGAGGTGATTATAAGGATATGTCTGAGCATGCCGATATTGTCCGCTTTCCTACCGCCATCGACGCTCACGCCCTGCCTGAACTTCCACAATATGCCACCGTCCTGCCGTTTCAGCATCCGTCTAGCGATGTAGTCAAGGGTTCCAAGCCCGAGCCGCACATTGAGTGTGCAGCGCAACGTTGTGAGCGAAAAGTGATTCTCATACCCGAGCCAGACACGCCTGCAGACTACGAGCTGCTCGAGCAAGCCAGAATCATTCCACTTCATCTCAGCGATCGCGTGCTTGGCTATATTGGCAGCGAAGCGGCACACGAAGCGCCCACCGTGGCGAGCGACCGATATCGTATGGTTGAAACACCCGAAGCAGAGCCGATCCTCTACGACGTATTCGCAGAGGCGGAACCATACGAGCATGTCGAAACCTTACCAGATGTCCTACTGTTCATATCGCATTACGTCCGAAACGGTGTTGCTTCGGGTGTCGAGCCCGAATCGGTACGTGATAATGCAATCGGGCTACTCTACGCGGCCATCGATGCGACAAACACCACGCCACTAATGCGCCATGCCTCTACCGATAGGCTCGTGCATGCCGCAACTGATGATAGTCATACACTGACGCGCCTGGGCTCAGCGCGCCATAGGAATACACAGACTTAGTCGGCGTTCACTTCTTTGTCGCGACGGCGAAGGCGCAGTCGCGAGCGTGATTCTGGCCGTGGAATATGTGACTCGACAATGTCATCGTAGAGCTGTATCAATGATTTGATTTGGCGTCGTTCACTGAAGTTTTTCGCCAGACGCTTACTTTGCTTGCCGTACTCACGTCGCATTTCATCGTCATCAAGCAACATCAAGATTTTTCGCGCCATATCTGTGGCGTTGTTTTTTGCGAACAAGGCGTTCTCGTGCTCAAGCGCGACTTCTGAAAGCTTCTGATCGATCAGCACAATTGGCAGTCCGGCGTGCGCCGCTTCATGTAGCACCCAACCTTGGGTATCTTTGAGCGACGGAAAGACAAACACGTCCATTGCCGCGTATACGACACCGAGTTGCTCGCGTGGGTATGCTCCAGTAAAGATGATATTGTCGGCCGCTTTTGACATGGCCGCTTTTTCTTCAAGGGTTTCTCGATACTCGAAATCCCCGACGAACATCAGCTTCGCATTCGGTCGGGTTTTAATAATTTTTTCAGCGGCATCGATAAGCATATCGAGATTTTTTTCAGCAGCGAGCCGGCCCACAAAGCCATATACTTCGTCGTGCGCTTCGATACCAAAACGATTTTTAAACGACTTGAGTTCTGCGCTAGAGGGCTTCGGCAAGGCATCGACACCATTGGGCATCAGTGTCACGTCGTAGCGATAATTTTCATGGTGTTGCCACGAGCAGAGTTGATCAACGCTTTTGCGACAGAGCGCAATAACCGCATCGGCTTTGCTATACAAAATCGTGATCGCGCGCTCGATGATATCTTGATTCCACTGGGTCACGCCTCGCCGAGGTCGGTAGAGTTTCAGGATTTCGCGTACGTCCTGGCCACCTAAGCGGACCGTGAATGGCAAGACGATACCGATCAGTGCCAGCACTCCCGGCAAAACGACAGGGTAGTGCTCCACGAATTCATACAAATCGGTCGAGTGCTGCATGACGAACGGCGTGTCATTCTTCCAGGCAGCCTGTACACCGACCAGACCGACTTGCGACGGCGTAAAGATATGGATAACATCAAGTTCTAAGTCTTTGATTTGCTGAACGACCCGCCTCGGAAAGAAGATGCTCGTGTCATAGTCGTCAAAGAAAGCGCCCTTGATACTCGGGAATCGAACGATGTGGTTGTCCTCGAACTCTAGATCGCTCGAGCGACGGATTGATTTGGCGGGGCAGAAGATAAAGACTTCGTGACCTTCTTCTTCGAGGCGTTTTTTCAGTGTCTCGACGACAAAAACGATACCGTTAATTGATGGCCGATAGGTGTCGGTAAATAATCCAATACGCATTATATATATCCGATTATATCATTCTTCAATCATCGAGGCACGAGCGGTAGATATCGACGAGCTGCCGAGCGATCGTTTTGCTATCGTAACGCTCAGCAAGCGCGGCCGCATGGTGGCGCATTTCATCGTAGTACGATGTGTCATCAACTAGTCGTGCGATCGCGTCAGGAAATGCACGCTCATCACACATTACCGCGTCGGGTCGAAATGTCTGGTCATAATCGGCGATATCGCGCAGCACGATTGGGTTGCCGGCAGCAGCAGCCTCGACGATCGCGATACCGAACGTCTCTTGCTCAGACGTCGAGACAAAGATGTCGCTGGCTACAAAATACTCACGTACGGCACTGAGCGGCACGACACCTGTGAATGTAACGTTCTCGGGTGCGGTATCGACAAGTTTCTGCATCGCACTATGATCAGCGGCGGTTTTGCCAAACGGCATGCCGCCGATCCAGATAAACCGAAGATTTGGAAACTCACTCGCGATACGCAAAAACGTGTCGACGCGTTTTCGAGGCTGAACTTGGCCATTACTCGTCACGACAACCTCGCCTACAGCGATACCGAGTTTCGTTCGAAGGGCCGCTCGCTCCACATCGGTCGAAGCATAGGCCG
>Ga0310810_10003466_pt1 | contig 17193 bp, 9 predicted proteins | sample NCmetagenome_FD_207641 | JGI IMG/M metagenome (GOLD analysis project Ga0310810, IMG submission 207641) | Soil microbial communities from experimental microcosm in Duke University, North Carolina, United States - NC | ecosystem: Engineered > Artificial ecosystem > Soil microcosm > Unclassified ... | reverse complement strand
CCGCGGAGAGTGTGCCTCAGGACGGCGTCGATCAGGCAGTGAAAGTGATGAGCAGTGGGGCGGCGATCGGATGACTGACACATCTGCGACTCGTGCGGGTTCGATCCGCCTGGTGGCGGTTGCCAGCATGATCGGAACGACGATCGAGTGGTACGACTTCTTCCTCTACGGCACCGCCGCCGCGCTCGTGTTCAACCGGTTGTTCTTCCCGACTTTCGATCCGCTCGCCGGGACGCTCGCGGCGTTCGGTACCTACACGGTCGGATTCGTCGCCCGCCCGATTGGCGGGATCGTGATCGGCCACTACGGCGACCGAATCGGACGCAAATCGATGCTCGTGCTGACGCTGGTCATCATGGGCGTCGCCACGTTTGGTATCGGCCTGCTGCCGACCTATGCCCGCATTGGCCCGTGGGCCGGCGTTGCGCTGGTGATCCTCCGTCTCGCGCAAGGCTTTGGCGTCGGCGGTGAATGGGGCGGCGCGGTGCTGATGGCGGTCGAGCACGCCCCTGCAGGTAAGCGCGGATTCTACGGTAGCTGGCCTCAGATTGGCGTCCCGGCGGGACTCCTCCTCTCCACCGCGGTGTTCGCCTGGTTCGCACGGCTTCCGGAGGATCAGTTTCTCTCGTGGGGATGGCGCGTCCCGTTCCTGTTGAGCATCGTGCTCGTCGCCGTCGGCCTGATTATCCGGCTGCGGATTCTGGAGACGCCCGCGTTTGAGCGCCTCAAAGCGACACGAACCGAGTCCCGGCGCCCCGTCGTCGAACTTCTTCGCACTCAGCGAAAAGAGGTCCTGCTCGCGATGGGCGCACGGCTCGCCGAGAATGGAGCGTTCTACATCTACTCGGTGTTCTCGCTGGTCTATGGGACTCAGAAAGTCGGAATGAATCGACAGACGATTCTGAACGCCGTTCTCCTGGGCTCCGCCTGCGGCGTCTTCGCGATTCCGTTCTTCGGTGCCCTGTCCGATCGGCTGGGACGACGGCCAGTCTATCTGTTCGGCGCCACGGTCACGGCACTCTTTGCATACCCGCTATTCTGGCTGCTCGACACAGGTTCACCACCGCTGGTGCGGCTGGCGCTCATCGTCCCGCTCGTGTTCGCGCACGCGCCGATGTACGGGCCGCAGGCCGCGTTCTTGTCGGAGTTGTTCGGCACTCGCGTCCGCTACAGTGGCGCGTCGCTCGGATCACAGCTCTCCTCGGTGATCGCAGGCGGGCTGTCGCCGTTCATCGCCACCGCGCTCCTCCCGTACGGCCGGGCGGCGCTGGCATCGTACATCGTTGCGATGGCACTCGTAACAATCGTTGCGGTGCTGATGGCTTCCGAGACGCGTCACCACGACGTCGGATAACGTCACGAACCCTATTCTTCCCGCAGGACTTGAATGGGATCGACGCGGGCGGCTCGAGCCGCCGGCCAGACGGACGCAAGGGCGCCGATGGCAATCATGACGCCGAGCACGATCGCGAAGGTCGACGGGTCGAGGGCAGTGACGCCGTACAACATCCCCGACAGTCCTTTTCCGGCCGCGGCCGACAACCACAGCCCCCCAACACACCCGGCAATCGTCACGCCGATGCCCTGCTTCAGGAACAGCACCAGCGTCGTGCTTCGCAACGCACCCATCGCGATACGCAGTCCGATCTCGCGCCGCCGAATGCTGACGATGTAGCTCAACGTACCATAGAGGCCGACGGCGGCCAGCAGGACGGCGGTGAAGGCGAACGACGTGAGCAGAATCGTCCGGAGACGGTTCTCTGCCAGGGTGTCATCAAGGCGCTCGGCGAGCGGACGAAGCTCGTAGACCGCCCGGCCCGGCTCGATTTGGCGGATGGTTCGACGAATCGTCTCGGTCATCGTCGCGGGGTCGTTTGACTGCGTGCGAACGAGAAACACCGGCATTGGGTTCGGCGCACTGGCGCACCAGTAGATGGTTGGAGCCGGCGGTTCGTTCAGCCCTTGCTCTCTCGCATCGCCCGATACGCCGACGATGGTGCCGATTCGACCAGACGCGATGTCCTGGACGTGCGAGCCGGAGGCGTTGCGCCCGGGAAGATAAAGCGCTTCGAATGCGCGATTGATGACCGCCGTTTGAACCGGTGCATCATCGGCACATTGAGTGCCGCTGAGCATGGGGATGGCGAGGGCATCGAAATAGCCGGACGACACGAAGCGATTGCGTGCCGTCACCTTCGTTGATGCCTCGGTGGGTGCTTCGACGATGCGGAGCTCAGTATTGAATTGAAACGCCACGCCGGGCACCGCGACGGCTGTGGCAGCCGCGGCGACACCCGGCGTTGCCCGAAGCGTCTCGAGCGTTGTCAGCATCCGTCGTTTGAGGGCGGCCATGTCCACCGTTTCGCTCCAGCTTCCGGTAATGCGAAACGTGACGACACGACCCGCGTCGAACCCTGGTGACACCCGCATCAATTGGTCGAAGCTTCGAAGAAAGAGCCCAGCGCCGAATAACAGCGTCACCGACAGCGCGACCTGGATACCGACCAGTGTCCACTGCAGCCGATTCGTGGCCATCGTCTCGGCGCGGCGGTTCGAGACCCCCTCGTGCGACCGAGCCGTTTGCATCGACGGAAACAGGCCGAACACGATCACTGAAACGGCGGCACACCCGAGCGAGTACACGACCAAAGTCCAGTCGAGGCGGACCTCCGTCATGCGGGGAAGTCCCGCCCCCAAGGCGCGAAACGCCTGAAGCGCGACAATGGCAATGCCCAGTCCGAGTGCCGATCCGACGAGTGCGAGGACCACCGCTTCGGTGAGCAGTTGTCTCACGACCGCGGCGCGTGAGGCGCCGAGCGAATACCTGATGGCAATCTCGTGCTGCCGTTCAGCATTGCGTGCGAGCAGCAGCGCCGCGATGTTCGTGCACGCCACGAGCAGCAGCAGGGACACCGCGGCAAACAGCATCCACAACGATCGGGTCACGCCGCCAACGGTCGCGGCTTTGAGCGGCGTCACGCGGATCGCCAGCTTGCCGTCAGTGGCTGGGTATTGCCGGCCGAGATCTCGCTGCACCCGAGCGAGGTCACTCAGGCCGTGATCGGCCGTGACATTCGGATGCAGCCGGCCAATGACCGTGAACCACGTTGCCTGCCGGTTCTGCGCGTACGGCGCGTCGGGAGCACTCACACTCCAGACGTCGACGTCGCCGTTGGGAAACGCGAACGTCGCCGGCATCACACCGACAATCGCTACGGACCGTCCGCCAATGCGCAGTGTCCGGCCGACCGCGGTGACGTCGGCGGCGAATCGACGTTTCCAGAGTCGATCGCTGACTATCGCCGCGGGCGCGCCGCCGAAGCGCTCCTCGTCGCGCGTGAAGGTACGGCCGATCGACGGCGCCACGCCACAGACTTCGAAGAATCGTGGCGCGACCCAGGCGCGCAAAATACGTTCGGGAAATTCCCCCGAAGTCTCCGTCATGTCGTCAAGGTAGTAGCCCGACAGGCCCTGAAAGGCGCTGGCCATGCGTTGCCAATCCTCGAGCCGCGCCGGTGCGACGAACGTGGCTGGCTGTGCGGCACCCGCCTCGTACTGCGAGATCACCAGCAACTGATTCGCGTCTGGAAAGGGCAGGGGACGCAACGCCACGGCGTTGAGCGCGGAAAACACCGCGCTGCTGGCGCCAATCCCCAGAGCGAGCGTCACGGTCGCGACAACCGTAAAGCCGGGTCGCTTGGCGAGGGTCCGTCGCGCATACCGCAGATTGCGCACCATCTCGTCAATCACGCCCACTCCACGGGCGTCGCGGCACTCCTCCTTGATCGCATCGGTCGATCCGAAATCGAGACGGACACGGCGCGCCGCCTCGCTCGGCGTCATGCCGCTCGCGACGTACTTGTCGCGCTGGCCGTCAAGATGGAAACGCAGTTCTGCGTCGAGCTCTTGCTCGATAGTATTTCGCCGGAACAAGGCGCGCAGGCGATAGCGGAGATCGTTCAGCACGGGGGTTTCAATCCATGTCGAGGATCAGGCCGACGGCGCCGATCAGTTTCCGCCAGCTGTGTGTCTCGGCGGCGAGCCGCTTCTCTCCCTTGCGCGTGAGTGCGTAATATTTCGCCTTGCGATTGTTGTCGGACACACCCCACTGAGGACTGATCCAGCCGCGGCGTTCGAGCCGATGGAGGGCGGGATACAAGGAACCCTGCGGGACTTGCAGCATCTCGCGTGAGACCTGTTGAATGCGCTCGGAAATGGCCCAGCCATGCAGCGGACCCGGCGCCAGCGTTCTCAGGATCAGTAGATCGAGCGTGCCCTGCGGAAGATCGAGTCGTTCGTCGCCCATGAGGTCACCCCTTGCGCTTCTACACGTGGACTGTGACACAGCTGTTGTAGAAGTGCAAGGGGAGTGCGGCCGCGGCCCATCGCGGCAGTCGTGATACCCTCACCGGTGCTTGATGACGGCGAATCCCCCGACATATCAATGATCGGTAAAACGCTTGGGCCGTATGCGGTCGTCGACAAGCTCGGCGAAGGCGGAATGGGCCAGGTCTATCGCGCCCACGACTCGAAGCTCGGTCGCGACGTCGCGCTGAAAGTCTTGCCCGATACGTTCGCCATCGACCCGGACCGGCTCGCGCGCTTTCATCGCGAGGCCCAGGTCCTCGCCTCGCTCAATCATCCGAACATCGCCCAGATCTACGGCTTCGAAGACAGCGGTGCGACACACGCGCTGGTCATGGAAGTGGTGGACGGACCGACGCTTGCCGATCGCATCGAACAAGGCCCAGTTCCTGTCGCCGAAGCGCTGGCGATCGCCAGGCAAATCGGCTCTGCGCTCGAGGCCGCCCACGAACAGGGCATCGTCCATCGCGACCTCAAGCCGGCCAATGTGAAGGTCCGCCCGGACGGCACGGTCAAGGTGCTCGACTTCGGCCTGGCGAAGGCGTTGGATCCGACCGCGTCGTCGGATGTCAACGTGATGAACTCGCCGACGCTCACGCAGCACGCGACACAGCTCGGCCTGATCCTGGGAACCGCCGCCTACATGGCGCCCGAGCAGGCCAAGGGCAAGAAGGTCGATCGGCGCGCCGACATCTGGGCGTTCGGCGTCGTGCTGTTCGAGATGCTGGCCGGAGAGCGCGCGTTCAAGGGCGACGATGTCTCGGATGTGCTCGCAGCGGTGCTGCGGCAGGACATCGACTGGCGGGCGCTGCCGCCGGACACGCCCGCGAAAGTGCGCCGCGTGCTCGAGCGCTGTCTCGAACGTGACCCCAAACAGCGTCTACGCGACATCGGCGATGTGTGGATTGGCATGGACGAGCCTGACCAGCCCGCGGTGCCGGTCGCCGTGACGCCGTCCAGATCACGCTCGGCTACGTTCTGGCGCTGGCTGCCGTGGGCCGTGGCGTTCGTCATCGCGGCAGGCAGTGTCGTCTTGTCACTCTCGCGACGACCCGAGCCGGCGTCGCAGTTGGTCACACGCTCGGCGCAGATCGTGAAAGATCTGTCTCTGTTCGTCGCGACGTCTCGTGACGGCACGCGGATCGCCTATGCGGTGGCCGGCGGACAAAACTCGAGCGCCGGCATTGTGCTGAGGATGCTCGATCAGTTCGACGGCAGGGTCGTTCCTGGAACCGAGGGCGGCGCCTTTCCGCTGTTCTCTCCCGATGGTCAGTGGATTGCGTACGCTGACCTCGCGGATAAGAAGATTAAGAAGATACCGATCAGCGGCGGCACATCAATCGCGCTGTGCGAAGGTTTCCTGCAATCCGGGGGCGCATGGAGCGACGACGGTGTCATCGTGTTCCCCGGTGCGAAAGGCCTGATGCGCGTCTCCGCCGACGGCGGTGTGCCCGATCAACTCACCACGTTGGATAGCTCGAAGGGGGAGATCGCTCACGTCCGTCCTCAGTTCTTGCCCGGACGAGGGCAGGTGTTGTTCACCGTGATGACGCAAGGCGATCCGCAATTCGCCGTCAGAGATCTGGACAAGACGGGTTACCGGATCGTGGCCAGGGGGGGCGCCAACGGCCAGTATGTCGCGAGCGGGCACCTGACATTCGTGCGCGGCACGACCCTGTTCGCGATGCCATTCGATCTGTCCCGGCTCGAAGTCAGGGGCGGCGAGGTGCCAGTTGTCGAGGACGTGTCCCTGATCGGGCCGAGTGGCACGGCTGACTATTCCGTGTCGATGACGGGTGTTCTCGCCTACTTCTCGAGTCCCGGGAGCGCCGGGACCACGCTCGCCTGGGCGGATCGCGCCGGACAGACAAAGGCGTTGCCTGGCCCCTCTCGGCAGATGTGGGGAACCGGCCGTCTGTCGCCGGATGCACGGCTCGTGGCCAACGGGATCAGCAACGATCGAAACGGCAGGGACGTGTGGACCTTCGACGTCGAGCGCGGCACGCTGACGCGTCTGAGTTTCGGCGGGCCGACAGACACCAACGATTTTCCGATCTGGAGTCCAGACGGACGTCGCGTGATTTACAGCGGCAACGTCGAGGGCAAACATGGCTTGTATGCGGTGCCAGCCGATGCGAGTGCCAGGCCAGCGCAGATCTTGGCGACCGAAGCCACTGCCATACCAAGGTCGGTAACCCCTGATAACAGGATGCTGATCTATTCCGAGGTGGGGCCCGACAAGCGCCCGCGCCTCATGATGCTGCTTATTTCGGGTGATGGTTCGCCTGGGCAAGCGAAACCGCTGCACCCCGACGCCGCCGGCGCTGAGATGGACGGCCAGGTATCACCGGACGGCCGCTGGATCGCGTACGAGTCAACTGAATCTGGCGGAACCGAGGTCTACGTCCAGCCGTTTCCCGGGCCCGGGCCGAAGACTCGCATCTCGTTGGACGGCGGCAGCACGCCACGCTGGTCGAAGGATGGCCGCGAGTTGTTCTACTGGGCGCGCGTACCCGTCGCGAGACTCATGACGGTCGACGTCGTCAGCAGTCCGGATTTCCGTGCCGGAACACCGCGTGAGTTATTTCGCCAGCCTTCGACGACAACTTGGGATATCACCTCCGACCGGAACCGGTTTCTGGTGGAGCTCTCTGCGCGTGCAACCGGCTCAACGCTCGCTATTGTCACCAACTGGTTCGAGGAGCTGCGCCGACGCGTGCCCGCGAGAAAGTAGCGTCATCGTGAATTGCTGATTGCTGATTGCTGATGGACGCGATTCGCGGGCGCCATGCAGCGACTCTGATAAGCTGAGCGCCTCCGATGAGCCTCGCACTCGGGACACGCCTCGGTCCGTACGAGATCACCGAGTCGATCGGCGCCGGCGGCATGGGCGAAGTCTACCGGGCGCGGGACACGCGCCTGGGTCGCGACGTGGCCATCAAGGTGCTACCCGCCAGCGTCGCCGCCGATGGGGACCGGCGGGCCCGGTTCGAACGGGAGATGCAAGCGGTGGCGGCACTCTCGCATCCGAACGTCCTCGCCATTTTCGATACCGGCCTTCATGACGGCCAGCTTTTCGCGGTGGCCGAGCTGCTCCAGGGGCAGACACTTCGCGATCGTCTCAGCACCGCGTTACCCCCGCGAAAGGCGATCGAGATTGCCATCCAGATCGCACGTGGACTGGCCGCCGCACACGCCAAAGGGCTCGTGCACCGCGATCTGAAGCCCGAGAACATCTTCCTGCTCGAGGACGGGCAGGTGAAGATCCTCGACTTCGGCCTCGTGCGGCAGGTCGGCCCCGACACGGCGTCTGGCGCAACGCAGACGATTGCTCGCACCGATGCCGGAGTGGTGATGGGCACGATCGGCTACATGGCTCCCGAACAGGTCCGCGGCCAGGCCGTGGATGCGCGCGCCGACTTGTTCGCGCTGGGAGCCGTGGTCTACGAGATGCTGTCCGGCCGCAGTGCCTTCAGACGCCAGACGCCTGCCGATTCGATGACCGCCATTCTCACGGAGGAGCCACCAGATCTGGCAGCCTCCGTGGTGGATGCGTCGCCAGCCGTCGATCGCATCGTCCGCCACTGTCTCGAGAAGAACCCGGCCGAACGATTCCAGACCGCACGGGACGTCGCGTTCGCTCTGGAGTCGCTGACGGGTTCTGGGCGGCTGACATCATCGGCATCGGAGCCGCTGCCATCGGCTGTTGGCCGGCGGCCGCAAAGATCGGCGACGCGCTGGGGTGTTGCCGCAGTTGCCGCCGTGCTGCTGGTCGCCGCGGGCTGGTTCGGGGGGCGCGCCGCGGCGCCAACGGCGCCACCGGGGAGCGCAACGTGGGCGTCGCTTGCACCGCCGTTCGGCCGCTTCGCGCCGTTCGCCGGACCGGCGATTTCACCCGACGGTATGCAGGTCGCTTTCTGGGCGCCGGACGAGCGGCAGCGGACCGTGCTGTGGATCCGCCGGCTCGACAGTCCGAATTCGCGGCAGGTCCCCGGCACCGAAGTGCTCAGCGAAGTGTATCAACCGTTCTGGGCGCCTGACGGAAAGGCCGTGGCGTTCTTCGGCGACGGAAAACTGAAGCGCGTCTCGCTCGACGGCGGCGCACCTCAGGCACTGGCCGACGTGACGACGCCGAGGGGCGGATCGTGGGGGCGCGACGGGCGGATCATCTATTCTCCGGTGTCTGCGGCAGGGGTCTACACGATTCCCGAGACCGGCGGCACGCCGTCGCTCGTCGCCATTTCGGATTCCGAGAATCGCCCGCTGCAGTACCCGTCGTTTCTCCCGGACGCGCAGCACTATCTGATTACGTGCACGAACGGCGGCATCTTCCTGGGCAGCATCGACAATCCGGTGATCCGCAAGGTCGCCGACGCGCGATCTCGCGTCGAGTATTCGGCCGGGCACCTGTTCTTCGAGCAGGGCGGCGGCCTGTACGCGCAGCCTTTCGATCTCACCCGATTCGAGACGACAGGCGCGCCCGTCCGCCTCTCGACATCGGTCGGCTTCGGGTTGGGGTCCTTCATCGATCGAACGTTCTCGGTGTCGGAGGCCGGCCGGCTCGTGTTCACCGACGGCACCTGGCAGCCGCCGGCGCAACTAACGTGGTTCGATCGATCGGGAAAGGTGATCCGGACGGTCGGAGGCGTCTCGGAAATCATGGGTGTCGTGGTGTCGAAAGACCGCACGCGCGCGCTGAGCGAACGGCACGACTCCGAGTCGAACTTCACCGGCCCCTGGGTCGTGGACCTGATGGCCGGGACCGAGGCGCGTCTCGCACCGGCGCAATCCGAATCGATCGAATTGACACCCACGTGGTCGGCCGATGAATCGCGGGTCTTCTTCTCCACGCTTCGCGGCATTTACGCGCGTCAGGTTCGAGGCGGGCAAGTCGAGCGCCTGCTCGCTCAGGATCGGACCGTGTGGTTGAACGACCGATCCGAAGATGGCCGCTACCTGCTGTTCGAAAAGGGCGACCCGGCGACGCAGGGCGACGTGTGGGTGTTGACGCTCAATCAACCGGTTGCGGCGCGGCCGCTGGTGGCCACGAAATACAACGAAGGCCAGGGCCGGCTGTCTCCCGACGGCGCGGCGCTGGCGTTCGTCTCCGACGAGAGCGGCCGCCGCGAGGTCTATCTCGACAGCTTCCCCGAACTGCAAACGAAAATTCCGGTGTCGGTCGGCGGCGGCACGATGCCGGAGTGGCGCCCGGACGGTCGCGAGCTGTACTATCTTGCCCCCGACGGGATGCTGATGGCGGCCCCGGTGGTGGCGACGGGCGGCGCGATCAGAGCCGGCCGTCCGGTCAAGCTGTTTCAAATCACCACGCTCAGCCTGTACAACAACCGCCATCAGTACCATTCGACAACGGCTGGCGATCGTTTTCTCGTGAGTTCGCTATTGCCGAAGGACCTTAATCCACCTCTCACCGTCCTTTTCAACTGGCCGGCTCTCGTCGGAAAGGTCCGACGGTAACGGCCGCGGGGATCGCTGCAGCGGACCGAGGTTCGTGAGTAGGCAACCCATCAAACGGGGAAGGCCGGTTGTTGGGCGATCTCTAGTTCGATAACAGATACCGACGCCGCGGGAAACTCCCAATCTGCGCCGGTCATTGGTTTCTCCACTGTCTTCATCACGTCACCGCTGTTCAAGTACGACAGTTCGACGGATGGGTCCTCGGCGATTTCAAATACTCGTGCTCGATGGATCGTGCTGCCGGAGACCTGGAACGTCGTGGCCACGGGCCTGGCGCGCTGGGTGTTAGCAACGTGGAGAAACACCGTGTTACCACGTCGGCTCGCGACCACGTCGAGGCCCTCAGGCACCCCACCGACCTTGATTGCCTGGCTGCCGACGTGAAGGCGATACAGTTGCATCACGCGCGCGACCGGCTGCAGGTAGGCGCGACCGCTTCCTTTTGGCACCGGAATCATCACCGCATTGTTCTGCCAGCGCGTTCCGCAGAAATCGGCCGCGGTGGCGATCTCGAGGACGTCACCGTGGCGTTGATGATTGTTGAGAATGCGCGCGTATGAAACGCCGGCCGCCCATGTGGACAACACGTCGCCACGGTCCCGGCCCGGAATCGTGAAATGGCATTCCGTCAGCGCGAGCGGAATCCGACGGCCGCCGAGACTGTCGCGGACACGACGAATTTTCGTGTCGTGCGTCTGCCACGCACTCATCAGCTGCGCCCACGTCGCATCCGGGTCACGACGGTACAGCTCGCCTCGCAGCACCGGCCGTTCGCGGGAGTCCGGATCGAACATGTGGTGGAACGCGAGATAGTGGACGTGCTCTCCCGCAACATCGGCCATGCGCCCGGCCCAATCGCTGTCGCCCCACGCGATCAGACGAATATTTGGATCGGCCGCACGCATGGCTTTCGCAAACTCGACCGTCTCTCGCGCCGCGGTCTCGAGGTCGAATCCGTTCTTGTCGTACGAAGTCTCGTTCCCGATCTGCCAGTGGCGGACGCCGAGCGGTGCTGCAACTCCATGCGCCTGTCGCTCCCTATTGCCCGGATCGTTGCAGTACGCGACCCACGCGGCGGCTTCCTTCGCGTCGGCAGTGCGAACGCTGTCCTTCGCCTTCATGTACTGCTGCCGTCCGTCCGACTCGAAGTTGACGCAGATCAGCGGCTCGGCTCCGACCGTGCGGCACAGGTCAACGAACTCGCTCGTGCCGACCTGATTCGATTCGACTCCACCCCACAGCAGGTTGAGCATGGAAGGACGTTGGCTGCGTGGTCCGACGCCTTCGCGCCACCGATAGAAGTCAACAAAAATTCCACCCCACCGCATCATCGTCGGCGCGAGATCGCGAGTAACCGCCAATACGTCCTCGCGCCAGCGATCCGCCGTGTGATCCCACGCGGCCTCGACCGAGCCATCGGTGGCGCCGAGCGGCTCCATGAACTGCATGTAGAGGTACGGTGACAACTCGAAGAGCGGCGCCGGATCGACAACGATGGTGGAACGACGGCTTTCGGCCGGCACCTGCATCGGCACGCTGAACGCGCGATCAACCGCGAGACCGGCGGCAGCCATCGATGTTTCTTTAAGGAATGCGCGGCGTTTCATATCACTCATGACGCAACGCTGCCATCACTGGCACTCGCGTCGCCCGTCGAGCGGGCAGGTAACACGCCGCCAGGGCCAGCGCTGCGAGTTCGGCTGCGACGCTCGTAAACAGGATCCAGTCGGCCGAGTCGACGAGCGGCAGGAACCGCGATAGCACCCGAGCCATCGCGACGGCAGCGGCGAGACCGATCGCCAAACCAATCGCCACCAACTGCAGACCCTGCCCGAGGATCAGCTGCAGCACATCGCGAGGCTGTGCGCCGAGGGCCACGCGAATGCCGATCTCGCGCGTCCGCAGCGACGCGCCGAACGAGACGACACCGTACACGCCGACCAGCGCGAGCATCAGACCCAGGAGGCCCATCCCGGTGGCTTGGAGTGCGCCGACTCGGAAGATCAGATATCCGAAGATGCCCGTGAGTGATTGATCCATGGTGCGCAGGTCGGCAATCGGCAGATCGGGCGCAAGATCCTTGATCTCGCGCTCGAGACGCGACGCGAGGCCCGCCGGATCGCCGACCGCACGCACGTGCAGCGTTCGCAGAGAGATATCCCGCACCAGCGGAAGATAGATGTAGGGGCGCGGCGCTTCGAAGACGAGGACGTACTTGCTGTTGCGAGCGACGCCGACAACCTCGAGCAGCGGGTCGGTGGCGTTGTAGGCGCGAAAGCGCCGGCCGATCGGATCTTGCCCCGGCCAGTACCGTGCGGCCATCGCCTCGTTGATGATCGCGAACTTGCGCGTCAGCGAGTGCTCTCGCTCGTCATCCTCGACGAACGCCCGGCCGCGCACGATCGGAATGCCCATCGTCTCGAAGTAGTTGTGGCCAATGTGATTGATGAACGATGCCGGTGGCTGTGACGACGCGGGCAGCGGTTGCCCCTCGATGTAGATGGAGCCGCCGCCGATGAGGTAACTCATTGGCGTGGTGAACGCGACCGCGACCGAGGCAACGTCAGGCCACGCCGCCACGCGGCGCTGCAACTCGTTGTAGAACTCAATCGTTCGATCCTCGTCGTACCCGATTTGCCTCGGGTCCAGTCGCACCGTGATGAGGTGCTTTGCGTCAAAACCCAGATCGACCTGCTGTGCCGAGGTCAGCGTGCGGATGAACAGCCCGGCGACGATGAGAAGCGCGAGCGCGCCGGAAATCTGCGCGACGACCAGCAGGCGTCTGAGTCGTTGTCGATGCGAACTGTCCGACTGTCCTTTCCCGCCGTCGTGAAGGGCCGATCGCGCATCGGCTCGGGACGCGCGCCAGGCCGGCCACAGCCCGACAAAAACACCGGTGCACACGGCGGCGGCGAGCGAGAAGAGGAACACGCTCATGTCGAAGGCGGCGTCGAAGCGGAGAGGCAGATCGGCGCCCACGTCCAGCCGTGAGACATAGGCCGACGTGACCCACTGACCGACCACGTAGCCAACGGCACCGCCCATGCTGGACAGGAGCAGGCCTTCGACGACCATCAGCTTGACGAGTTTTCCGCGGCTAGCGCCGAGCGCCGCGCGAACCGCCATCTCGCGCTCCCGAGCCGTCGCGCGAACGAGCAGCAGGTTCGCGACGTTCGTGCATGCCAGCAGCAGCACGACGCCAGCGATCGCGAGCCCGAAGAACTGCACGAACGGAATCGCCGTCGTCACCGCACGCATCGGGATGGGCCGCGCCAGCGGTTCCGGAATGACGCGAGCGCCGAGTCCTTGATCGGTGTCGCCATGCTCAGTGGCAAGCGTGGTCATCAACGCGTCGGTCGCGGCTTGCGCTTCGCTCAACGGCACCCCGGGCCTGAGCCGTGCGAACAACTGGACCGGCCGTGCCTTGCGGTTGCGATGCAGCCAGCGTTGTGCATCCGGCATCAGCACGCCATAGTCATCAAGCGTGACGTAGCCGTCGAGTTCGACGCCCATCAGGGTGCCGCGAAAGGACTTGGAGACGACGCCGGTGATGACCGCCGCGGCGCCGTCGACGCGGACGGTCTTGCCGATGACTCCCGGGTCGCCGCCGAACGTCTTCATCCAGAACGTATGGCCAAGGACGACATGCACTGGCGAGCCCGAAGGTGCCGTGAACAGCGTGCCCTGTGCGGCGGTGACGCCGAGACTCGTGAAGTAGTTGTCGCTGACGGCGGCAAACCAGAACTGCGAGGCGCGGCCGTCGGTCGAGAGCCCACCGATGCGCAGCATTTGGGCGAAGACCGTGGTGAACGGCCCGGAGCGTTCCTGGAAATCCTTCAGCGCTTCAGTCGAGAACGAGTACTGAAAACCGCCGGTGTTGTCGTCTTTCGTTTCCGCCGCGATCGCGACCAGCTGTTCGGGGTGCGGCACCGGCAACGGTCGTAATGCGGCGTTGAGCAAACCATACAGCGCGGTGTTTGCGCCAAGGCCGATCGCCAGGGTCAGGACACCGGTTGCGGTAAAGGAATGGTGCGTCCAGAGGAAGCGAAGGGCGTGGCGGAGCTCATGCACTCGTGCATTGTAGCGGTTCGCGATTCGCGGTTCGCGATTCGCCGTTCGCCGAAAGGACATACACGCCGCGCGACGGTGACGTGGCAAAACCTTCCGCGACCAGGGCGCGGTTGCCTAATCCGGCATCCGGGCGTGACAGTCCGGTGACGCGCGCCAGCTCACCGGGAACGGTCATCGCCGCGTTCGTCAGGAAACATCGTGCGATCTCGCGGAGCGCGATCGTTCGGCTGACGCGTTTCCGCAATTGATCCGGAAAACGGCCAACCGCCAGCGTCCAGATGTAGGTGAATTTTGGCTGGTAGTGCACGGCGCTCGGGGCCACGAGCATCGCGGCTTGCAGCTCGTCGAGCGCCCGATTGAACACTTTGCGATCGGTGATCCCGGCATCTCCGCGCAAATCGGATGTCGCCATCTCCCACTCGTGACGAAGGACGCGCAGAATCGCCCGAGCGGGCCGGCTCAGACGACTGGATTCCTCGCGCGGCCGCATGCCCCACACCGAATGGAAGTACGGAATCATCCGCGGCGCGATGAACATCGCACGCGCGCCGGCGAGTTTGGCGTAGTAGACATTGCCGCGGCGTATCAGGTCATCTTTGAGATGCCAGGTGTGGGATGCCTCGGGATCTTTCTGGACGTTGCGCGGCATCACGGCGTCGCGGCGGCCGCAGACGGCAACATAGAGCGATGGTCCCGGTCTCCGGGCGTCGGTCATGCACGCCGCAAACCCAACCCGCTCGATGAATCGCTCGGCATCGAACGGTGTTTCGACCTGCCGCGTTCCTTCGCGTTGCCACCGCTCGTCGCGCGAGTCTTCCGCCTCAGCCGAAATCTGTATTCGCACGAGTTCAGTTGCTTATCATATCGATTCGATGACATTTCTCGACGGCGCCGGATCCCGTCTTCGGGCCGGGTCGTCGTCGGCGCGATCGCCTGCGATATCCCCGCGCGCCGCGCGATCAAGGTTGGTGCCGACGAAGCGCTTCGATGGGATGCGCGACTCGCCGTTCTGATATTCTCCACCTCGCCGCTGTGTCGTCAGCCCTTCTGCAGATGCGGCGCATCTGCAAACGCTATCCCGGAGTCCAGGCGCTGCGTGACGCCGCGCTCGAGGTGCGCGCCGGCGAAGTGCACGTCCTGCTCGGCGAAAATGGCGCGGGCAAGTCAACGCTGATGAAGATCCTGAGCGGCGCAGTCCGCCGCGATGGCGGCGACATCTTGCTCGATGGACACTCTGTTGACATCTCCGATCCGGGCGCTGCGCGCAAACTCGGCATCAGCACCATCTACCAGGAGCTGAGCCTCGTGCCGCACCTCACGGTTGCGGAAAACATCTTCCTTGGGAAGGCGCCAACGAGCTGGCCCGGGATCATCGACTGGCCGGCGATGCGGCGTGGCGCCGCGAGAACCCTCGAGTCCCTGGGGGTCTCCATCGATCCGGACGCGACGGTGCGTACGCTGCGTCTCGCACAGCAGCAGATGGTCGAGATCGCGCGGGCGCTGACCGATGCGGCGCGCATCCTGATCATGGACGAGCCCACGTCGGCGCTCAGCCAACGCGAGGTCGCACAGCTCTTCGAGACCATCGCCCGACTGACCTCGAGCGGTGTCGCCGTCGTGTACATCTCGCACCGAATGGAGGAGGTATTTCGCATCGGCCAGCGGGTGACGGTGCTGCGCGATGGCTGCCACATCGCCACCCGCGACATCGGTGAGGTGTCCATTCCGCAGCTGGTGAAACTGATGGCGGATCGCGAGGTCAGCGATCACTATCCACGGCGGACACACGCGCGAGGTGAAGAGCTGCTGCGCGTCAACGGCTTGGCCGGTGGCGGCCTGCATGACGTCTCGCTGGTGCTTCATCGCGGCGAAGTGCTCGGGGTTGCCGGCCTGGTGGGAGCGGGCCGTACGCGTCTCGCACGCGCGATCATCGGCGCCGACCCCGTCGAGCGCGGCACGATCGCGATCCGAGGCCGAACGGTCGGCATTGATTCGCCGGCACAGGCCGCGCGTGAGCACATCGGGTTCCTGCCAGAAGACCGTAAGCAGCACGGCCTCGTCCTCGGCCTGTCGGTGGAGCGCAATGTCGCGATGTCGCACCTCGACGCTTTGTCACGCTACGGCCTGATGGACCGCCGCGCGGAGCGTCGTGAGGCGGAGGACGCGATCGCGAGATTGAGCATCCGCACGCCCGATGCGTCGCAGCGCGTGCTGAATCTGAGCGGTGGGAATCAGCAGAAGGTGGTGCTGGCGAAATGGCTCGCGGCGCAGGCCGAGATCCTGATCTTCGACGAGCCGACTCGCGGTATCGATGTCGCCGCCCGTCATGACATCTACCTCCTGATCAACGCGGTGGTCGCCGACGGTGTCGGCGTGATCATGATTTCGTCAGATTTGCCGGAAGTCATCGGCATGAGCGATCGCGTGCTCGTGATGCGGGGCGGAGCCATCACGGCGGAGTTCTCATCGGAGAGCGTCACCGACGCGGCGGTCCTGCACGCGGCGCTCGGCGTGGCTTCGTGACGACCCAGCTCCCGACGCGCCCCCGGTTCAAGGCGCAACGGTCGCGTCAGATCGGAACCTTCGCCGGTCTGGTGGCGCTTGGTCTCGTCCTGTGGGCCGCGACGCCGCATTTCCTCACGGTCTCCAACCTGCTGAACGTTCTCGAGCAGACCTCCATCAACGCAATCGTTGCCGTTGGCATGACCTTCGTGATCATTTCCGGAGGCATCGACCTGTCCGTCGGCTCGGTCCTGGCGGTGGCGGGCATCGCCCTCGCGTTGGCACTGGAGAGCGGCGTCCCCGCACCCGCGGCGATCGTGCTGGCGCTGACGACCGGTACCGTCTGCGGCCTCGCCAACGGACTCCTGATTACCTTCGGCCGCCTCCCGCCCTTCATCGCGACGCTCGGCATGATGAGCGTCGCCCGCGGCGCCGCATTAATGCTTGCCGAGGGCCGGCCGATTTCCGGGTTCTCGGAGGGATTTCGCGCGCTTGCGACCGCGCGCGTGCTGACGATCGTGCCGGCACCCGTGCTACTTACGGCAGTCGTGTATCTTGTCGCGCACTTCGTCCTCGTGCGCACCGTCTTCGGTCGGGCGACGTACGCTATTGGCGGCAACGAAGAAGCGGCGCGACTGTCTGGTGTACACGTCCGCTTTCACAAGACCGCCGTGTACGGCGTCGCTGGCCTGACCAGCGCGGTCGCCGCGATTCTTTTGACCGCGCGGCTCAACTCGGCGCAGCCGACCGCGGGAACGATGTATGAGCTCGATGCCATTG
>Ga0310810_10003465_pt1 | contig 17194 bp, 19 predicted proteins | sample NCmetagenome_FD_207641 | JGI IMG/M metagenome (GOLD analysis project Ga0310810, IMG submission 207641) | Soil microbial communities from experimental microcosm in Duke University, North Carolina, United States - NC | ecosystem: Engineered > Artificial ecosystem > Soil microcosm > Unclassified ... | reverse complement strand
CGTCGCCCTCGCGGCGGGTGCCGGTCCAGCGGCAGCCGTAGCGCACGGCGATCCCCCCGGTGCTGGCGAAGGTCGCGAGGTTCTGCTCCATCTCCGCGCGCGCGGGAAAGTAGGAGGACCCATCCATGAGTCCCGGCTGCAGCGCGCGGAGCCGGTCCTCCTCACCGATCAGCGAGTTCCAGTCGTACCGCTCGTAGTAGCGAGTGCCTCGCTCCTCGGGCGCGTACGGCTTGGTCCACGAGAGCAGGCGCTGGAAGAACGGCCACTTGCGGAACATGCCGCCCGGCGACGGATCCGCCGAGATGACCGCGTGCGGCACCCCGGCCCGCGCGAGGGAATACGAAAGCTGCAACCCGCCGGGTCCGCTGCCAACGACGACCACCGGGTACTCGCCTGGCGGGTGGATGGAGGTTACGTCCTCCAGGCGGTCGCCTTCTGGAGCTTGCGAGCCTCGGCCTTCAGCATCCGGTAGAGGACCGTCGGGTGGGTGAGCATGAAGCCCTCGAGCTCCGGACCCGGGACGATCGCGCAGCGCAGGACATGCATCGCCACGATGTCCGCCACCGGGGGCTCGCCGAGCAGGGCGGAGATCTCGCCGAAGAACTCGCCGCGTCCGAGGATGCCGTAGTCCTTGCCGCTCACCCGGATGGTCGCCTCGCCCTCGAGGATGATGTAGAACGCCGAGCCGCTGATGCCCTGACGGATGATCCGCTCGCCCTCCGCGTAGCGGCGGTCCTCGACGATGTGGGCGATCGATTGGAGCTCCGCCGCGCCGACGTCCGCGAACAGCGCGATGCCGGCCAGGGTCTCGGTCAGGTCGCTCCGTGCCGTTGCCATCGAGCATGGTCTAACCGCCGTGCGGCCATGGTGGCAACCGGCAGGTCGGCGGCGGACAATTCACCCGTGGCGACCAGCCCGCTCCCGCGCGGCACCCTCACCTTCCTGTTCACCGACATCGAGGGCTCGACGAAGCTGCTCAACGCCCTGGGCACTGATCGCTATCACGAGGTCCTCGAGGCGCACACCGACACCCTCCGCGGCGCGTTCGCCAAGGGCCATGAGGTCCGGATCGATGGCGATGCTCTGTTCGTGGTGTTCGCGACGGCGCAGGACGCGCTCGAGGCGACGGCGAACGCGCAGCGCGCGCTCGCGAAGACCGTCTTCCCCCACGACGCCGTCGTGCGCGTGCGGATGGGGATGCACACCGGGGAAGGCACGCCGGCCAGCGAGAAGGCCGGCGCGGACTACGTCGGGATCGACGTCCATCGCGCGGCGCGGATCGCCGCCGTCGCCCACGGCGGCCAGGTCCTCGCCTCGGCCGCGACCCGGATGCTCGCCGGTGCGGATCTGCCGCAGGGCGTGCAGCTGCGTGACCTCGGCGACCACCGGCTCAAGGATCTCGCGCTGCCGGAGCGGATCTACCAGCTGGTCATCGACGGCCTGCCGGCCGAGTTCCCGGCGCTCCGAACCCTGGACCGGACCCCGAACAACCTCCCGACGCAGATCACCACGTTCATCGGTCGCGAGGCCGAGATCCACGAGGGGCTCAAGCTCCTCGACGGCACGAGGCTCCTCACCCTCACCGGCCCCGGGGGGACGGGCAAGACCCGGCTCTCGCTGCAGCTCGCCGCCGAAGCCGCGGCGTCGTTCCCCGACGGCGCGTTCTGGGTGCCCCTGGCGCCGATCAGCGACCCGGAGCTGGTGCCGTCGACCATCGCGCATTCGCTCGGCGTGCAGGTGAGCGGCAGCGAGCTTCCGATCGACCGGGTCACGGAGCACCTCCGCGACAAGACGCTTCTGCTCGTACTCGATAACTTCGAGCAGATCCTCGGCGCCGCGCCGACGGTCTCGACGTTGCTCGATGCCGCGCGCGGCGTCAAGGTGGTGACGTCGAGCCGCGCGCCGCTGCGCATCTCGGGCGAGCAGGAGCTTCCGGTGCCGCCGCTCGACCTGCCCGATCCGGAGCGGATCCCGTCGCTGGAGGTGCTCGCGCAATCCGACGCGGTCCGCCTGTTCATCGAGCGAGCGCGCGCGGTGAAGCCGGACTTCATGGTCACCGCGGAGAACGCCGCCGCGGTCGCCGAGATCGTGTTCCGGCTCGACGGCCTGCCGCTCGCCATCGAGCTGGCCGCGGCGCGGATCAAGCTCCTCACTCCCCAGGCGATGCTCCCGCGTCTGAAGAAGGGCCTCGATCTCCTCGCGAGCGGCGGTCGAGACCGCACCGACCGCCAGCGGACGCTGCGCGGCGCCGTCGCGTGGAGCTACGACCTGCTCGATGATGGGATGCAGCGGCTGTTCGCGCGCTGCGCGGTGTTCGTCGGCGGCGCCGCGCTCGAGCAGCTCGAAGCGGTCACGGGACCGGCGAGCGAGATCGGCCGCGAGCCGCTCGACGGCGTCAGTGAGCTCGTCGATCAGAGCCTGCTCCGCCAGGTCGAGGTGGACGGTGAGCCGCGGTTCCGGATGCTCGTCACGATCCGCGAGTACGCGCTCGAGCGCCTCGCCGAGCGTGGCGAGGCGGCGGACCTGCGCGCGCGGCATCTCGCGGCCTACCTGGCATTCGCCGAACGCGCGCGGCCGGAGCTTCAGGGCACGGATCAGAAGCGCTGGCTCGATCGCGTCGAGCTCGAGCACGACAACCTCCGCGCCGCGCTGGAATTGGCGATCTCCGGCGGCCGCGCCGACGAGGCCGCGCGCCTGGTGTACGCGCTCTGGCGCTTCTGGCAGAGCCGCGGCTACCTTCGCGAGGGGCGGAGCTGGGCCGAGCGCGCCATCGCGGTACCGGGTGGAACGAAGGAGCTCCGCCTGCGCGCGCTCGAGGCCCTCGGCGGGCTCGTCTATTGGATGGGTGATCTCGCGATGCTCACCGTCTACGGCGCCGCGCTCGACCTCGCACGCGAGATCGGGGACCCCAAGGAGATCGCGCTCGCCCTCTACAACATGTCGTTCGGCTACACGATCCCGACCGGCGACATGGCCCAGGGCCGCGTCCTCCTCGAAGAGGCGCTCGGGCTGTTCCGCGAGCTCGGCGACAGTGCCGCGATCGGGCGGGCGTCCTTCGCGCTATCGAATGTCGTTTCAGGGGGCCAGGGCCACAGCCGCGAAGACCTGCTGTTCGCGAGGCAGCGGGTCGATGAGGCCCTCGAGCACCATCGAAAGCTCTCCAACCAGTTCGACCTCGCATGGGACCTGCATATGGCCGGGCTCGTTGACCTCAAGCTCGGCGATCTCGCGGGCGCGCGGGCGCAATGGACGGAGGCGACGCACCTGTTCGACGCGGCGGCTGACATCAGCGGGATGGTGCTCATGCTCAGTGACTTCAGCGAGCTCGCCAAAGCGTCGGGCGATCTCGAGCGTCACGATGTACTGGTGGGCGCGTGGGCCGCCCTCGCCCGGAAGACCGGCATCGGGCTCACCGCGCTGTTCGGCCAGACGGAGGATCGCGCGCAGCCGGAAACGATCCCGGCGGAGCGGCAGCCGGCCGTGGAGCGCGGACTCGCGATGACGCTTGATGACGCGGTCGCGTACGCGCTGGCGACGGAGCCCGCGAAGACCGCCTGACAGCGCGGCGATATCCTCGCCGGCGAAGGAGATCGAATGCTCGCAGTGAAGGACAAGGCCTACTCGAACACGCACGTCGTGGCGTGGGTGAACGAGATGGCGAAGATGTGCCAGCCCGACCAGATCTACTGGTGCGACGGATCGGAGGACGAGGCCAAGGCGCTCCTCGACGAGGCGATCGCGACCGGAGTGCTGATCCCGCTCAACTCCGCGAAGCGCCCGAACTCCTACCTCCATCGCTCGAACCCGAACGACGTCGCGCGTTCGGAGGAGCTCACCTTCGTCTGCACGCCGACCAAGGCCGAGGCCGGGCCGACGAACAACTGGATGGAGCCCGCCGACGCGTACCGCAAGCTCGCCGGCATCTTCGCCGGCGCGATGAAGGGCCGCACGATGTACGTGATGCCCTACGTGATGGGCGCGGCCGACTCGCCGTTCGCGAAGGTCGGCATCGAGCTCACCGATTCGATCTACGTCGTGCTCAACATGCGGATGATGGCGCGCATGGGCAAGATCGCGCTCGACCGGCTCGGCGGCTCGGATGACTTCAATCGCGGGCTGCACTCGGTCGCCGACTGCGATCCGGAGCGCCGGTTCATCTGCCATTTCCCGCAGGACGACACGATCTGGTCCGTCGGCTCGGGCTACGGCGGCAACGCGCTGCTCGGGAAGAAATGCCTCGCCCTGCGCATCGCGAGCTATCAGGCGAGGAACGAGGGCTGGCTCGCGGAGCACATGATGCTGCTCGAGGCCGAGAGCCCCGACGGCGAGACGCACTTCGTGGCCGGCGCGTTCCCGAGCGCGTCGGGGAAGACGAACCTCGCGATGCTCGTGCCGCCGCCGGCGCTCGATGGCTGGAAGATCCGAACGGTGGGCGACGACATCGCGTGGATGCGCGTTGGTGAGGACGGCCGGCTCTACGCGGTGAATCCGGAGTTCGGCTTCTTCGGCGTCGCGCCGGGCACCAACTACCACACGAACCCGAACGCGATGCGGATGCTCGAGCGGAACGCGTTCTTCACGAACGTCGCGCTGACCGAGGACGGCGACGTCTGGTGGGAGGGGATGGACGGCGAGGTGCCCGAGCGTCTATTGGACTGGCGCGGGCGGCCCTGGACGAAGGGCTCGCGCGAGTACGCCGCGCACCCGAATAGCCGGTTCACCGTGCAGCTCGCCAACAACAACGCGCTGTCGCGGTACGCCACGGATCCGAAGGGCGTGCCGATCTCGGCCATCCTGTTCGGCGGGCGGCGCTCGTCGACCGTGCCGCTGGTCGTCCAGTCGTTCAACTGGACCGAGGGGGTGTACCTCGGCGCGACCGCCGGCGCGGAGACCACCGCGGCGATCACCGGCCAGGTCGGGGTCGTGCGGCGCGACCCGATGGCGATGCTCGCGTTCTGCGGCTACGACATGGGCGCGTACTTCGAGCACTGGCTCGAGATGTCGGCGCGCATTCCCGATCCGCCGAAGCTGTTCATCGTCAACTGGTTCCGGAAGGACGCGGCAGGCAAGTACCTGTGGCCGGGCTACGGGGAGAACATGCGGGTGCTCGAGTGGATCATCGGCCGCGCGACCGGTCATGCCGGCGCGATCGAGACGCCGATCGGCTGGGTGCCTCGCCCGAGCGACCTCGACGTGCGCGGTCTCGATCTCGCTCCGGAGCGGCTGGCCAGCGCGCTCCGCGTCGATCCGGCCGAGTGGTCGGCGGAGCTCGGGGCGCACGCGGATTGGTTCGGGAAGCTCGGCCGGAGCGTCCCCGACGCGCTCGAGCTGCAGCGCAAGCTGCTGCTCGCGGCGATCGGGATCGCGAGAGGCTAGCCGGCCCCTGGCTCCGCGCGCGGATCGTCTCGGACCGCGCGCGCGATCACCAGCCAGAAGATCACGGCGACCGGAAGCGCGAGCGCGATCGTCACGAGCATCGGCAATCGCGCGTCCTCGTTGTACAGCGAGCCCGCCGCGATCCCACCGATGCCGAAGCCGACGGCGTACACGAGCTGGAACGATGCGTAGCCGAGCGCTGCGCGCGCCGGCGGCACGATCCGCTCGAGCAGTGCGGCGAGGACCGGATTCGACGCGACGTTCGCCCCGGCGAGCACGAGGCCGATCGCGACGAGGATCCCGTTCGCGGCGAGGAGCGCCGCCATCGCGCACCCGATCGTGAGCACGAGGGCGTTCAGGATCACGGCGGGCGCGGCGCCCCAGCGGTCGGCGAGCCGTCCCGCGACCGTCGAGAAGACCGCCGATCCAAGACTGAGACACGCGACGTAGACGCCGACGAGCTGGAGCGGAGAGTCCACGACGTCGCGCACGTACACCGGCAGGAGCGGCGTCGGCAGGACCGCGACGAACGCGCCGATCGGCGCGAGCGCGAGGAGGGCCCAGAACGCGCGAGGGAATCGCGCGTCGCCCAGGAGGTGCGCGCCCTGGCCCGCGCCGAGCCGGAGCGTCGTGGCCGTCGAGAGCGCGAAGAAAGCCGCGCCGGCCAGGATCGCGGCGCGCATCCCGAAGCGAGCGGCGAGGGCTCCGGACAGCGGCGACGCGATGATGAAGCCCACGAAGAACGAGCCGTAGACCGCGCCCATCGCGCGGCCCAGCACGGCCCGCGGCGCGCTGGCCGACACATGCGCGCTCATGACCGGGAGCGCGGCGGTGCCGGCCCAGTAGAGGATCGAGCTCGCGAACGACCACTCCCAGTGATCGAGGAGCACGAGCGACGCGGCGCCGATCGTCCCGCAGATGCCGCTCGCCACGATGACCAGCCGCCGGCCGCGCCGGTCGGCGAGCGCCCCGGCCGGGATGACCAACAGGCCGCCGACGATGTTGCCGACGCCGAACACCAGGCCGATCTGTCCCGGGTCGGCGCCGAGGGTCTGGAGGTAGAGCGGCTGCAGTGGACCAACGAGCCCGAAGCCGAGTCCCCAGAGGATCTGCACGACGACCAGGAGTCGCACGTCGCGAGGCAGACGTGAGCTCGATCCCACCGCGGGTGAGCCTATCGATGCGCGCGTAATGTGGCCGAATGGCCTCGACGAGCGGAACGCGCGTCCTTTTCTACACGGGCAAGGGCGGAGTCGGGAAGACGAGCGTGGCGGCCGCGACCGCGCTGCGCTGCGCGCGACGCGGCGCTCGGACGATGGTCATCTCCACGGATCTCGCGCACTCGCTGGGCGACGCGTTCGACCGCCAGCTTGGCGCGGAGCCGATGCTCATCGCGCCGAACCTCTGGGCGCACGAATCGGACGTGATGCACGAGGTCGCGAAGTCGTGGGGCGCGATCCAGGAGTACATCAAGACGATCTTCCAGTGGCGGGGGATCGACGAGGTCCTGTCGGAGGAGATGAGCGTCCTCCCCGGCATGGACGAGCTCGCGGCGCTGCTGCGGATCATCGAGCACCACGACAGCGGAAAGTACGACGTCATCGTGGTCGACGCGGCACCGACCGGCGAGACCCTGCGGCTCCTGTCGCTGCCGGAGGCGTCGAAGTGGTGGCTCGAGCGGATCGTCCCGCTCCAGCAGAAGCTCACGAAGGTCGCCGGGCCGATCGTGCGGCGCGTGATCGGGATGCCGATGCCGAGCGACGCGGTCTTCGCCGCCGGTGACCGGCTCTTCCGGCAGCTCGAGCATCTGCACGAGCTGCTCGTCGATCCGGAGCAGACGTCGGTCCGGATCGTCCTCAACCTCGAGAAGATGGTGATCAAGGAAGCGCAGCGGTCGTTCACCTACTTCCACCTGTACGGCTACGCGACCGACCTCGCGGTGGTCAACCGGCTGCTGCCGATCGATCCGGGCACGTACTTCGCCGCCTGGCAGGAGGCGCAGCAGCGTTACCTCCCGATGGTCGAGGAGTCGTTCGCGCCGGTCCCGGTGCGGACCGTCCCGTTCTTCGATCGCGAGGTCGTCGGCCTGGAGATGCTCGATCGCCTGGCATCCGCGCTCTTCGCGGACGAGGACCCGGCCCAGGCGTTCTATCGCGGCCATCCGTACCGGGTCGACCGCAGCGGCAGCGGGTACACGCTCGCGATCGAGCTGCCGTTCGTCGAGAAGTCGGACGTCTCGCTCACCCGGAACGCTGACGAGCTGACCGTGCATGTCGGCGCGTTTCGGCGCAATCTGATCCTGCCGCGGATACTGGTCACCGCACCGACGCAGGGGGCGACGTTCGAGGATCGAACGCTGAAGATCCAGTTCGGGATGCCGCGAGCCGAAGTTGGAGGTACGACGTGACGGACCAGACGGTGCTCGAAGCGCGGATCAAGGAGCTCGAGGCACGGCTCGCCCGATTGGAGCGCCCGGCGGATCGGATCGGCGATCAGATCGAGAGTGTCATCCGGACGGTCGTCCCCGATGAGACCCGGGGCCACATGCGCGCCGCGTGGCGGGAGCAGCTCATGGCGTTGCGCTCGTTCCTGGACCATTGGATCGAGAGCGATCGCCTTGACGGCGCGTCGCCGGCGCGCGAGCGCATCGAGGTCCGCTAGCCCTCAGGCCCTGCCCTTCACGACGCCCTGCTTCCGGCGTTCCTCGAACTCCGCGCGCGCCCGGTCGATGAGCGTCGGATCGGTCAGCGCGTCGATCGCGACCAGCGCGAGCGCCTTCGCCGCGAACAGCGCGTTCTCGTGCGCCTCCGGCGTCGCGGCCGCGTCGCGGAACGCCGTCGAGTGACCGGGCGTGCCCTCCGATGCGATCCCGATGTACGGGTGGATCGAGGGGAGGATCTGGCTCACGTTGCCCATGTCCGTCGAGCCCATCCGCTCGTCGTCGAGCGTCGTCTGCACCGGCTGGCCGAGCCCGCGCATGTGCGCGGCCCAGCGTTCGGCGAGCGGCTGCGACGGGACCATGTTCTCGTAGCCCGAGTTCTCGTGGACGGTGACCTTGAGCTTCGTGCCAGTGGCCGTCGCGGCGCCCTCCGCGCAGGCGATGAAGCGCTTGAGGACCTCCTGCTGATAGCGCCGGTCGAGCGCGCGGACGCTGAACTTGGCCATGGCGTACTCAGGGATGATGTTCGCCGCGCTGCCGCCGCTCGTGATGATGCCGTGGACCCGCGCCTCCGGGCGGAGCTGCTGGCGCATCGCATTCACGTTGTTGAAGGTCTGGATCACGCCGTCGAGCGCGTTGATGCCTTTGTCCGGCTGGGCCGCGGCGTGAGCAGCCTTGCCGTAGAACTCGAGGTCGACGCGGTTCGACGCGAGGGACGTGCGGCCCGCGAGCGTGCGCGACGAGGGGTGGCACATCATCGCCACGTCGACGTCGGCGAAGGCACCCGCGCGCACGAGCGCGACCTTGCCGCCGCCGCCCTCTTCGGCCGGCGTGCCGATCGCGGCGAGCCGCCCGGGCAGGTCGTCGAGCACCGCGCGGACCCCGATGGCCGCGGCGGTACCCATCATCGCGATGAGGTTGTGGCCGCAGGCATGCCCGATGTCCGGCAGCGCGTCGTACTCGGTGAGGATCGCGACGGTCGGCCCTTTCGAACGACCCGCCGCGTCACCGCGATACGCGGTCTCGACGTCCTTGTACCGGCGCTGCACAGCGAAGCCGTTCGCCTCGATGAACTCCGTGAGCTTCGCTGCGGACTTGCGCTCCTGATAGCCGATCTCAGGCTCGCCGTGCAGCGACAGCGATAGCTTGATGAGCGCGGCGCGACGGTCATCGATCGCGCTGACGGCGCGCTCGCCGAGCGCCTTCGCGTCCGTCACGCCGTAGCCGTCGCGCGATGGCCGTCCATGAGGGCCAGGATCACGATGTCGAGGGCCCGGTCGGCCTCGGCGAACAGCGCCGCGGCCGGCTTCGGCTCGAGCGAGCGCCGGCGCGCGACGCTCGCGATCTCCGCGAGGAAGCGGGCGCGGAAGAACAGGAATGCTTGGGTGGCCTCGCCGAGCGAGAGGCCCTGCCGCTTCGCCTCGACACCGTATTCGCGCCCGAGCGCCGCGGCCTGGTCGAGCTGCGTCTGATGGCCGGGCCGCCGGCCGGCGTCGAGATGGCCGATGAGCAGGTCGCTCATGCGCATCCCGCGCTCGCGGAACCAGCGCAGCGACGTCTCGTCGAAGTGCCTCGTCCAATCCTGGGTCGCGAGATCGCTGCGCACGCGCTTGCGGAATTCGGCGGCGACGCGGTCCGGGGCTTCGCCGATCGTCGACAGGGATCGACGCGGACGAGGCAGCATCGCCTCGATCGACACGCGGAGGAACCGGCGATGACCGCCCGGGGTCTTGAGGACCTCGACCTTGCCGTTATCGGCCCAGCGCCGCAGCGTGTCGGGATCGACGCCGAGCATGCGGCTCGCTTCGCCGAGGGTGAGCCAGGCTGTGCCGGTCACGGGACCTCCGCGTCGAAGGATCGATGGATACGAGCAAGCCTAGCCCGCTCAGTCAGCGGGCGTCGGCTCCGACTCGGCGGCCGACTCGATCGCCTCGGCCTCCTCGGTGGCGTCGCGGATGTCGTACTTCCGGAGCGGTCCGAGCGCGCTGACCACGACCGAGAGCACGCCGAGCACGCCCGCCGCCGCGAACGCCGCCGACGTGGAGTAGGCGGCCGCGATCGTCGAAAGCAGCGCCGGCGATGCGGTGTTGCTGATGAGGATGAGCGTGCGGAACGCCCCGTTCACCCGGCCGCGCAGCTGCGCCGGGACCTCGCGCTGGCGGGGGATGAAGGCGTACACGATGTGGGCGCTCCAGGCGAGCTGACGGCCGGTCACCGCGAGGACGACCGTCTGCCACGAGCGCGCGAAGGACGCGGCGCCGCTCGAGAGGGCGGCGAGCGAAACGACGATGAGCATCGTGAGCCCGAGCGGCCGTCCGCGCGCGAGGCGCGGCGCGAAGGCCGAGCCGAAGATCTGGATCACGCCGGTGAACGAGAGCGCGAGGCCGATGGTGATCGCGTCGAGCTTGTATTCCTCGCGCAGGACGAACAGCAGGAGCGTGTTCATCCCCTGGCTGCCGAGGTTGCTGATGAACATCAGGACGAAGAGGGCGCGGAGGACCGTGCTGCGCCAGATGAACGTGAAGCCCTCGCCGACCTCGTGCTTGACGTTCTCCACGGTGAGCGGCGCGACCGTCGCCGGATCGACGTCGTTCAGCGGCGGCATCCGGAGGAACACGACCAGCGAGGGGAGGTAGAGGAGCGCGGAGAGCCAGAGCGCGTTCGCCGAGCCGTACACGCCGCCGAACGCGAGCGCACCGACGGCGACGCCGCCGAGGCTCGGGCCGACGATCCGGGCGACGCGATCGGCCGTGAGGTATGTGGCGTTCGCGCTGGTCAGCTCCTCCGGCTCGACGAGCGCCGGCACGACGCTGAAGTCGGCGGTGATCCCCCACACGACCTCGAGCGTGCCGAGGAGGAACGAGACGGCGTAGAGGAGCCCTAGCGAGAACCACCCGAGCTCCACCGAGATCGGGATGAACGCGGTGCAGATGAAGCTGAGGACGGTCGTGATCGCCAGGAGCCGGCGCTTCTCGGAGCGGTCGATGAGCGCACCCGCGAACGCGCCGAACAGCACGTACGGCACGCTCTCGATGACCCGGAGGGTCGCAGCGGCACCGATGTCGTGGGTCAGGTCCAGGACGAGGAGCGGGAGCGCGAGCCGCATGATCTCGTCGCCGATCGATCCCGATGTGACGGTCGCGGTGAAGGCGGCGAACCACTTGTGGCGCAGCGGGCCCGATCGCACGGTGCGACGATAGAGAGGAATGACCCGCGTCGTGTTCCTCTGCGGTCACAACGCAGCGCGGTCGCAGATGGCCGAGGGCTTCCTGCGTTCGATCGGCGGCGGCCGCTTCGTCGCCGAGAGCGCCGGCACCGTGGCGAGCGAGCTCCATCCGCTGGCGGTCCGCGTCATGCGCGAGGCCGGCGTCGACATCTCGACCCATCGGAGCAAGTCGATCGACGAGCTGACCGGTCCGTTCGACGTGTGCGTCACGGTCTGCGACGCGAACTGTCCGATCCCGCCGCCCGCGGGACTGCAGCTGCGCTGGAAGTTCGCCGATCCGGCGCTCGCGCGAGGCAGCGAGGACGACCGGCTCGCGGCGTTCCGCACGGTGCGGGACGGCATCGAGCGGCGCGTTCGCGCGCTGGTCGCGCGCCTCGATGCGAAAGCGCCGTCGCACATGCCCCTGCGCTGACGTAACGGTGACGGCGAGCCGCTCGCCCGCCGGCGCTGGCACGGCCTCTGCCGAGTAGGTCGCCATTCGGCACCGCCGAAAACCATGAAGGAGGCCTCGCAATGCAGGACAAGCAGGGTCAAGGCGGCCAGGGCGGATCGCAGCAGGGTGGCCAGGGCGGCCAGAGTGGCTCGGGCCAGGACCAGATCGGCAAGCAGGGTGGCCAGGGCGGACAGGGTGGCCAGAGCGGTTCGCAGCCGGGCCAGGGTGGCCAGGGCAAGCCGGGCCAGGGCTCGACCCCGGACCGTTAGTTGAACCCCCAGGGTCCACTTCCGCCGCGGCCGGGCGAACACCCGCCGCCTCAGGTGGAGCAGGGCAAGCAAGGTGGTCAGCCGATCGATCAGCCTCTTACGCCGCGGCCATCGCCGCAGCCCGAGACGCCGAAGACGATCTGACCGCGACTGCACCCGGACACGACGAAGCGCCGGCGATCCGCCGGCGCTTCCTCATGTCCTACTGATTCAGGCCGCTCGCGTCCACCAGACCCTGCAGCATCGCGAGGATCGCGATACCCGCGATGATCGAGGTCGCGACGAACGCCGCGATCGCCGCGAGCGTCAACGCGATCGTCTGTCGCGTGGCCACCCGCGGATCGAGGCGCTTCTCGAGGACGCTGTAGGCGACCGACGCGATCTGGATCGCCGAGCGCGCGATGACGAACGCGCCCGCGGCGATCCCGGCCGCGATGACGAACCACATGAGGATCGCGATCTCCATCGCGGCCTCAGGCTCTCACGATCGGTTCGTAGTAGCCTCTCGCTCGATGGCCGCTCACGGGACGCCGCCCCAGAAGCCCGATCCGCAGTATCGGAAGCAGGACCACATCATCTTCGCGGCGCTCGCGGTGCCGATCTTCGCGGTCTCGTTCCTGATCATCGCGCTCATCGTGACCCTCGGCCAGCACCCTTGAATGGGGCTCGCCGGGGCCGGCATAGCCGGACCCGGCGTGCGCGCTGTCGCTCTGCGCCTTACCCCTTCGCCTCGATGTAGACCTCGTCCACGTAGCACCACATCCAGCTCTCGCCGCGCTCCATCGACCGAACGATCGGATGTCCGGTCTTGCGCGCGTGCTTCGATGCGTGCTGGTTCGGCGACGAGTCGCAGCAGCGGACCGCGCCGCAGCTCAGGCACATTCGCAGGTGGACCCACTCGTCCCCGGTCGCAAGGCACTCGGCACAGCCCTCACCGTCGGGGACCACGCGCCTGATCGCGTCCCGATGGGTGCAGCGGATGGTGCGGGCATTGATGGTGGGCGTCGCTTGATGGTAGGTCTACGCCGGGGCGAGGCGCAGCCGGAATCGCGCGCCGCCGCCGGGGGCCGGCTCGAGCGTCACCGTCCCGCCATGCTTCTCGGCCACGTCCTTCACGATCGACAGGCCGAGCCCCGAGCCAGGCAGGTGGCGAGCGCTGCTCGCGCGCCAGAATCGATCGAACACGTGCGGGGCGTCCTCGGCCGCGACGCCCGGGCCGTGATCGCGGACGCTCACTTCGCCGGCGGTCACGTTCACCTCGACGATGCCGCCCGCGGGACTCCACTTACCGGCGTTGTCGAGGAGGTTGGTCACCGCCCTTGAGATCCGCGAGCGCACGCCGTGGACGGCGGTCGCCTCGCTCGAGAGCGTGAACGTCACGCGCGGGTACCGCCCGCGCACGCCCGCGAGCGCGTCGGCGACGAGCTCGTCGAGGCGCAGATCCTCGATCGGGAGCGCGGACTCCTCATCGCGCGCGAGATCGATGAGGTCGGCGACGAGGGTCGAGAGCCGCTCCATCTGTGCCACGAGATCGGCCAGGACCGCGTGGCGCTCGACCTCATCGGTCGGGTGGCCGCGCGCGAGGAGCTCCAGATTGGTCCGCAGGCTCGTGAGCGGCGTGCGCAGCTCATGCGATGCGTCCGCGACCAGCTGCCGCTGCTGCCGGAGCGATACCTCGAGGGCTCCGAGCATCTCGTTGAAGCTCGCGGCAAGCCGGCTGAGCTCGTCGTTGCCGCCGGCCGCGACGCGGCGTGAGAGATCGCGCGTGCGGGCGACCTCTTCGACGACCGAGGTGAGGCGCTCCACCGGCGCGAGCGCCGCGCGCGCCACGACCGTCCCGAGGGCCGCGGCGAGTAGGACCCCGCCCAGAGCGAGGAAGATGAGCCGGTTACGCGTCTCGGAGAGCACGGCGTCGATATCGGTCATCGCGTAGGTGAGCTCGAGCGCCGTGCCACCGCCGAGCGGCACGACGAGCACGCGGTACGGCGTCCCGCTGATGGTCGTGTCGAACCTGGCGCCGTCCTTCGGCTGCGTCGCCGCCACCTGCTTGGCCTCCGCGGTCACGAGGGCCGGCACCGGCTGCGAGTAGTCGGCGCGGATCACGCGTCCGGTCGCATCGATGCTCTGGGCGAAGACGTCCCCGCGACCGGAGACCGTCTGGCCGGGATCGCCGAACGGCGGCCGTCCGCCACGGTCGTTGGTGCCGCGCGGCCCCTGGGTCTGGGCCGTGGTCGCAGCATCGGAGAGGCTTCGATCGACCTGCGCGAGGAGCTGCTGCTGCAGGACGAGGAACATGAGCAGGGCCGCGCCGATGACCGCGACGGCCACGGCGCCCGCGGCGAGCAGGGTGACGCGAAGGCGGAAGCTCATGCCTCGCGCATCACGTAACCGACGCCGCGCACGGTGTGGATGATCCGCGGCTCGCCGTCGGCCTCGAGCTTCCGGCGCAGGTACCCGACGTACACGTCGAGCGAGTTCGATTCGGGGCCGAAGTCGTATCCCCAGACCTTGTCGAAGATCACATCGCGGCTGAGGACCTTGCCCTGATTCGCGAGGAGCAATTCGAGCAGCTGGTACTCCGTGCGCGAGAGCTGGATCTCGCGCGCACCGCGGCGGCAGGTCATCGCGTCGCGGTCCACAACGAGATCCCCGAACCGCAGCTCGCCGCGACCCTGGCCGGCGGACGGCGCGCGGCGCTCGAAGGCGCGCAGGCGCGCGAGTAGCTCGTCGAGCGCGAACGGCTTCACCAGGTAATCGTCAGCGCCGGCATCGAGCCCGGAGACCCGTTCGGCCACGGCCGCGCGCGCGGTCAGCATCAGCACGGGCACCTGGTTGCCGGCCGCGCGGAGACGGCGGCAGACCTCGAGCCCGTCGAGTCCGGGGAGGCCGAGGTCGAGGACCACCGCGTCGTACGGGACGGACGTCGCCTGCTCCAGCGCCCGGATCCCATCCGTGGCCAGTGCCGGCTGGTGCCCGGCGTGGCGCAGCGCCCGCTCCACCGCGCCCCGTACCGCGGGATCGTCCTCGACCAGGAGGACGTTCACTCGGTCGAGTCTAGGAACGCCGGCCTAAGAACGGGCTAAGAAGGCGCCCGTTCCGGGCCTTTCTTAGGGGCCTCTCATGACTCCCCGCCCGGCGAGTGCCACCTTGACTCTCGACGCCACCGACGGGCGTGAACGGACGCAAGGAGTCATACGTGAAGAATGTGGAGCGGGCCCTCATCGCGACCGGCGTGGCGCTGGTCTTCTCCGGCGGCATCGCCAGCGCGGCGATCCTCTGGACATCCGCGACGGCAGCGGCCGCGACGCCGGGCATCGGGACGCAGCTCGCCGCCCAGCTCGGAACGGGCACCGGCACGCTCGCGGACAACGGCCTCCGCGGCGGCGCCGACCTCATCACCGCCGCGGCCACCTACATCGGCATCACGGCCGCCGATCTCAAGACCCAGCTCGCGGCCGGCAAGAGCCTCGCGGACATCGCCGTCGCGAACGGCAAGACCCGGGATGGGCTCATCGCGGCACTGACAGCCGCCGAGCAGCAGTCGATCTCGACATTCGTCGACGCGAAGGGCACGGCCTTCCCCGGTGGGCCGGGTCTGGGCGGACCGGGCGGTCCGCGCGGCGGATTCGGCTTCGGCGTGCAGGGTGACCCGCTCGCGGCCGCGGCGACGTTCCTCGGCACCACGACCGCAGACCTGCGGACCAAGATGGAGGCGGGCCAGACCCTGACCCAGATCGCGACCGCCGCCGGCAAGACCCGCGATCAGCTCGTGCAGGCGCTCGTCGCCGACGCGACCGCGAAGATCGAAGCCGCGAAGACCGCGGGCACGATCACCGCCGCTCAGGCCACCCAGCTCGAGAGCGGACTCGCCGATCGGATGACCAAGCTTGCCGACTCGACCGAGCCGGCCGGACGAGGCCCGCACCGCTAAGCAGACCACCCCACCACTCCCTCCTTGACCGACTGCGCCCGCCTTCAGGCGGGCGCAGCCCATATCCGGGCATCGCTACGCTGCGCACCGTGGCGGAAAAGGAGATCCGGCTCGCGGATCAGGTCGCGAACGGAACCATGTCCCAGGAGATCGCGGACCTCCTGCGGGACACCGCGCGCGATCACAAGAGCTTCATCGTCATGGCGGTCCCGCGCCTTGCCGGCAAGACCACGACGATGCGCGCGATGCTCGCCGAGCAGTCGAAGCCGGTGCTGGCGCTGGGCTACGACGGCGATGAGGTCGACCCGCTCGTGCAGAAGGCCAAGGGTGGCTACCTCATCGTGCCGGAGATCAGCCGCGGCGCGTGGTCGACGGGCTACGTGTGGGGCGATCCGGTGCGCCGCGCGTTCAACGGCATCACCCAGGGCACCGCGCTCGCCACTGCGCTGCATGCGCCGGATCCGGACGAAGCCTTCGGCATCATCTGCGGCGGCTGCGGCGTGCCCGATGCCCACGCCGCGCGTATCTCGCTGGTCGTGTACCTGCGGTCGCTCGGCGAGTGGGAGCACCCGACGCGTCGCGTCGTCAGCACGGTACACGAGATCCGCGGCGTCAAGGACGGCAAGCCGGACGCGAGGCTGCTGTTCCGGTGGAACGAGAAGACGGACCGGTTCGAGCGCGGGGGCTGATGAGCGAGCTCGGCGACCAGTTCTCGCGGAAAGCGGCCGCGGTCGGAGCGATCGTCAGTGCGGCTCCGGACGATGCGGCGGCGCGCGGCGCGGCAGGGCACGACGACGGCGATCGCATCGCCGCGGGGCTCTTCGCGGTGGCGGAGACCGGATCCGTCGCGGTCGCGCTCCCGCGGGCCGAGCGCGGCGCGGCGCTGCTCGCCGAGCGCCTCTGGCTCCTGGTGCCGGCGAGCGAGCTCGTGGCCTCGCTTGACGAAGGTCTCGCTCGGATCGAGGCCCTCGTACGCGGCGGCCAGCCGTACGTCACGCTCATGACGGGCCCAAGCCGCACCGCGGACATCGAGCGCGCGCTCACGGTCGGCGTGCACGGCCCGCGCGAGCTGCACGTGGTGCTCGTCGGGTGATCGCGCCGTTCGCCGAGCGGTACCGGCGCGCGCTCGCGGACCCGCGCCTGCGCGGCAATCTGCTCTCGTTCCAGCGGGCCTGGCGGCTGACCCGGGATGCCGCGTTCGCGAGGCTCGAAGGGGAGACCGGGACGTCGTTCGCACGATCCAAGGCGCAGCTGGTCGCCGCGAAGGACGGCGTGCTGGCCGATCCCGGCGCGGCGCGGG
>Ga0310810_10003464_pt1 | contig 17195 bp, 12 predicted proteins | sample NCmetagenome_FD_207641 | JGI IMG/M metagenome (GOLD analysis project Ga0310810, IMG submission 207641) | Soil microbial communities from experimental microcosm in Duke University, North Carolina, United States - NC | ecosystem: Engineered > Artificial ecosystem > Soil microcosm > Unclassified ... | reverse complement strand
AATCGGAAATAGATAAGAAAGCGGCGGCTCATCCCAATCCTGGTTCCGTCATCCTGCATCGGCTGAACCGCACCGAGTACAAGAATGCGATCCGCGATCTTCTCGACCTGGAGATCGACGCCGCTTCGCTGATTCCGCCCGACGACTCCGCCCGAGGATTCGACAATATCGCTGGGTCCTTAACGATCTCGCCCACACTCCTCGAAGCCTACACGTCCGCAGCGGCGCGCATTGCGCGCATGGCTGTCGGTTTCTGGAAGTCGCCCGTGGAAGCCGCCTACATCTCGCCCGCCGATACATCCCAGACCGAGCGGCTGGAGGGGCTGCCGTTCGGAACGCGGGGAGGAATGGCCGTGCACCACGTCTTTCCCGCCGACGGAGAATATAAGTTCTCGGTCGCGAACTTCGGCCTGGGCAAGTTCATTCCCAACGAGAAGCTCGCGTTTTTCATCGATAACGAGCTGGTGGACGCCCGGGACTACCGCGGCGTGGGACTGGCTGCCGCAAACTCGTCGGATAGAGATGGCTCGATCGATGTCACCATCCCGATCAAGGCCGGTTCGCACCTGGTAGGCGTCACATTCCTGGCCGACAACTTCAGCCCCAGCCTGGACTTGATCCGGCAGTACGACCGCAAATCCCTTGAGGACAATCCGATTCCGCAGCTCCAATACCATCCGGCCATCGGAACGCTGCGCATTCGCGGACCCTTCACCCCGGTGCGCGCGGAAGATTCCCGGAGTCTTCGTAAAGTTTACATCTGCCAACCCTCCAGCGCGGAGCAGGAAGAGCCTTGCGCGAAACAGATCCTCACGACGCTCGTACGCCGCTCCTACCGCAGGCCTGTGGACGCACAAGACATGGAGTGGGTGCTGGGTTTCTATCAGGAGGGCCGCCGCGAAGGGACCTTCCAGGACGGCATCGAGCTGGCTCTGCGTCGCATCTTGACCAGCCCGCAGTTTCTGGTTCGCGCCGAACGGGAGCCCGGGAACATTCGCGTGGGGCAGGCTTACCGGATTACCGATCTGGAGCTTGCGTCCCGCTTGTCATTCCTGCTGTGGAGCAGCATCCCGGATGACGCATTGATCGATGTCGCCGCGAAGAACCAGCTCCACCTTCCGGCGGTATTGGAACGGGAAGTCCGCCGCATGCTGGCGGACCGCAAGGCGGATGCACTGGTCGAAACTTTCGGCGATCAGCTTCTATATTTGCGCAACCTTCCCTCGACTTCTCCCGATGGCGTATTCTATCCCAACTGGGATGACGAGCTGCGCAAGAGTTACCGGCGCGAGACGGAACTGCTGTTTCAGAGCATCATCAAAGAAAACCGCAGCGTTCTGGATCTGCTGAATGCGGACTATACCTTCTTGAATGAGCGGCTTGCCAAACAGTACGGCGTGCCGAACATTTATGGTTCGGACTTCCGCCGGGTCACCCTGGGGCCGGAACTGGCATATCGCCGCGGACTTCTGGGGCAAGGCAGCGTGCTCGCTCTGACCTGGCAGCAGAACTTCAGAACGTCTCCGGTGAAGCGTGGCGTGTGGGTGCTCGAAAATATCCTGGGCACTCCGCCGCCGGAGCCGCCGCCGAACGTCCCGCCGCTAGAGGACAGTAATAGCGAGAAAAAGGTGATGACGCTGCGGGAGCAGATGACGCTGCACCGCAAAAACGAACCCTGCGCAAGCTGCCACAAGCTGATGGATCCGATCGGATTCGCACTCGAGAACTTCGACGCCGACGGTTCGTGGCGAACCATGCAAGGCGGACAAGGCGGCTTGCCGATAGACGCTTCGGCGACCATCTGGGACGGCACGAAAGTGAACGGCCCCACGGAGTTGCGGCAGGCGCTGCTCAAGTACTCGCCGCAGTTCGTGCGAACGATTACCGAGAAGCTGATGACGTATGCCCTGGGGCGAGGCGTCGAATATGAAGACATGCCGGTGATCCGATCGATCGTGCGCGAAGCGGACAAGGGCAACGATCGATTTATGGCGATCCTGTTGGGGATCATCCAGAGCGATCCTTTCCGGATGAGAGTAAAGCAGGCGGCCGATAACTAGCGAAGGCAGCACAAAGGAGTTCCTATGTTCCTGACCAAAAAGTTCGTTCCACGCCGGACCTTCCTGCGGGGCGCGGGGGTAGTAGTCGGTTTGCCTCTGTTGGACAGCATGGTGCCGGCACAGACGGACCCGAAGAAGACGGCCGCGGCGCCAATTCCCCGGTTCCTGGGCATCTGGCATCCGCACGGCGCGGCGCCCGGTTACTGGAGTCCGCTGCAGGAAGGCAAGAATTTCGACTTCTCTTTCATCACCAAGCCCCTGGAGCCATTCCGCGACCGGGTCACCCTGATCTCGGGTATGGATATGCCCGAGGCCGCTGCGACCACCGAAGAGCCCGGCGGCGATCACGCGCGCGGAGCCGTTCTACTGTCATCCGCCCGCCCGCGCAGGAATGCAGTGAGCCCGTACCTGGGGGTCACCCTCGACCAGTTGATCGCGCAGAAGTATGGTCAAGGTACCATCCTGTCGTCGCTTCAACTGGGCGTGGAGGAGGACGGGAACTTCGGAAACTGCAATTGGGGATACAGTTGCGCCTACACGAACTGCGTTTCCTGGAGGTCTCCCACGCAGCCGTTGCCGACGGAAGTGAATCCGCGCGTGGCGTTCGAGCGCCTGTTCGGTGACGGAACCAACCCGGAAGAACGCCGTCGCGGAAGAAAAGAGAGCGCCAGCATTCTGGACTCCGTCACGCAGGAGATCGCGTTCTTCAAGAAGCCGCTCGGCGAGGGCGATAAACAGCGACTCGACACGTACCTGGAAAACATCCGCGAAATCGAGCGCCGCATCCGCATTGCCATGGAATCGACCGTGAAGGAACCCTCCAATGAGATCCCTTTTGGCATACCGGAAAACAAGCACGTTCACTATCGCCTGATGTACGATCTACTGGCACTGGCGTTTGAAGGAGACCTGACCCGCTCGGCGACCTATATGCTGGGTAAGGATCTGTCCGGCGCGAGTTTTCCAGAATCCGGCTTCAACGGCGCCTGGCATGGCTCCTCGCATCACGGCGACAAACCCGACAACGTCGCCAACTACGCCAAAATGAACCGGTATCACGTGCAGAACCTGGCGTACTTCAGCGAAAAGCTGAGCAAGATTCCGGACGGGGACGGTACGCTGCTCGACCACATCCTCATCTACAAGGGCAGCAATATGGGGAACTCACACCGGCACGCCCACATCAAGGTCCCCGTGATCCTGCTCGGTGGCCTGGACGGAACGTTCCATGGGAACCGTCACATTGCATTTCCGGACAACACCGAACGCACCTCCAATATGCTCCTCGCGCTGCTGCACAAGTACGGTATCGAAGATATTCCAAAGTACGACGTAGCTGGCCGTCAGACCGGAACGCAAAAATCATTCGGCTCCAGCACGAAGCCTCTTTCTCTATAGGTGCATGCGCCATTTCGTAACGATCGCAATCCTGGCAGCCTTGCCCTTGGCCGGGCAGGCGAATCGGGCCACTCGCCCGAAAATCGAGAGACCGGACGGTCCCGTATGGGAGGTAATTCGCAAGAATTGCACGGCGTGCCACGGCATTGATGACTACGCGTTCTTCGCGATGGACAAGGCCGGGTGGTCGAAGGTGATCGCTCAAAAACATAAGCCGGGTGATGCCGACCTTTCTGAAGCCGACCGCAACCGGTTGCTTGACTATTTGGCGCAAAGATTCGGTCCCGATACCAAGCCGTTTCCCCGGACCTACATTCCACCGGAAATTACTACGTTTTTCTCCGATCCCGAGGCCTTTCGCCTGATGAACCGGGCTTGCACGACGTGCCATGGGATGGAGCAGATTCAGGCCGCCCGGAAGCCGGCGGACGATTGGCGCGTGACGCTGGTCAACATGCGGGAGCGGGGCGCGCAGGTATCGGACCAGGAGTTGGAGCAACTGGTGGAGTGGCTGGCAAGAGTGTGGGGGACCAACCAGGACAAGTGAATACGCATCGCGCGGTTATAACGTCTGTGTTCGGCGTCTCGGTCTTCGTGGCGCTGCTCGGGGGGGAGACGCCCGCCTCGGCCGACGGGGCGATGAATCTCACCGCCACCACGGCCAACGTAGGCGGCGCGCCCGATGCGGTAAGGATTGAAGTCCTGCGGTGGTCGACAGACGAGGAGCACGACCGGCTCATGGCAGCCTGGAGTCTGAAATCGCCGGTCCTGGCCACGGAGGGCGGTGGCACGGGCCGTGGCCGCGGTAACGCCGCTGGGAGAGGCGGCAGGGGTCCAGGCAGAGGCGCTCCGGAGGCGGAAAAAGAGCTCCTTACCCCGGAAGGCGCTCTTGCGCGGGCGCTCCAGGAGACCACGACCGTTGGCTATCTGTGGTCCTCCGAGATCGCGGGATACGCGCTGCGTTTCGCGGGGAAGGAGACCAGGCCGGACGGATCGCAGAGAATCGTACTGATCACTGACCGCCGGCTGGGAACGACGAATAAACTGTGGAACCCCACCTTTGAAAGCACGCCGAACACTTACGAGTTCTCGGTGATCGAGCTGCGCCTCAACGCAAGAGGAGAAGGCGAGGCTAAGGTGTCGCTCACCGGCAAGGTGGCTCCGGACCCCGGCCTCCACATGGTTGCGATCGAGAATTACGACGGGTTGCCCGTCGTATTCGCCAAGGTACGAAAACAGGCAGTCCGGCAATAGGGTGATTCAATATGAGACGCCGATTTAAACTATGTTTTGTTTTTGCGCTGGCGGTGGGATGCGCCATGGGCGCCGGCTCCAAGAGCGCCGTAGCGGACGCGGCCATGCACGGCGACCAACAGGCCGTGCGCGAGCTGGTGCGGCAAAAGGCCGACGTAAATGCGCCGCAAGCCGACGGTACCACCGCTCTGCACTGGGCCGTACAAGCGAACGATCTGGACATGGCGGATCTGCTGATTCAGGCGGGGGCCAAGGTGTCCACGGCGAATGTGGCGGGCGCGAAGCCGCTGCAACTGGCCGCGGTGAATGGCAGCTCCGCGATGATCGAACGCTTGATCGCCGCGGGTTCTGATCCCAACGCCTCCTTGACGAAGTCCGGCGACACGGCGCTGATGCTGGCGTCGCGGACGGGCAAAGTGGACGCGGTCCGCACACTGCTGGATCGTAGGGCGAATGTGAATGCGCAGGAAACCTGGGGTGGAACGACAGCGCTCATGTGGGCGGTCTCCGAAAAGCATCCCGAGGTGGTGAAACTGCTGATCGAGCGCGGGGCGGACGTGAGCGCGCGCTCCTACTACGTTCCATCCGCGTCGGGACGCGGCTTCGAAGGGAGCACGCCGGTTCCCCAGAAACCAGCGGGGAATTTTGAAGAGTTCGCGAGCGGCTGGTTGACTCCTCTGATGTTCGCCGCGCGGGAGGACGGCATGGAATCGGCGCGCCTGCTGGTGAAGGCCGGCGCGGATATCAACGCCCAAGCGGCGGATGGGAAAGACGCTTTGTCGCTGGCCTTCTTTGACGGCAGCTATGGTGTTGCCGAATTCCTGATCGACATCCACGCGAACGTGAACCAGAAGGACGCGCAGCGATTCACGCCACTGTTCTGGGCCGTGGACCGGCGCAATATGGAGACCGCACCCAATTTTCCCTGGATGGAAACCAGGGACCCGCTGCCGCTGGTCAAGAAGCTATTGGATGCGGGAGCAGACCCTAACGCGCTCATCAACTCCACACCTCGTGCGCGCATGCGGGAAGGATCGCCTCGGCTGGTGTACGCCACGGTGCTGATGCGGGCGGCCCTCGCCGGGGACGTGGAGCTGGCGCGGCTGCTGCTGGCCCACGGGGCGGACCCGCATATCATCTCCAAGGATCGGGAAACAGCGTTGATGGCGGCATGTGGCACGGGCTTCATCAACGGGTATCACCGCCAGCGAAGACCCGAGGATCGCCTGGAGCTGGTGAAGCTGCTGGTTGACTTAGGGGAAGACGTCAATGCGGCCGATAACTACGGGATCACGCCGCTGATGGTGGCGGCCAATCTCGGAGACATCGAGATCGTCAAGTACCTGATCTCCAAAGGCGCCGATCTCGGTGCACACGACCTCGGCAAGAAAAATGATGGCGCCTTCGGGTCCAGCGTGGAACCGCTCATGCCCATCGACTATGCCATTGGCGTGGGTACGTTCGTGCCGAACAACGCAGTGATCATGCACAGGGATGTCATGGATCTCATGGCCCAGGAGATGAAGAAGCGCGGCATCGAACATACGACGTCCGAATGCACGCTCCGGGGATTCACCTGCGCATTGGCGAACGTCGATCCGAAAACCGCGACACCGGCTGAGATTGCCAAGATCCGAACGATCCAGAAGGGATATCAGGTGGATGGACTCACGGGTGGTCTGGCTGTCGGTGACAGAGCGCAGAAGTAGGCCACCCGGCAAAGACGCGAGTTATAGCTTTCGCGAGCCGGAATGGCCAGCAGTCTGCGAATGCAAATACGACGAAGCCCGGGATGAGATGGATCAGGAGGACTGCCCTTTCCATTGTGAATTGGCCGATAATTCCGCAGCGGAAACAGCCCGCACCGTGACGCGCAAAAGGCCGACTCTAGACCGCAACGCCAAAGAGTCTGCGGCATGACGTGAGCAAAAGGGCAATGGACCTCAAGACCCAGCCTCGTGAAGCCGGCAGCCGTACGGCCGTCAAGGAAAGACATCTTGAAAATCTTTGCTTGAATCGTCGCGGAACGAAAGCGCCAGGTCCGGACGCGCGAACAACTCGAACCTCTTGTCGACGTAGACCAGCTTCCAGCCGGCGTCTGGGAGCAAGCTCGCTACGGGCGCCTCGTGCAGGGTGAGCACCACATCGGTCGGATACTTCTCGAGCGTCTGCCTCCAGTCCGGCCCGGCCCGATAGAAGCGTAGATTCTCGTCGATCACCGCCGGAGGGAATGCCGTCTCGTAGCGGCTGTCGACGGACACCTTCACCGCCGGATACAACTTCCAGGAGACGTAGGAGCCGTGTTCGAAAGCGGTCATCACGTTCCCGCGGAACTGTTGGTCGGCAAGATACCGTACTGGGCCCACTGGAAACGGATCGTTGGGAACCACCAGCCGCCAGAAGCCGACCACAACGGAAGTGGCCGCAAAAAACATTGCCAGAACCAGACAGACCAGCGTGGCCGCTACCCGCCGCCGAAAGAGCGCGCGGATCTGTTCGCCGAGCGGCGTAGCGCTGACATAGACGGGGACGTAAGCCATCCATGCCACCGCGTAGAACGGTGCGATGCGCCGGTGGAGGATAGTTCCGCATGCCATGGCCGCCACGATGAGCGCGCCGGGAGAGGCACGCCAGCCCGCCTTGACGATCGCATATCCAGCCACTGCGAGCGTCACCCAAAACAACACCGCATACCAGGGCGCGTCGCGAACAAGGGGCGCCCACTCCGGAATGGCTGCGCGCGACATCGTCACCGCGGTCCAGATCTGGCGGTAGTACGCCAACCCATAAGGATTGACGGACACCGCTGCCGCGCTCAGCATGATCGCGCCGAACAGGTGCCAATGCGGACGTCTGCGAACCGCCTGTTCAAACCAGTGCAGCCCCAGGGCGATCATCCCCATCAACCAGCCGCCGTGGATATTCACCCACACGACCAGCAACAACAGCCACAGTGGAATCCAGCGCCGCTTTCCGGCCGCGTCCAGCTCCAACAGATAAAGGAGCACCGCGAAGAACAGAAAGGAATACGCCTGGGCGCGCAGAGTGGCGTACCCCAAGCCGAGCAGCGGGATCGCCAGCGGTGCCAGCATCGTCATCTGTTCGAAGCCGGTGCGGCGAAGGCGAGCGCACATGAGGATCGCCAATACTGTGAGCAGCCCCAGAAAGTACTTGAGCGCTACCACCGCCGATCCGCCGCCTGGAGCGACCAGATAGAGCAGCACGCCCGCGCCCCATTCGTGATCGACCACCGGACGAATGGTCGGAGTGTACGCGAATACGTCCTCGGTCAGCAGGTGGCCGGCGTGCACGCTTTCGCGGATGAGTGCGATTTCGTGCCACATATCCAAGTCGGCAACCGGGGCTGCCAAACGCGAGACGAACAGAGCCGCCAGAAAACAAGCGGCCGCGATCTGGAGCGCCCGCAGCTTGATCGCGTCGCTGAGGGGAGCGGGAAGGTCGTGCGGTTCCGGCGGCACGTGCATGGTTGGCAGACCCCAGAATACACGAGAGGTGGCCCCGTTCTGAGCAGTGAGACGGCGTAGAAAGAGCACCACCTTAAGGAAGTCCGCCACGACTCATGATTGGTCCAGCCCTCTGGAACGCCAATTCGTCTTTGCCGGCTACTGGAGTCCTTCGGTAGTGGCTAAATGCTTCCGGTCTCGATGAAGAGTAGACCAGTTTCAACGGCGTCGACAGATTTCTCGGCGACGATGATGTTATTCTACAGTGCAATATTGAGCTAGGTGTCCAATCGATGAACGCCGCAAACGGAGGATTGCGCGACGCGCGATCAAACTAGAGAGCCCGCGATTCTCACGTGTTTGCAGAGGCACTCGCTATTAGTATTCCTCGCGCTCACAGCAATCGCTTCGGTACGCATCATCAGCACTTATTGGGTATTTAGTCACACGTACGATGAGCCAGCGCATATCGCCTGTGGGATGGAATGGCTCAGCGAGGGCGTTTACCACTATGAGCCGCAGCACCCTCCGCTGGCGCGCGTGGCCACCGCACTCGGTCCGTATCTCGCCGGGATTCGATCGCATCGCCTGCCGGGCATGTGGAACGAGGGGCTGGCAATTCTAAGCGACGGCGGGAACTATGATCGCAATCTGGCGCTGGCGCGGCTCGGCATTCTTCCATTCTTCTGGATTGGGGCTTTGGTGGTGTATCTTTGGGCCAAGCGGTATTTAGGCGAGCCAGCCGCCGCCTTCGCGACTCTATTTTTCACATTTCTCCCGCCGATTCTGGCACACGCCGGACTGGCCACCACTGATATGGCATTGACGGCCATGGTGGGCGCTTCGTTCCTCACGGGCTTGCTCTGGTTGGAGCGGCCGATTCCGCGGAACAGCCTGGTGTTCGGCGCCGCCACCGGGCTGGCGGTCCTCAGCAAGTTTTCGTCACTTGCGTTTCTTCCCGCTGCATTTGGCGCCGCCCTGATCTTGCATATCGTTTCAGAGCCTCCTCCATTGTCCACGGCCCTCCAATCTGGGAAAAAGCTCGTACCGCAATTGTGCATCACGGCGTTGATGACGTGTCTCGTGGTTTGGGCGGGATACCGCTTCTCATTTGGCCATGTTCCCTTCACGTCTCTACGCCTGCCCGCACCCGAGTCATACGCGGGCATCGCGCAGGTGATCGAACATAACCGGCAAGGCGATCCCTCGTTCCTCCTGGGCAGCCACAGCAACTCGGGCTGGTGGTATTACTACCTGGTTATTTTGGCCTTAAAAACACCCTTGCCGTTCCTAGCCCTTTTAGTCTATGGCTATGGTGCGATTGCGGACCGCGGGTCCAGGGGCCGCGGAACGCGCTTGGCTCTCGCGTTTTCGCTCAGTATTTTGCTGTTCGCATTAGCGAGCCATATCAATCTTGGAGTGCGGCATATCCTTCCGGTCTATATTGGCTTCTCACTGATCGCCGCGGCGGGCGCCACAGACCTATTGAAGCGCTCGGCGAAGTCGCGTACGGCGGGTTGGGCCCTGGGGATTCTGATTTTCTGGATGATCGCCACTTCGGCACTCAGCCATCCCGATTATCTGCCCTACTTCAACGCCCTCGCAGGCAGTGAGCCTGAAAAAGTGTTGGTGGACTCGGACCTGGACTGGGGCCAGGATATGAAGCGGCTAGCCCGCCGGTTGCACGAGGTGGAGGCCCCAAAAGTCCATTTCACCCCGTCGGTTCCGGTGGACCTGGCCGCGCTTGGTTTTCCGCCTGTCGAGCCGAATGACCGGACCAAGCCCTCGCCTGGATGGAATGCCGTAAGCCTGACGGTGCTTAAGAAGGCCCGCTTCGGCCTGTGGGGCGATTATCCCGACGTAAAATTGTGGCCGGACGATATTAAGCCCACGGAGAAGATCGGAAAGGGCATCTGGCTGTGGTATTTCCCCCCCTAGCAGGCCGGGGCCTACGGGCGCCCATTCTTAGGCACAATAGTACTGGTAGCCGGTAGCCGATTTGGAGGTCGGGCGTCCGGTAAACTCCGACCCCGTCCCCGCCGATACTTAGTACGTTGCCGAAAATGCCGAAATTTCAGTAAGTCGAAGGTAACTAAGCTTGTTAACGCTGAACGCTGCTACCACGCGGACCATCCGGGAGGACGCGGAGGCGGCCTGCCGTTTTCTCGAGCCATGGCTGGGGAGCCTGAACGGGTCTACCCTGCTGGTGACGGGAGCCGGCGGCTTCCTGTGCAGCCATTTTCTCGAAACCATCGCCGTCTTTAACGAATCGGCCCGGCCCGGATGCCGGATCCTGGCGGTCGACAATTTCCGGAGCGGCGTGCCCGAACGCCTGTCTTGGGTCGAAGGCCGTAGCGATATCGAGCTTCGCCAGTGCGACGCTTCGCTGGGATTCGAGCCCGGCGAGCGCATCGACTGGATCATCCATGGGGCCAGCATCGCATCCCCGCCGCTCTACCGGCGATTCCCGCTTGAGACCATCGACGTCAATGTAAACGGAACCCGGCTGATGCTCGACCTGCTGCGCCGCGACGGTCGCGGCATGCTGGTTCTGAGCAGCAGCGAAATCTACGGCGATCCCGATCCTGCGCACATCCCGACTTCCGAGGACTATCGCGGATTTGTCTCCTGCACCGGCCCCCGCGCCTGCTATGACGAATCCAAGCGCCTCGCCGAAACCTTGGCGACCACCTACCATCGCCTCTACGGTTCGCCGGTGAAGATGATCCGGCCGTTCAATGTTTATGGCCCCGGGCAACGTCTGGACGACGGCCGTATTATTCCGGATCTGATGTCGGCCGCGTTTGAACGGCGCCCCATCGTGCTCTATAGCGACGGCCGCGCCACGCGCAGTTTTTGCTACATTCGCGACGCCGTTCGGGCCATGCTGCTGATCCTGCTGGCGGGAACCGCGGGCGAAGCTTACAACGTCGGGAACGACGAAGAAGTCTCGATCGGCGACGTCGCGCGTATCGCGGCGGGTCTGGAAAGTCCCGCTCTGCCGATAAAATTCGAAATCAGCCAGGATCGCGATTATCTGTCCGACAATCCACAGCGCCGATGTCCGGACTTGACCAAGCTCAAAAACCTGGGCGGATGGGCGCCGGAGGTTAAAGTGAGAGAAGGTCTGGCGAGGACTCTTCGTTCCTACCGGGAAGCGGCGGGGGCATAAGAGAAAGCGCATGATCGTCACAATTGTTGGAACCGGATACGTCGGCCTGGTCACCGGGGCCTGTCTTGCCTCGCGCGGTCATGAGGTGAGATGCGTCGACGTTTCCGAAGATCGCATCCACCTGATTCGTTCAGGAAAATCGCCTTTCTACGAGCCGGGCCTGGAGGACCTTTTGCGCCAATGCCAGGCATCCGGTAACCTATCGGTCACGACGGATCTGGCGGCTGCCATGCAGAAAAGCCAAATCTCTCTCATCGCCGTGGGAACTCCCGGCGACGGGGAACAGCAGGACCTTTCCTCCCTGAAAACCGCGGCCGCGCAGATCGGGACCACCTTGAAGAACGCGAGCGCCTATCACGTAGTGGCTGTCAAGAGCACCGTGGCTCCTGGCACCACTCGAAACATCGTCAAGATACTGGTCGAAGAAAAATCGGGGCGGAAGGACGGCGAGTTCGGCCTGTGCATGAATCCCGAATTTCTGCGCGAAGGGTCGGCCGTCGAAGACTTCATGAATCCTGATCGCGTGGTGATCGGCGAACTGGACGCCAGGTCGGGCGCCGTGATGCAAGGGCTCTACGACTCCTTCGATTGCGAAAAGCTCCACGTCAGTCTGGAAGAAGCCGAGCTCACCAAGTATGCGTCGAATTCGCTTCTGGCCACGCTGATCTCCTTCTCCAATGAGCTGGCCGCGCTATGCGAAGCCACGCCCGGCGCTGACATCGAAACCGTGATGGACGGCCTGCATCTGGATCATCGCCTCAGCCCCATGGTGGACGGAAAGCGAATCCGTCCGGCCATTCTGACGTATCTGCGCGCGGGCATCGGGTTCGGCGGGAGCTGCTTGCCGAAGGATGTCAACGCGCTACGAACCTATGCACGCCGCAACCAGGTTCCCGCGCCGCTGCTCGACGCAGTGATGGCCACCAACGCGCGCCGTCCGGAACAGGTGGCTGCCATGGCGGAAGCCGCGTTGGGAGGCTTGGCGGGCAAGACTGTCGCACTGCTGGGTTTGGCGTTCAAGGCGGGCACGGACGACCTTCGCAGCTCCCCGGCCATCGCATTGTTGCAGTCTCTGATCAAGCGAGGTGCGAAGGTTCGCACCTATGATGCTTTCATCACTAGGGCCGCCGCGGCTGCGGCGGGTCTTGAGTCTTTCTTCACTGAAACGATGGAAGCAGCGCTCGAACAGGCCGACGCGGCCCTGTTGACCACGGTGGACGCGGCCTTTCGCGACGCCGATTGGAAGCGGCTGCTTTCCCGGATGCGAACACCGGTCCTGATCGACGGGCGAAATGTTTTGCGGAATGTGCGATTGCCTGAATCCGCGCGCTACTTTCCGATTGGTCAAGGCAGCCGACACCTCCAAGGGGAGCCACAGTGGACCACGTAACGGACCCCAGGCAGGCTCTCAAGCACCGGATCCTCGATCTGGTGCGCGAGTATTACGCCGTGGCGCATCAGCGTCCCGCGTTTGAGCCCGGACGTTCGCGCGTCTCCTATTCGGGGCGTGTTTTCGACGAACGGGAGATGGTTCTGCTGACCGATTCGGCCCTCGATTTCTGGCTCACTGCGGGACCCTACGCGGATAAGTTCGAGCGGCGCATGCGGCAGTTCTTCGATTGCCGCGATTTCTTGCTAGTGAACTCCGGCTCCTCCGCGAATCTGTTGATGCTGAGTACCCTGTGCGCCCCGGACTTAGTCAACAATCTGCGCGGCGATGGGCCCGGACCCTTACAGCCCGGCGACGAGGTCATCACGCCCGCGGTGACGTTTCCGACCACGCTCGCGCCCATTATTCAAAACCGGCTCGTGCCGGTATTCGTGGATTGTGAAGTCGGGACCTACAACATCAACCCCCGTCTGATCGAAGACGCGATTGGGCCCCGCACGAAGGCGATTTTCGTGCCTCACACGGTCGGCAATCCCTGCGATATGGAGATCATTCCGGAGATCGCCAAGCGGCGGAATCTGTGGCTGCTCGAAGACGGCTGTGACGCGCTCGGCGCAACCTTCAATGGCCAACTGGCCGGCACTTTCGGGGCGATGTCTTCCCTCAGTTTCTACCCGGCGCACCACATCACCATGGGCGAAGGCGGAGGCGTTGCCATCAACGCGTTTGGATTGCAGAAGACCGCCAAATCGGTTCGCGACTGGGGCCGCGACTGCTGGTGCGATCCCGGAAAATCGGACACCTGCGGCAAGCGCTTCGAGTGGCAATTAGGCGAGCTGCCCTGCGGCTACGATCACAAATACATCTATTCGAACATCGGCTATAACCTGAAAGTCACCGATCTTCAGGCCGCCATCGGGCTCGCCCAGGCCGACCGCATCGATGAATTCGTCGAAGCGCGCCGCCGCAACTTCCGGCGCCTCCAGGAAGGCTTGAAAGACCGGCAGGAGCATCTGATCCTGCCGAAGATCGACGCGCGGGCCAACCCCTCACCCTTCGGCTTTCCGATCACGGTTAGGGAAGGCATCGACCGCGCCAGTCTGGTCCGGCACCTGGAAAATGCGCAGATCGAGACGCGCCTGGTATTTGGCGGGAACATCGTGAAGCAGCCCGGGTTCCTCAACATCGAAAAACGCGTGCACGGCGATCTGCGGGAATCGGATACCATCATGCGCGATACGTTTTTCATCGGCGTCTATCCGGGACTCACGCCCCGGATGATCGATTACGTCCTTGAAACCTTCGCCGCCTATTTCGCGAAGCGTCCCGTGGCGGTCTTATGAAAGTCGTCCTCCTCTGCGGCGGTCTCGGGACGCGTATGCGCGAAGAAACCGAGTTCCGTCCCAAGCCCCTGGTAGAAGTGGGTGGCCGCCCGATCCTGTGGCACATCATGAAGCTCTACGCGCATTATGGATTCCGCGATTTTGTGTTGTGCCTGGGATACAAGGGCAACATGATCAAGGAATACTTCCTCAACTACGAGGCGATGAACAACGATTTCACCATCTGCCTCGGCCGGGAATCGCGCATCGAGTACAACGGCGGCCATGAGGAACAAGACTTCCGCATCACGCTGGCCGAAACCGGCCAGGACACCATGACCGGCGGCCGGCTCAAGCGCGCCCAGAAGTACATCACCGACGATTGCTTCATGATGACCTACGGGGACGGGGTCAGCGATGTCGATATCCCCCGCCTGCTTGAGTTCCACAAGAGTCACGGAAAGCTCGCAACGGTGACTACCTTCCGGCCGATTTCGCGATTCGGAATTCTGGATATCGACGCAGCCAACCAGGTTCTGAACTTCATCGAGAAGCCGAAATCGGATGCGTGGGCCAGCGCCGGATTCTTCGTTTTTGATCGCAAGGTGCTGGACTATATTGACGGCGACGCGACCACTCTCGAGCGCGAGCCTTTGGAACGCCTGGCAGCCGAACGGCAGCTCGTCGCGTTCCATCATCCGGGATTCTTTTACGCCATGGATACGTTTCGCGAGTTCCAGATTCTGAACGATCTCTGGAAAAACGGCCAGGCACCGTGGAAGGTCTGGGAGTAGTCCAATGCCCCGGCTGCCCGAGAACGATCTGGAACACGTCCTTACGGGCGCGGCCGAAGCCTGGAAGACCCTGAAACAGTCGCATCTGTTTCTCACCGGCGGAACGGGATTCGTCGGAAGCTGGATGCTGGAAACGCTGCTATATGCGCACGACCGGCTGGATCTGGGTGTTTCTGCAACCGTGCTCACACGGGATCCCGGCCGTTTTCGCGCCGCGAATCCGCACTTGGCGGATCACCCAGCCGTGGAGCTGTTGCACGGCGACGTCCGGACCTTCCAGTTTCCCCGGGGCGAGTTCCCCTTCGTGGTTCACGCCGCGCTGCCCGACCCCGCGCTCGACATCGATATTGAGGGTATGCGTCGCGTTCTCGAATTCGCAGGATCGCGTGGAGCCCGGCGATTTCTGTTCACGAGTTCGGGGGCGATTTACGGAAAGCAGCCGCCGGATCTGCGGCGTATCCCGGAAGATTATCCCGGCGCGCCCGCCACCACCGATCCCGGAACCGCGTATGGGCACGCCAAGCGGGCCTCCGAATTCCTGTCTACCATCTACGGCCGTAAATACGGATTCGCATCGGTGATCGCCCGCCTGTTCGCCTTCAGCGGGCCGCGGCTGCCGTTGGATCGCAATTTCGCGGTAGGGAATTTCGTGGGCGATGTCCTCCAAGGTGGTCCGATCCGGATTCAGGGGGATGGTACGCCGTACCGGTCATACCTGTACGCGGCTGACATGGCCATTTGGCTGTGGGTTCTGGCGGCCCGCGCCGAGCCCTTTCGACCGTACAATATAGGTTCAGGCGAAGATCTGACGATAGCTGAGTTGGCAGGCGTTGTAGCGGAGGCGACGGTGCCCGGAACCCCTATCGAAATCGCGCAAAAACCAATTCCCGGTGCCCCGGCGACGCGCTACGTACCGTCCGTCGAGCGGGCCCAACGCGACCTGGGACTGCGCCCCCTCATCTCGCTGAAAGAAGGGATTCGGCGCATGTATGAATGGGCCTCGCAACCCCGCGTAGTTTTTGATGCTTACCCGGCTAAAACCGCATGAAGTTATCGGATTACATCGTCACGCAGTTAGCCGATTGGGGTGTCACCGATATCTTTCTGGTTACCGGCGGCGGGGCCATGCACCTGAACGATTCCATTGGCCGCGAATCGCGCATCCGCTACATCTGCAACCACCACGAGCAGGCTTCGGCGATGGCCGCCGAATGCTACGCGCGCGTCTCCGGGAAAGTGGGAGTCCTCAACGTCACCACAGGCCCCGGGGGTATCAACGCACTCAATGGAGTTTTCGGAGCCTGGACCGATTCGGTTCCCCTGCTGGTCATCTCCGGACAAGTCAAACGTGAAACCTGCATGGGCTGCCAGGATGTTCCCGGTCTTCGGCAGTTGGGCGATCAGGAAGCCGACATCGTCCGGATGGCCCAGGGGATCACCAAATACGCCGTGCTGGTGGACGATCCTTCCCAGATCCGTTACCACCTGGAACGTGCTTACCATTTGGCGCGCACCGGGCGCCCGGGTCCATGCTGGCTGGATATCCCGACCGACGTTCAGTCCGCCACCATCGAACCGGCCGCTCTCAAGGGCTACGATCCGGCAGAGGACGCCTTGAATTGGGACATGGGCGCGATTCGCCGCCTGTGCACCGAAACTCTGGACCGGCTGCGTAGTGCCGCCCGTCCCGTGATTATGGCGGGCACCGGTATCCGCGCCGCGGGCGCGCTGGACGCCTTCGAGCGGGTGATCCGCAAGCTTCGGGTTCCCGTAACTACCGCCTGGACCCACGACCTGATTGCCTCCGATGACGAATTGTTCTGCGGCCGCCCGGGGACCATTGGCGAGCGCCCCGGGAACTTCACCGTGCAGAACGCCGACGTGCTACTGGTGCTCGGCTCGCGGCTGAACATCCGCCAGACCAGCTACAACTGGCAATCGTTTGCGCGCCATGCGTTCAAGATTCAGGTGGACGTGGATGCGGCTGAGCTCCAGAAGCCCACGGTTCGGCCGGATCTGCCCATCCATTGCGATCTCAAGGTGTTCCTGTCCGAACTGGAGCGTCAGGCGGAAGAAAAATGGGAGCATTCGAATAAGCACGCCCAGTGGCTCAAATGGGCGAAGAGCAACATCGGCCGCTATCCCGTAGTTCAGGAGAAGCAGCGCGCGGCGAAATCCCCCCTCAATCCATATCAATTCGTGGAACTGCTCTTCGCTGGACTGCGCGCCGATGACGTGGTCGTATGCGGCGACGCAGCGGCCTGTATCATTCCGTATCAGATCGCGAAACTCAAGAAGGGCCAACGGCTCATTTCTAATTCCGGATGCGCCTCCATGGGTT
>Ga0310810_10003463_pt1 | contig 17197 bp, 14 predicted proteins | sample NCmetagenome_FD_207641 | JGI IMG/M metagenome (GOLD analysis project Ga0310810, IMG submission 207641) | Soil microbial communities from experimental microcosm in Duke University, North Carolina, United States - NC | ecosystem: Engineered > Artificial ecosystem > Soil microcosm > Unclassified ... | reverse complement strand
CCGATATGGATCGACGGCACCGGCGGCACCCGGGTGCTGATGCCGAACTTGGCCGCCTCGCTCACCACGGCCTGCTCGCCCAGCTCCATGCCGAGCTTGATGGCGATGGTGTTCCGCGACAGATAGAGCGCGCGACGCAGCGTCATCGGCCCCTCGAACTCGAGATCGTAGTTCTGCGGGGTCCAGGGCGGCTCGAGCGAGTCGATGATCATGCTGAGCGAATCGTCCACCATCACGTGGGACAGCGGGTATCCGGCCTCGATCGCGGCGGAGTAGACGATCGGCTTGAAAGTCGAGCCGGGCTGCCGCAGCGCCTGGGTGGCCCGGTTGAACTTGCTGTCGTTGAAGTCCCGCCCGCCGACCATGGCGCGGATCTGTCCCGTCTTGGCATCCAGCGTCACCACCAGCCCCTGCAGGTATGGCGTCGTGGTGTGCTGGCCGTTGTCGGGGTTGTCCGCCTTGGAGTCCTGGTAGTCGCGGTAGCTGGGCCAGGTGAACTTGCCGTCCGCGCCGCTCTCGATGGCTTCCAGCCGGGCCTCGAGCGCCCGCTCGGCGGCCTGCTGGGTGTCGAGGTCGAGCGTGGTGTAGATCCGGTAGCCCGAGCGGTAGAGCTGGGAGCCGAACTTGGCGTCGAGCTGCTGGCGCACGTACTCGACGAAGTACTCGGCGACGCCGCTGTAGTCGGAGCGGGAGGAGAGCAGCAACGGATAGGCCTTCCACCGCTCCGCGTCGGTCGGGCTCAGCAGCCCATTGTCGCGCAGCAGGTTGATCACCGTGTTGCGGCGCTGGGTGCTGAGGTTCGGGTTCTTCCGGGGATTGTAGGTGGACGGCGCCTTGGGGATGGCCGCGAGCGTGGCCGCCTCCGCCACGTTGAGGTCGCGCACCGATTTGCCGAAGTACCGCTGGGAAGCCGCCTCCACGCCGTAGGCCCGGTTCCCCAGGTCGATCTGGTTGAGGTAGAGCTCGAGGATCTTGTCCTTGGGATAAGCGGCCTCGATCTCGCGGGCCACCTTGGCCTCGCGCAGCTTGCGGCGGAGCGACTTGTCCCGCCCGCTGATGTCCTCGGGCCAGAGATTGCGGGCCAGTTGCATCGTGATGGTGGAAAATCCTTCGGCCATCCGCATCTGGGTGACGTTACTCTTGACCGCCCCGAAGAACCGGTACCAGTCGATCCCGTGATGCTCGTAGAAGCGCTTGTCCTCGGTCGAGATGAACGCCGCTTTCACCACCGGCGACATCTCGCCCAGCGGCACGACCGTGCGCCGCTCGAGGCCGAGATCGGTGATGAGACGCCCGTCGGCGGCGTAGACCTTGGATGCCTGGTTGGGGTCGTAGCCGCCGAGCTCGGCGATCGAGGGGCAGGTATTGCCGGCGCAGGCACGTCCCCAGGCCGCTGCCAGCACCGCCAGGCCACCGGCGAGCACCGCGAGGAAGGAGACGAGGATGATCCGCTGAGCGCGGGAGGAAGGGCGCAGCCGGCGGAGCTGCGCTGGAAGCCTGAACGGCATGACGAAAACTAGCCGGTTGCGAGGCGTGATTCCAGCGGATACGATTGGCCGCTATGACCGATCTGCTGTCGACACTTGCGGCTCGCGGCTTCCTGCAGGACGCCACGCCGGGCCTGGAGGCGCGGCTTCGCGCGGGGCCGATCACCGCCTACATCGGCTTCGACCCGACCGCGGCCTCGCTCCACGTCGGCAGCCTGGTGCCGGTGATGGGGCTGGCCTGGCTCCAGCGCTTCGGTCACACGCCGATCGCCCTGGTGGGGGGCGGCACCGGCATGGTGGGCGACCCCAGCGGGAAGCGCAAGGAGCGGCCGATCCTCACCCCGGACGAGATCGACCGGAATGCGCAGGCGATCGGCCGGCAGCTCGCGCGGTATCTCGCCTTCGAGGGCGCCAACGCAGCCCGGCTCCGCAACAACGCGGACTGGCTCCGGCATCTCCGCCTGATCGACTTCCTGCGCGACACCGGCAAGCACTTCACCGTGGGCTACATGATGCAGAAGGAGTCGGTGCGGAGCCGGCTGGAGACCGGGATCAGCTTCACCGAGTTCAGCTACATGGTCATCCAGGCCCATGACTTCTGGCATCTCCATCGGACCGAGGGGTGCGAGCTGCAGATGGGCGGCAGCGACCAGTGGGGGAACATCACCGCGGGGATCGAGCTGGTGGCGCGGCGCGAGGGGCGCCAGGTGCACGGCCTGGTCTTTCCCCTCATCACCACGGCCGGCGGCTCGAAGTTCGGGAAGAGCGAGGCCGGGAACGTGTGGCTGGATCCCGCCCGCACCAGCCCGTACCAGTTCTACCAGTTCTGGGTCAACACCGACGACCGCGACATCGAGCGCTACCTGAAGCTCTTCACCTTCCTCCGGCTGGACCGGATCGACGCGACCCTGGCGGACCACGCCGCCGACCCGGGCCGGCGGGTGGCCCAGCGGCTGCTGGCCCGCGAGGTGACCGCGACGGTGCACGGCGAGGCGGCGGCGGCGCAGGCGGTGGAGACCGCGGCCGCGATGTTCGGAGGGGGCGGCGGCGACCTCGCCCGGGCGGAGCTCCCCGAGCGCATCGTGTCCAGGTCCGAGCTCCCCGGCGAGATCCCCATCGTGGACCTGCTGGTGGCGAGCGGCCTCGCGTCCTCCAAAGGCGACGCCCGACGGGGCATCCAGGGCCGCGGCTTCTATCTCAACGATCAGGCCATCGACGCGGTGGACCTCATCCTCGGCGAGGACGATCTCCAGGGACCGTCCGATCGCCGTTTCGTGATCCTCCGCAAGGGCAAGAAGAACTACGTGCGGCTGGTCCTCACCGACTGATCCTACCAGCGACTCCGCCGGGTCGTGCTCCTCGGCGGCTTGGCACCGAGCAATCCGAACAGCCCGCGCACCACCTCCCGCCCGATGGTGCGGCCGATCGTCGCGGTCAGCGCGCCCACCATCGCCCCTCCGGCCACCTTGGCGACCTTGCCGGCGGTGGAGGCCGCCTCCGGCGGTGCGCTCCGCGTGGGAGCGGGCGCTCGGTCGTCGGTCGCAGGCGGCGCGGTCCGTGCCATCCGCGCGGCGAGCATCTCCCGGGCACTTTCCCGGTCCACCGCCGTCCCGTACTCCGCGAGCAAGGCCGACTGGCGGATGTCGGCCTGCAGCTCCTCCGGGGTGAGCGGCGCCATTCGCGACGCGGGGGGAATCAGCCGGGTGGCCACCACCGGCGTGGGCGATCCGCGCGAGTCCAGCACCGTGACCACCGCCTCTCCGATGCCGAGGGCGGTGAGCGTCTCCTCCAGATCGTAGAACGCGGTCTTGGGGAAGGTTCGGACCGTCGCCCGGATGGCCGCGTCGTCGTTCGGGGTGTGGGCGCGGAGGGCGTGCTGCACCCGGTTGCTCAGCTGGGCCAGCACTTCGCCGGGGACGTCTTTCGGCGTCTGGGTCACGAAGTAGACGCCGACTCCTTTCGACCGGATGAGCCGAACCACCTGCTGCACCTGCGCCAGGAACTCCCTCGAGGCGTCGGCAAAGAGCAGATGGGCCTCGTCGAAGAAGAAGGCGAGCTTGGGCTTGGGCAGATCGCCGGCCTCGGGCAAGTTCTGATACAGCTCGGCCAGGAGCCACATCATGAAGGTGGACCAGAGCAGCGGACGGTCCTGGACGTCGCTCAGCTCCAGGCAGGTGACGACCCCTCGGCCGTCGGAGGTGACCTGCAGGAAGTCCTTGACGTCGAACTCGGGCTCGCCGAAGAACTGTCCCGCGCCCTGCGACTCCAGCTCGATCATCTTCCGGAGCAGGACGCCCACGGTGGCGGAGGACATGCCGCCGTATTGCGCCAGCGCGGGCTTGCCCTCGTCGGCGCCGAGGAACTGGAGCACCGCCCGGAGATCGGATAGGTCGAGCAGCGGGAGCTGGCTGTCGTCCGCATAGCGGAAGACCATCGTGAGCACGCTGGTCTGGGTGTCGTTGAGCGAGAGCGCCTTGCCGAGCAGCAGCGGCCCGAAGCTGCTGACGGTGGCCCGGAGCTGGACGCCGAGCTTGCCGCTCAGGCTCACGAACTCGACCGGAACCCCCGCCGGCTTCCAGGACCAGCCCACGTCGGTCGCCCGGCCGGTGACGCGGTCGTTCGCCTCGCCGGGCATCGCGAGCCCGCCCAGGTCGCCCTTGATGTCGGCCACGAAGACGGGAACGCCCTGCGCCGACAGCTGCTCGGTGAGGAGCTGGAGCGTCTTGGTCTTGCCGGTCCCGGTGGCGCCGGCGATGAGGCCGTGGCGGTTCAGCATCGCGAGCGGGATTCTGACCTTCGGCTCCGGATGCACCGTGCCGCCGGCCTCCAGCGCCGCGCCCAGCGTGACCGCCGCGTCGGCAAAGCCGTACCCCGCCTTGAGCATCTCGTCGAAGGTGGTCATGAGGTTCCCGCCGTGCGTGAGAGGCCGGCGAACAAGGTCACCAGCCGATCGTTCAACCGCTCGATATCGTAGTCCCGCTCGACCCGCACCCGACCCGCCGCGGCGAGCTCGGCCCGGCGCTCAGGATGCGCAGCCAGCTCGGCGAGTTGCGCGGCCAGCGCCTCGGGATCGCGCTCCGGCACCAGGACGCCACTCACCCCATCCTCCACCAGCTCCGGGATTCCGCCGTGCCGGGTGCTCACGACCGGCACACCGACCGCCATCGCCTCCTTCAGCACGTTCGGGATCCCTTCTTCGTCGGCATTCTCCGCCGTGACGCTGGCCGCGATGAGCAGGTCGGCCCGCTCGAGCGCCTCGCGAACCTGCTCCTGGCTCTGCCAGCCGAGGAACCGCACCCGCTCCCCGATGCCCAGCCGGCGGGACTCCGCTTCCAGGTGCTCGCGGAGCGGCCCTTCCCCGGCCAGCTCGTACCCGGCCGGCACGCCGGCGTCACCCAGCCGCCGCACCGCTTCGAGAACGTACCCGATGCCCTTCTTCTCGACCAGCCGGCCGACAGTCAGCAGCCGGAGCGGACCGCCGCTCCGCGTGGGGCGGCGCTGCCAGGGCCATCGGGTCAGGTCGATGCCGGTATGGTGGACCACCACCCGCTCGGGTGGAGCGCCGAGCGCGAGGAGCCGGGTGGCGAACGCGTCGCACACCGGCAGGAGCAGCGCGGCCCGGCGGAACAGCGCGCGATAGACCCGGGGGCCCCGGATGGCGACGAACTTGGTGATGTCCGCGCCGCGGAAGGCGACCGCGAGCGGCCCGGCGAGCGCGCCGCTCCGCCGGAGCCTGAGCGCGCGAAGCCCGTCCTGCCCGAAGGCCGCGTAGCACGCGTCGTAGCGCACGGCCGGGAGGAAGCTGGCCGCGCGGCGAAATTCCTCCAGCGTCCAGGCGCGTCGCCAGAAGCGGATCGGGTCCATGGTCCGGAGAAGAATCCGGCGCTCCCCCCTGTCCCGGGCCGCCAGCAGGCGGGCGGCGGCCGGCCAACGTCCCGCGCTCGGCAGCGCGATCGGGTACCGCGCTGCCAGACCGAGCCGGTCCACGTCCGGGTGGTGGGCGACGCCCGGCTGCGGCCGCTCGGCGAAGATGGCGACGTCGTGACCCCGACGGACCAGGCCGGTGATCTGATTCAGGAAGGGGGTCTCGGAGAGCACCGGGAATTCGCTGGCGAGCACCGCGATCCGCATCCTCACCCCGCGCCGAGCACCTCGGCCACGCGCTCCATCTCCGCTGCCGTGGTGTAGCAATGGGGACTGAGGCGGAGCGAGCCCTCCCGCAGGCTGCAGATGATCCGCTCGGCCTTGAGTCGGCGGTGCGCCTCGGCGACCCGGTCCGGGGCCACGCAGAGAATCCCGCTGCCGCGCGCGTCGCGCGGCGACGTCACCGGCACCCCGGCGGCATCGGCCCAGTCCAGCACCGGACGGTGCAGGCCCCGCAGATGCTCGGCGATCCGGTCGATGCCCAGCTCCAGCAGCAGGCCGACCGATGGGTTGAATCCGGCGAAGTCCTGGTACGGCAGGGTCATCAGCTCGAACCGCCGAGCGTCGGCCCGGAGGGTGGGATCGTAGCTCGTGAGACGGGTGAGGTCGTCGGTGTTCTCGAAGGCCAGCCAGCCGGTGATGGCCGGGTCGAAGGCGGCGATCAGCTCGCGGCGCACGTAGACGAACCCGGTTCCCCAGGGCGAGAGGAGCCACTTCTGTCCCCCGCAGGCCAGTACGTCCACTTCGATCCGGCCGACATCGAGAGGAACCTGTCCGATCCCCTGAATGGCGTCGACCACCAGCCAGGCCCCGGTCTCGCGGGTCGCCGCGGACAGTCGGGCGAGATCGACCGCGTAGCCGCTGCTGAACTGCACCTGCGACACGGCGACACAGCGCACCCGGGGATCGCGGAGCCGCTCGAGCATCCGGTCCTCGTCTGGCCAGCCCGCGGACGTGGTGGGGACCAGCTCCATGCGGACGCCTCGATCCTCCAGCCGCATCCAGGGGTAGACGTTGGCCGGGAACTCGCGGTCGCTCACCAGCACGACGTCGCCCGCCTGGAAAGGCAACGCCCGCGCGGCCAGCCCCAGCCCGAAGCCGGTGTTCACGGTGAGCCCGATCTCATCCGGCCGCGCGCCGATCAGCGTGGCCGCAAGCCGGCGCGATTCGATCAGGATGCCGAACATCTCGCGATCGGGCAGGAGGTACGGCATCCCCCGCCGGCGATTGAACTCGTCCAGCACCCTTCGGGTCCGCTCCGGCAGCGGACCGATGCTGGCGTGATTCAAGTAGATGGTGGACGACGTCCAGGGAAATTCGGCCGCGCGCAGAGCGGCGATGTCGTAAGAAGGGGAAGGGCGAAGGGGGAAAGGCGAACGGGCCTCGGGCCGAGCGCCAGGCGATGCGACGCCAGCGGCGTCACGCCCGTCGTAGTCCCCCTTCCCCCTTCGCCCTTCCCCCTTCCCCTCCGCCCTCACAGAACCCTCCGCCTCGGGTCCAAGGCCTCTCTCAACCCGTCCCCCACCAGATTGAACCCCAGCACCGCGAGACCGATGGCGAGCCCCGGCGCGAACGCGACCCAGGGAGCCACCCGGAGGAGGTCGCGCCCATCGGCCACCATGGCTCCCCAGCTCGGCGTGGGCGGTTGGGCGCCGAGGCCGACGAAGGACAGCGCGGCCTCGGCCATGATGGCCCCGGCGATGCCCAGGGTGGCGGCGATGATCACCTGATTGCGCACATTGGGGAGCAGGTGGCGGAGCAGGACCCGCTGGTCCCGGGCGCCCAGCGCTCGCGCGGCAAGGACGTACTCGGAGCCTTTGAGGACGAGAACCTGGGATCGCACCAACCTGGCCATGCCGGCCCAGCCCACGGCGCCGATCGCCACGAAGACCATCGGGAGCGAGGGCGAGACCGCCGCCGCGACCGCGATGAGCAGGAGGAGGGTCGGAAACGCGAGTGTGACATCGGCGAGCCGCATCACGAGAGCGTCGACCCACCGTCCGTAGTAGCCCGACAGGAGACCGAGCGTCACCCCCAGGGTGGCCGCCACCGCCTGGGAGATGAGACCCACCGAGAGCGACAGCCGGGCGCCATAGAGAACCCGGGTCAGCACATCCCGGCCCTGTGCGTCGGTCCCCAGCAGATGGCGACCTCCCGGGCCCAGCAGGTAGGCATTCCGGAGGTCACCGGTGATCGGATCGAACGGCGCCAGCCAGGGAGCGAGCAGGGCCGCGAGCACCACCAGCGTCACCAGTCCCACCCCGGCCTGGAACCACGGATCCCGGCGAAACCGCGCCCCCAACACACCTTGCGCCATCAGCGCCCCGTGATCTGGGTTACCCTCGCGAGGGGGGAGTCGCGCACCACGTTGCACCGGCCGGCGGCACGGCGCGCGGCGCACGATTTTTGCACCTTGTCCGGGCGTACGTTACGCTGGTCACCTCAGCCGGGGCAAGCGAGTGAACCCGGACCGTCCTTTCACCCTGGTACTCAGCGGCGGCGGCCTCAAGGGGCTGGCCCACATCGGCGTACTGCGCGCGCTGGAGGAGCGGCACCTCGTCCCCAGCCTCGTGGTCGGGTCGAGCATCGGATCCCTGATCGGCGCGGCGTGGGCCGCCGGCGCCTCCGTGGACCAGATGGAGGCCCACGCGCTTGCGGTGCGCCGGCGGGACGTGTTCCAGGTGGCCCGGGTGGACGTGGCGCTGAGGCGCCTGCTCGCCCCCGCCCTCTACCGCCGGGAGCCGCTGGACCAGCTGGTCCGCGCCCTCATCGGCGATATCACCTTCCGGCAGCTCCCGCGCCGCCTGCTGGTCAACACCACCGATCTCCATTCCGGCATGCAGGTGATGTGGGGCCTTCCCGGTCTTCTCGACGCCCAGGTGGCCGACGCCGTCGTGGCCTCCTGCGCGCTCCCCGGGATCTTCCCGCCGAAGCTGATTCAGGGTCGGGTCTACGTGGACGGGGCGGTGATGGAGAACCTGCCGGTGCGCCTGGCGGCTTCGCTCGGGGACGGGCCCATCCTGGCGGTCAACGTCGCGGCCACGAGCGTCCTTCGTGAGGCGCACGAGACCGAAGGGTTCGCCGCGACCTACATCCGCGGCCTCGAGATCGTCATGCAGACTCAGATCGAGGGACAGCTGCGCGACTGGCAGGGCCCGCCGCTGATCCTGGTGCAGCCTCGGGTCGAGCACATCTCGATGTTCGCCTTCGACCGGACGGCGGAGCTGATCGAGGCCGGCTACCGCGCCACGGCCCAGACCCTGGATCAGATGGGCGGGACGCTGCAGACACTGGCCGCGGGTATGCACCCGGTGCGGCGGCTTCGCGTGCTGGTGGACGAGGAGCGCTGCGTCGGCTGCGGCGCCTGCGTCGTCCAGGCGCCCAAGGTGTTCCGGCTCGATGCCCGGGGGAAGGCGGAAGTCCACACGCCGGTCCAGACCTGGTCGCCGATCGAGGGCGCCTACGTCCTCAACTGCCCGACGTACGCGATCAGCGTGCGGCCGGAGGATTCTGCGGCGTAACCCGGAAGACAAAGACGGCGGGGCCCTTCTTGCGCCGGAACGGGATCCGGCTTCGGAGCGGCGAACGGTAGTAGTGGTGGACCCGGACCCTCCCCCACGGCGCGAGACAGCGGGTCAGGAGCGACTCGTCGTAGAGCCGGCGCTGGCCGGCCTGGTCGGTGAGGTCGCCGAGCGGAGTGGTGCCGACCACCGACCCGCCCGCCGCGAGGTAGCCGGTGAGCTCCCCGACCAGCCCGCTGTCGTCCTCGACATTCTCCAACGCCTCGTTGCAGTAGATCAGGTCGAACTGGCCCGGACCGGGCGCGACCGTGGTGAACACCGGACGGGCCGCGGCGCCGCGGAAGCGCTTGGCCTGCCCGATCGCCGCCGGCGAGATGTCGTACCCCACCGCCTCACCACCCATCCGCTGCACCCGGATGGTGAACACCCCGTCCATGCACCCGAAGTCGAGCACCCGCCGTCCTTCGGGGGGATAGCGCCGCAGGAGGATCCGCTGCCGCCACTCGAGCTGGGTGAGACGCCAGTCGAGATCGGTGGCCCGGGGACCGAAGCGCTCCACCCATTCGCGATAATGGGTGTCGTACCCCTCGGCGGCGGACGTCGTGGGTGAGTGGAACATCAGCCCGCGACGCCGGCGCCGGCCGGAGCCAGCTCGTGGCCGATCCGTCGCAGATCGGCCGCCACCCGGTCCCAGTTGTAGAACGTCTCCACGGCACGCCGGCCGGCCTGCCCCAGCCGCCGGCGCAGGGCCGGATCGTCGAGCAGTCGCCGGAGCGCATCCGCCACCGCCTCGGGCCGCTCCGCGTCCACCAGCACGCCGGTCTCGCCGTCGCGTACCGCCTCGGGAATGCCGCCACTTCGTCCGGCCACCACCGGCACGCCACACGCCGATGCCTCGACCAGCGAAATGCCGAAGCCTTCCACCCGCTGCTCCAGGAGGCGCGAGACGCCGAGGTAGACCTCGGCGACGTTGTAGAGCGCGGGCAGGTCCCGGTCCGGCACATCGGTCAGGAAGCGCACCCGGTCGCCGATGCCGAGCTGGCGAGCCTCCTCCTGCAGCGTCTCGTGCTCCTCCCCCACCCCGACCACGGCGTACCGGAGGTCGGGATAGTCGCCCGCGAGCAGCGCCAGGGCATGGAGCGCGGTATCGATCCCCTTGTGCCGGGTGAGCCGAGCGACGCTCAGGAGCCAGCGGCCGGCACCCAGGTCATAGCGCTCGCGCACCTCGCGGGGGTCGACGCCGGGGCGGAAGGACTGATGGTCGGCACCGAGGGGCACCACCCGCACGAGCGAGGGAGTGGCCTCGATGTCGAGCTCGCCCAGAAGGCGCAGGCAGCGATCGCGGGTCCATTGGCTGTTGGCCACGAGGACGGCCGCCGAGGAGAGAAGCGCGCGCCCCGTGCGCCGCTTGAGCACGGACTGATGGACCTGATGCTGCAGGATCAGGAGGTCGCCCCCGTGGAGCAGCACCCCGAAGGGCGTTCCCAGCCGCTCCATCGTCCACTTGGCCGGATAGGCGGCGGGCTTGATGTTGCCGCACCAGATGAACTCGGCGCCGACCGACCGGGTGAGCATGGCCGCCCGCCGGGACCAGGCCAGGAGCCCCGGGATGCTCCGAAGCTTGCGCGCCGGCAGCGGCAACCGGTCGACCCGGTTCGGAAAGGTGGCGTCCACGTCGGGCGCGTCGGGGTGGAGACCGGTAGAGACTACGAGGCTTCCGGGGGGATACCGCCGAGCCAGCTCCGCCATCCACCGCGCGATGCCGCCGCCGATCGGCGGGAAGTCGTAGGTGAGCAGCAGGTGGGGCCGCATGGGGAGCAATCTAGCAGGCGAGGCGCGCGGTGTGCCGCTCGGCCACTTCTCTCCCGATGCGGATGACGTCGGCGGCGACCCGGTCCCAGTTGTAGTGCGTCTCCACCGCACGCCGTCCCGCGTCGCCCATGCGCCGGGCCAGCTCCGGATCCTCCAGGAGCCGGCGCACCGCGGCGAGTCCGGGCCCTGGTTGGGTGGCGTCCACCAGCAGGCCGGTCTCACCGTCGCGCACCGCGTCGGGGATGCCGCCGTCGGCGCCGGCGACCACCGGCAGACCGGACGCGGAGGCTTCGACCAGGGAGATGCCGAATCCTTCGACCATCAGCTCGGTCGGACGGGAGAGGCCGAGATAGACGTCGGCCGCGTCATAGACGGCCGGCAGGTCGCGGTCGGGAACGCCCGTGAGGAAGCGCACCCGGTCGGCCACGCCGAGCTCCCGGGCCAGGCGCTCCAGCTCGGGCTGCTTGACCCCGGAGCCTACGACCGCGTAGTGCAGGTCCGGCATGTCCTGACGCAGCGCGGTCAGGATATGCAGACCCGTGTCGATGCCCTTGTGTGCCGCGAGCCGGGCCACCGTGAGCAGCCAGCGGCCGGGGCCCAGGCCGTAGCGCGCTCGGACCTCGCTGGAGTCGAGGCCGGGGCGGAACCGCCGCGGATCGGTTCCGAGGTTCACGGTGCGGACGTCCACCGCCGCGGGGTCGAGACCGAGCTCACTCAAGACCAGGCGGCAGAAGTCGGTGGTCCACCGGCTCTGGGTGACGAGGACGGCCGGTGCCTCCAGGAGCGATCGTCCGGCCAGGCGCTTGCGCACCGAGCCGAGTCGATGATGGAGCAGCAGGAGCTCGGTGCCGTGAAGGAAAACGCCGTGCGGGATGCCCTGGCGTCGGGTCACCCAGTTGGCCGGATACGCGGCGGGCTTCAGGTTGCCGCACCACATGAGCTCGGGACGGACCGCACGGGCCAGGACCGCGGCGCGGCGGCACCAGGGCACCCAGCCGCCGACCGCGCGAAGCCGGCGGCTCGCGATCTTCATCCGGTCCACCGGGTGGGGAAACCCGGCGTCGAATTCGGCCTCGCCCGACGTCGACCCGGTCGAGACGACCAGTCCGCCCGGTGGGTACCGGCGGGCGATCTCGCCCATCATGCGGGAGATCCCGCCGCCGATCGGCGGGAAGTCGTAAGTGAGGAGGAGATGCGGCCTCACGAGCCGACCGCGGCCCGTACCGCGCGCTCGTATCCGTCCACCATCGCCGAGATCGGAAACCGGGTCTCGATGCGACTTCGGCCCGCCTGCCCGAGCCTGGCGCGGAGCTCCGGCTCGGCCGCGCAGCGCCCGAGCGCGGCTGCGAGGGCGGCAACATCCTCCAGCGGCACCAGGAGGCCGGCTTCCCCGTCGGCGCCAAGCAGCTCGGGGACGCCCCCGACCCGGGTGGCGATGACCGGACGGGCGCAGGCCATCGCCTCGGCGATGGCGTTGGGGAAGATTTCCTCCCGGGCCGGGTGCAGGTACACGTCCGCGGCGTTCAGGGCGTCCAACACCTGCGCGCCCCGGAGGAACCCGGTGAAGATCGTGGTCACTCCCGAGTGCCGGGCCCGCTCGCGCATCTGCTCGGCGTGCTTCCCGTCACCGACGAGCACATATACCGGGTCCACGCCGTCGCCCGCCAGACGCTGCAGGGCTTGCAGCGCGAGGTCCTGGCCCTTGGCCCGCTCGAGGGCCGATACCGTGACGACGAGCAGACGCCCGGGCGCGATCCCGTGCGCCGCCCTGAACCGGGCGCCCGCATCGGGATCGGGCCGGTATCGGTCGGGATCGTATCCGTTGTAGACCACACGCGAGGGAATGCGCCGCAGGGCGGGCGTGCGCGCCAGGGCGCGATCGCGGACCGCCTCCGCCTGGAACAGGCACATCCGGGTGCGCGCGAGCAGGACGAGCCGGTCGGTCAGGCGAGGGGGCGTACCGAAGGTGCTGATGTTGTAGCGATAGAGAATGGCGACGCCGAGCCCCAGGCTTCCCCACCCCGCGAGCCGCAGGTCGCGCAGCTTGTCCACGATCACGGCGTCCGGCTCGAACTCGCGGAGCCGATGGCGGAACCCGCGGATCTCGCGAAACCCGGTGTCGCGCGTGGGGGTGAGGGCCACCTGCAGCCCCGAACCGGCGAATCCCTCGGCGACCGACGGCTCGCCGGTGTAGGCGCACACCTGATGGCCCCGCGCGGCGAGGCCGGCGCCGATCTTTCCCAGGCTCACGCCCGATCCGCGCCAGCTGCGCGCCGAGGTGAGGAGCGCCACCCGCATCGCCCCACTCACGAGCCGCCTCGTGCCCGTCGCTCCAGATCCCACAGATGCGCGTATTTGAGGAAGGCGGTCCAGCCTCCCAGCACCGAGGTCACGAACCCGAAGCGGCCGTCCCGCCACCCACCCTGCAGCAGGTAGGCGCGGAGGAAGCGGCTCAACGGTCGTCCGCCCAGGTCCCACAGGCGCGCCCGCGCGCCCCGCTCGAACATGTCCTCCGCTCCCCACCGGGCGTACCGATTCATCTTCTCGACCTGGTGGCCGAGATCGCGGTAGGGGACGTGCAGCAGCGCGGCGCGGAGCCGGCCCTGGTCGGGGACATGCTCCAGGCCCTCGTGCACCCGGCGCCCCACATAGCGCAGGTCGTTGGTGAAGAGACGGACCACCCAGTCGCGGCCCCAGCGGCCGCGGGTCAGCTCCCGGCCGAGGTAGTAGTTCTGCCGGCGGACCTGGTACACCGGGTGCGCCGGCGCGGCCACGACGTGGGCGAGCTCGTCGCGGAGGGGATCGGGAATCTCTTCATCCGCGTCCAGGGCGAAGACCCAGCGGTTTCTGGCCAGCGCGATCGCGGCATTGCGCTGCGCCGCGATGGTGGGCCCGGTCCGCTCCAGCACGGTGGCCCCGGCTCCGCGTGCGAGGGCGACGGTATCGTCGCGGGAGCCACCGTCCGCCACCAGCACCTCGTCGGCCCAGGCCAGCCGCCGGACGCAGGCGGCGATCCGGTCGGCCTCGTCGAGTACCGGGATGACGACCGAGAGCGGGACGCGGGTTCCCGGCACCGGCGCGCTCAGGCCGGCTTCCGCGCCACCAGCATGAGCGTGCGCCCGAACAGGAGATCGGGCGAGAGCAGGTGGGCGGCGATCTCCCGGTTCGCCTCCCGCTGGCGCGGATCCGACTCCCCCGCCAGGGCCCGCCGGGTGGCGAGCTGCACGAAGGGCCAGGCCCACGCGTGGAGCAACCCGTACTTCCGGATCCGGTCGGTGGTCACCTGCTCGATGGTGAAGCCGCTCGTCCGCAGGATGTAGCGCAGCTCGTAGTAGGTGATGAGGTGGATGTGGTCGTGCACCGGCGCCTTGTGGTGCTCGTTCATGGGCCGGGTGGCGAGCGGGAAGAATCCGGTCCAGAAGTACCGCCACCGCGAGGCCATCCCCAGAATATTCGGGGTGGACAGAAGCAGCCGACCGTCCGGCTTGAGCACCCGCCAGCACTCGCGCACGAAGGCGAACTGATCCTCCAGGTGCTCGACCCCCTCCAGACAGGAGAGGTACTCGAAGGAGGCGTCGTCGTAGGGCAGCCGCTCGGACAGGTCCGCGTATCGGACGGCCACCTCGGGCACCCGGAACTGGTCCGGATAGAGGTCGCAGGCTTCCACCCGAAAGCCGAGCTCCAGCAGCCGTCGGGCGAACGCGCCGCTGCCGGCGGCGACCTCGAGCACCCGGCCCTCCCGCGGCCATCCGGCGAAGAGCTCCGCAGCCCGAACGTGAGTCTTGATGCAGGCGTAGACCGGAAGCCGGTCCGTGGCGGGGGCGGGGGCGGGAGCGCTCACACGAGTGTGTAGTTGCGGAACTCGAAGATCCGGGCGCCGGTGAGGCGCTCGATCGCGTCCGAGAGATAGAACCGGAGGAACTCGGTGCGGAAGTGCGGCGCTTCCACCCGCCGCTCGGCGTCGTCCCGCCGCGCATCCACCCAGGCGCGGGCCGTGGCGGGATGGCTGCCCTGGAACCGGGTGAGCCCGGGAAACCAGGGCAGCAGCGGCCGGCGCGACTCTCGCTCTCGGGACCAGGGATAGATCACCGCGCTGGCCTCGCGTTTGGCCCGCAGCGCCTGCGCGGGGCGGGCCCAGCCGTAGTGGAACATCTCCGCGTCGGTGAGCCTCGCCCGGATCTTCCGGTTCTCCGGGCCTACCCGGAAGCCCTGGGCGCCCTGGTACGGCCGGATGTCGAGCGCCGGGTCGAGCCGCACTGCGCGGACCTCGCGCCGATACCAGCGACGGTTGACGGCGATGGTATCCATATCGCCGTAGAAATGAAGGTACCGGACCAGGAGGCCCTCGACCCGAGGGTCGCCGTCGTGCTGCGCGATGGCCCGCGCCAGCGTCTCCGCGCCGCGCTCGTGCAGGACCTCGTCGGCCTGGATGTAGATCCCCCAGGGATTGCGGCACGCGCGCATGGCCCGAAGCGTCTCGTCGCCCAGGACCTTGTTCTTGATCGTCATGTCCCACTCGCTCTCCAGGATCCGGATCCTGGGATCCCGGATGGACCGGACCAGCTCGAGCGTCTCGTCCTCGGAGCGGCCGACGTTCACCACCACCTCGTCGCACGCCGGCAGGATGGAACGGATGCTCGCCTCCACCGGGAAGTCGAGCTTGATCGCGTTGCGCACGATGGTAAATCCGGACACTCGGACCACTTCGGGCTCCCGGGGACGGTCAGACCGGGGAGGAATCTGGCCGTGCGGTAGGAGCGGGGCAACGGAGCACGTCGCGATACAGCTCCCCGGTGCGTTCCACGGTGCGGTCGAGCGCGTAAGTCTCCCGCGCCGTCCGGCGCCCGGCCTGACCGAGACGGGCCGCCAGCGCGGGGTCGGCCAGCGCCCGCTCGATGGCGGCGGCCCAGGCCGCCGGATCGTTCGGGGCAACGAGAAGGCCGTCCGTCCCGTCGGTCACCAGATCGAGATTTCCCGCCGCGGCGGACGCAATGACCGGCTTGCCGAGCGCCATCGCCTCGAGGAGCGCCTGGGAGAATCCCTCCATCCGGCTGGGCAGCAGCACGAGCTCCAGCAGCTCGTAGAGCGGACGCACATCGGGAACGAAAGGAAGCATCACCACGGCATGCCGTGGCGGCACCCGTTGGGCGGCCTCGGCCAGGGTCTCATCCTGCCCCGCGCCCGCCAGCACCAGGCGGACCGGGGTCCGCACTTCCGCCAGCGCCGCGAGCGCGACCGCCTGGTCCTTTCGCCGGCTCACGATGCCGAGCGTGCGCCGCCCGGGCTCCCAACCGATGCGGGCGCGCCATTCCTCTACCGCGCCGGGTGCCACGGCGCGGTCCACCCGCTCCGCCACCAGCCCGTTGGGAATCACCGCCAGCTTGCGCCTCGGCGTGCCCCGGCGCACCAGCGCCTCGGCGACCGCGGTGCTGACGGCGATGACGCGCGCGGCGATCCGGCTCGCGATCCAGTTCTCCAGGAACATCGTCCGGGGCATCTGCCGGCGGGTCGCGATGAACGGGACGGTGAGCCGACCGCTCATGCCGAGCCAGGTGAGCGCGGCCCGGTCGCGCGCGCTCTGGGAGTTGACCAGCACGACGTTGTCGGCGGCGATGAGCCGCGCGAGCGCCGCCGCGTTCTCCCGCCGGCTGTGCGGCGGCAGCGCCAGCGCACGCACGGTCAGTCCGCGCTCACGGGCCAGGGCCTCGACCTCGGAGTCGGGCGGGCAGACGAAGCGCACGTCCCATCCTGCCCGCGCCAGGCCGAGGCTCAGGTGCAGGGTCGACGTGACCGAGCCGGCACCGCCGCCCTGATGGAGCACCTGCATGATCGTGGGAGAGGACATGACGCCGGGAAGATCCGTCACCTGGCGGAGGATGACAAGTTGTGGAACGCGCTAGATTGCTGCCCCATGCGCGTAGCGCTCTTCTTCTGGGGCCGACTTCCGGTCCCCGACTACGGCGGAACCCAGCGGATGGTCGTGTGCCTCGCGCGCGGCCTGGCGGAGGCCGGGCACCGGGTGTCGTTGCTCGCGGCGCCCGGGTCCGAGGTACCCGAGGCCACCCTGGTGCCGGTGGATCCGGTCGACGCTCGGCGGCCCGACTTCGCCGTCGCGCCGCATCTGCCGAAGGACATGGATCTGCTCCTTTCCTTCGTCCCGCTGCGCCGGCCGCCCGACGCACCCTGGATCCACCGCCTCGCGGGCAACCGGAAGCCCGGAGAATCGGGTCCACCGAACACGATCTACGTGAGTGAGAACCATGCCCGGCGGCATGGCGGGCACGCGTGGGTCTACAACGGGCTGGACCCGCGGGACTTCGGTTTTCGCCGGGACAAGGACGACTACGACCTGTTCCTGGGCCGGCTCCACCGGGCCAAGGGCTATCGCCTGGCCGTCGAAGGCGCGAAGCGGTCGCGCCGGCGGCTCCTCGTCGCCGGCGGATGGCGGCCGAG
>Ga0310810_10003461_pt1 | contig 17201 bp, 15 predicted proteins | sample NCmetagenome_FD_207641 | JGI IMG/M metagenome (GOLD analysis project Ga0310810, IMG submission 207641) | Soil microbial communities from experimental microcosm in Duke University, North Carolina, United States - NC | ecosystem: Engineered > Artificial ecosystem > Soil microcosm > Unclassified ... | reverse complement strand
TTACACGAATGCGTACGCAACGGTCGCTGCCTGGTTGGGTAACTGCAAAGGGATCGGCGCGCTCCGCAGCAATGGGACGTTCGATGTCCTGCAAAGCGGGCGGATGGGCGGTCGCATCAATTTACACCTTCCCAGAATTCTGGCGGGTAATTCTAAGAGCGCGATTCGCTATGCGATTCGACGGGGCGTGCCCGCAGGCCGTCTTCACTTCCTGCCTAACGCGGTTGATACCGAGCAGTTCAAGCCACCCGCGGTGAAGAGGGAAGGGCCAGTAACCCTGGTTGCGGCAGGACGCCTGACCAGAGAGAAAAGGTTCGATCGGTTCCTTTCGATTCTCCACAGGGTTCGGAACGAGCATGGTTTGAACGTACGCGGGCTAATTGTCGGCTCGAGCGGCGGGGATCGCGATTTGCGGCCGGAACTGGAACGACAAGCCAAAGAATTAGGATTATTGCCGGAGGGCGTTCGTTTTGTAGGCAGCGTAAGTGATATGTCCTCGCTGTATAAGCTGGCCACCATTTGTGTCCTGACCTCGGACCATGAAGGAACGCCTAATGTGTTGCTGGAGGCGATGGCAAGCGGACTGCCGGTCGTTGCGACGGATGTCGGTGGAGTACCGGACATTGTGACGCATGGACAAACGGGTTTTGTTACGCCGGTCCGGGAGCTTCGTGCCCAGCACGACGCAATCCTCACTTTGATCCGCAATCCGGACCTCAGAACCCGGATGGGAACTCGTGCGCGTGCGTATGTCGAGGCGACTCATTCTTTGGATCAGCTACCGGCGCGGTTAATGGCGTTGTATGATTTTGCCTTTTCCACCAAAACAAAACTCGACCGGCAATCAGCCGCGGGCCCACTCTCACCAAACATTGCACAAATCCGACCGGTGCCTCGGATCGGCGGCGGCACTCAGTCAATCAAGATGAATATATGAACATCGAAGAACGCATCAGAACTTTTATTCTCAAGAACCTCTACTTCGCTGAAGGATCGGCCCTGAGCGATGATGTCTCCTTCCTTGCAGAAGGGATCATTGACTCAATGGGCGCACTGGAATTGGTGACCTTCGTCGAATCCGAATTCGGGATTCGAATCGATATGTCGGAGGTGGTAGTGAAGAATTTTGATTCTATTGCCAAACTCGCCAACTTCGTTCGCCGGAAGCTCGCGTTAAAGCCGCAAGGGGCGAACGGCTCGTTGCAGGTTCCGGCAGACATACAGGGCAAGGCAGTCGCCGTCGCCCTGCCCACGCAAGAAGCGGGTGCAGTCCGGAAGTACAACGAAGGCAACGCCGAGGTAAAGGCCTAAGCGGTTAGTTTCTCAGTTCAACTTAGCATATGACTCACTCAGAACATCCTTTGGTATCCGTCATCGTCCCTTGCCGTAATGAATCGGGTTATATCGAGGCCTGCCTCGAATCCATTCTTCGTCAGCACCCGCCCGAGGGCGGACTGGAGATCATCGTTGCGGATGGCGTGTCCACTGACGGCACTCGTGAATATGTGCAACAATTTTGCGCGGCGCATCCGCAGGTGCGCTTTTTGAACAATCCGGGGCGCATCGTATCAACGGGACTGAACGCGGCATTACGCGAGGCAAGGGGTGAAGTGATCATCCGCATGGATGCTCACACGGTGTATGCCCCTGATTATATTCAACGGTGCCTGACGGTGCTTCAGGAAACCGGCGCTGATAACGTCGGTGGCCCAATGCGAACTACGGCAGTTACGTTCAAGGAACGGGCAATCCGCGCGGTGTTTCACTCGCCATTCGCGGTCGGCGGCGCTCGTTCGCATGACCCTGATTACGAGGGCTACGTCGACACCGTGATCTACGGTTGCTGGAAAAAAAGCGTTTTCGATCGCGTCGGCTATTTTGACGAAGAATTGGTCCGCAACCAGGATGACGAGCACAACCTGAGAATTGTGCGCAGTGGGGGCAAGGTGTATCAATCGCCCCGCATTCAGAGTTGGTACCACGTTCGAGATTCATTTCTGGCTTTGCTGCGACAGTACATGCAGTACGGCTACTGGAAGGTGCTGGTAATTCGGAGTCATCGACGGCCGGCGTCGATTCGTCATGTTATCCCGGCGGCGTTTGTGGCGAGCCTGGCGCTACTAATGGTGATCGGTTGGTTTTGGCACCCCGCTTTGAGAACGGCCGGCTGTCTGGGAACGGCTTATTTAATCGGTGTATTGCTGGCTTCATTAATCACTGCCGCCCGGACCGAATGGAAATTGTTACCGTTTTTGCCATTGGCATTTGGCTGCTTTCATTTGGGTTATGGATACGGGTTCCTGCGGGGCGTGCTGGATTTTGCGATCTTCCAGAAAGCGCCGGCGGCCCGTTTCGTACAGTTAACGCGAAAGCCGCATCGCACACCTGCGTAAGGAGAAGTTTTTTCCAAGAAGAAGTAGGGGCCGATCAAAATCCCAGTATTGCGGAGTTTCACTCTGCGGTACAGCAGAGTGAAACTCTGCGTTACGAGCGCCTAAAACTCTGGTCACAACTTAGCATCCATATGAGTCCTATCCCATTCTATAAACCGAGCATAGGAGAAGCAGAAATTGAGGAGGTCGCCGATGCCCTGCGAAGCGGTTGGCTGACCACTGGTCCCAAAGTCCGGCAATTCGAGTCGGAGTTTTCCCGCTACCTGGGCCATCGCCATTCCGTAGCTCTCAACTCCTGCACGGCCGCTTTGCACCTCGCGCTGGAGGCTACTGGGTTACAAGCCGGTCAAACGGTCGTCGTTCCAACGATGACGTTTGCAGCGACAGCCGAAGTGGTGCACTACTTCAAAGCGATTCCTTTGTTGGTCGATTGCCGTTTGGACGATCTGAATCTGGATGTCGCTGACGCTCGCCAAAAGATCGACGCGGCAAGGGCTCGTGGTGAGCAGGTTGTCGCCATTATTCCTGTGCATTATGGCGGTCAGATTGGCGATGTGGTCGGAGTTCGCGCCCTGGCTGGCGAGTATGACCTGAAAGTGATCGAAGATGCGGCACATTGCTGTCCCGCATGGTACCGCGAAGGCAAAACCGAACCGTGGCAACCGGTGGGCAGTTCTGCTGAAATCAGTTGTTATTCCTTCTACGCCAATAAGACCATCACGACCGGTGAAGGCGGTATGGCGTGCACCGAATCGGAGGAATTGGCGAACCGGATGCGGCTGATGTCATTGCACGGCATCTCACGGGATGCCTGGAAGCGGTATTCCGCCGACGGCTCCTGGTTTTATGAAATCATCGCGCCTGGGTTCAAATATAACCTCACCGATATTGCCGCGGCGATTGGCTTGCACCAACTACGGAAGGCCGACCGCATGCACCAGCGGCGCACCCAATTAGCGCAACTCTATTCCGAACAGCTTGGCGAGGTTGATGAGTTAGTGCTACCACGGACCCTGCCCGATCGCATTCATTCCTGGCACCTCTACTCGATCCGCCTGCGTCAGAGGGCAGGCGGTGTCGATCGCTCGAGAGCGATTGCTGAGCTCAAAGCCGCCGGGATCGGAGCGAGCGTCCATTGGATGCCGCTGCACCTCCACCCCTTTTATCGCGATGCTTTCGGTTACCAGCCATCCGATTGTCCGGTCGCAGCTTCGATTTTCCCCGAGTTGATCAGTTTGCCTTTGTATCCAGACCTTACGCCAGAGCAGATCGCTGAAATATGCGACGTCCTCAAAACCATCATTGCCGCGGATCGCTCCGTCGCCGGTGTCGATTTCGATACGGTAGTCGAGTAAGTTTTATGAACGGCATTGGGATTAACCCGCTCGGGAAGTCACGGCACGGTCATCATCATGATCATGCCTGGCCAATGGCGGCGCAAAGCCTCGAGGCGCCACTCCAGCAACGGACCACAGGCAGCCGGACCGCCAAGCGCGTGTACGACGTGGTGTTTGCCGGGCTGGGCCTCATTGCGCTGAGTCCGTTGTTCTTATTGATCGCCGTGGTGATTAAGCTGTCAGACGGGGGTGCGGTACTGTATCGGCAGAAACGGATCGGCCAAGGTGGTGCTCCATTTGTAATTTTAAAATTTCGCAGCATGGTGCCGGGCGCCGACAAAACCGGACCAGCCGTGACGGGCGATGGCGATCGGCGAATTACTCCTCTGGGGCGAATTTTACGACGGTCAAAGTTGGACGAACTCCCACAACTCTGGAATGTGCTCCGCGGAGAAATGAGCCTGGTCGGTCCGCGCCCGGAGGTGGCGCGGTATGTGGAGCAGTATAGTGCGGACCAAGAGACGATTTTAGAGCACAAGCCTGGAATTACTGACCTGGCCTCGCTTCGGTTTCGGGAAGAAGAGACTTTGCTAAAAAGCTCCGAGGATGCCGAGTTGTTCTACGTACAGCATTGCGTTCCGCGAAAGCTTAAGCTGAATCGGGATTACGCGCAAAAGGCGAACCTGCTTACCGATACGTGGATTATTCTTCAAACTCTCTGCCCGTACTGGGCAGGGGTGCTGGCGGTGTATGCTTTTATACTTGGCGGTTCCCTGTGGTTTTCCGAAGCCCTGGCCGGCAACATCGGGCTGTGGCAGAGCCCCTGGGATCGGTTCTTCGGACAAGCCCTGGTCGTGGTGGGTCTGCAGCTGATCTGCTTGCTGGGCCGACGGCAGGGCAAAGGGCTGCTCTGCTATTTCGCTTTGTCGGAATTGGGTCAGATTTGCCTTGGGCTTGTGGAGGCGAACCTGATCCTGCTTGGACTTTCCTTGCTGGTGGGCTACGCCCTGCCTCCAAGGAATGTGCTGATGATGGACTTTTGCAACTCGGTGCTATTCCTGGCCGGTTTCCGGGTATTGTTGAGGCTCTGGCGCGAACGAGCTGAAGATCGCGAAAGCACGCCCGACGGTCCGCAGCTGCGCGTGGGGATTATTGGCGCGGGAAGCCTCGGGGCACAATTGGCGCGTTGTTTCAACAGCCAAAGGAATCTGGGCCGGACCGTGGTTGCCTTTTTCGATGATGACTTCAGCAAATGGCAAAAGCGAATCCATGAGGTTCCCGTGGTAGGCATGCCGGAATGCCTGCTGCAAGGCTGGAGCGAGAAACTTGATGAAGTCGCGATCGCGCTGCCGCATGGTTCTCCTGCGCGCCTGCGGCAGATCCAGCAACTTTTTGAAAAGACAAACCTGAAGGTCTATACCATCCAACTGCCGTGGCTGGCCTGAACAGGTCGGAGTTTCCTGGGCGATTAAACGCTTAGTGGCTCAAGAGCCCGTAGCATCGAAAACATTTCTCTTTTTTTAAGGACCGTCTATGCAACTGCCTCGAGTTAATCTCATCTTGTGGGATATCGCCGCGCTGCTCGCCAGCCTTTGGCTGGGGTACCAGATTCGATTCGATTTCTCAGTTCCGGTGAATATCCACTACACGTTTCCACTGATCTTCCTTTGGGTGATTGCGCTGAAAGTGTTTTGCTTATGGCGCTTTCGGCAATTCGAAGTCTTGCTTGGCTATTTTAGCGTGCCGGAATCTTCCCATGTGTTTTGGGCGCTCTTTGTTCCCAGCCTGTTTATTTTCGGCGTGTCGACTCAACTGGGCTCGAACTGGGCCCCGCCGCGAAGCGTTGTCCTGACAGATTTTGCCTTTTCTGTGATCGGCCTGACGGCGGTCCGTCTGGCGTTCCGCCCAAGCGAACCGCGTGAGGCGATTGGAAAGGAACGGCTGCCGGCCAAACGGACGCGGCGTGCGGGAATTGTCGGCGCCGGACTTATCGGCACGGCTTTAGCCCGTGAGTTCAATCGCCGTCGTGACCTGGGGCTTCAGGCGGTGGTTTTCTTTGATGACGACCGTTTAAAATGGGGCAAGCGGATCCTGGATATTCCGATCGTCGGGGCACCGGAAGGATTGTTGAATGGCAAGGGAGATTTGGAGTTGGAAGAGGTAATTGTCGCGATGCCCAGCGCGCCGGCGAAGCGCATTGCCGAAATCGCGACCATTCTTCGTCAATTGCAGATCAAATTCAGCACGGTGCCTTCGATCTATGAGCTGACGACGGGTCAGGCCCGGGTGGGGCAACTACGACCGGTCGACGTGAAGGATTTACTCGGCCGCGAACAGGTTCAGTTAGGGAGCGAGGAAATTCAGCGCAGCCTCCAAGGCAAGATTGTGATGGTGACTGGTGCAGGTGGCAGTATCGGCAGCGAACTGTGCCGCCAAATTGTCCGTTATGACCCCAACTACCTGCTGCTGCTGGAGCAATCCGAAGTGCAAATGTTTCAAATCGAACAGGAACTGGCGGCGGCCAATTTGCACACACGAGTCGTTCCACTAATCGCGGATGTGTTGGATCGACCCCGGCTGGAGCAGATCTTCCAGCAATGGAGCCCGAAGGTGATCTTCCACGCTGCCGCGCACAAGCACGTTCCGATGATGGAACTGCAGCCAGGCGAGGCGATCAAAAATAATGCGTTTGGGACCATGCAACTGGCGCAAATGGCTCAGAGCTATCACACAGAAAAATTCGTTCTCATTTCGAGCGATAAGGCCATCAATCCTACCAACGTAATGGGCGCGACCAAGCGGTTGGCCGAAATCTGCGTGCAATCGCTGCATGCCGCAGAACCAGAAGGCACTCGATTCATGGCGGTACGGTTCGGGAATGTGCTCGGTTCCTCCGGTAGCGTTGTTCCCATCTTCAAAAAACAGATCGCCGCTGGTGGCCCGGTCAAAGTTACGCATCCGGAGGTTCGACGCTATTTTATGACGATACCGGAAGCGGTGGGATTAGTGCTCCAAAGCGGCGCGCAAGGAAAGGGCGGCGAAATCTTCCTGCTCGATATGGGCTGCCCGGTCAAAATTCTCGATTTGGCTCGTCAGCTGATCGAGCTCTCCGGGCGCGTGCCGGAGCGCGACATCGCCATCGAGTTTACCGGATTGCGACCTGGCGAAAAACTCTTTGAAGAACTTTGTTACGGCGGAGAAAACGTCATGCCGACAAGTCATCCAAAGATTCGCCGCCTGGTTTGCCAACCCACCCCGCTGCACCGCGTTCACCACTTGCTGAACGAACTCGTCCGCCAGGCAGATTTGCTCGAACCGGACCAGCTCAAATCGTTGCTTAAATGGGCCGTGCCGGAATACCGTCCGCAACTGACCGCCGCCTCGCTGCCTGAAACTCGGGAGACGGAAACCCCGGTCCCACAGATTGAAGCGGACGCACCAGTAGCCGCAGAGCTCCGGCTTGCCTGGCATAACCCGCAAACGTACATCCCAAGCCTTCAAAACGTTCAACAAACCTGAATCCATTAAGTGAACTATCATAGACTGCAATCTTCGCTTGAATCCGCGCCGCGGACCTGGCTGGTCACCGGGGCAGCCGGATTTATCGGCTCCAACCTGCTGGAAGCACTGCTTCGACTGGGCCAGAACGTCGTTGGGTTGGATAACTTCTCGACCGGGCATCAATCAAATCTGGACGAGGTCAGGGCAGCAGTGGGTCCGCTGCGCTGGGCCAGGGCCCGCATCGTGGAAGGTGATATTCGCGACCTCGAAACGTGTCGCGGAGTCTGCGCCGGAGTCGATTGTGTGTTGCACCAAGCCGCCTTAGGATCGGTGCCTCGGTCAATAGCCGACCCGATTCGATCTCACGAAAGCAATGTCACCGGGTTTTTGAATATGCTCGTCGCCGCCCGCGACGCCAACGTGAGGCGTTTTGTCTATGCCTCGAGTAGTTCCATTTACGGAGATGAGCCGCGTCTTCCTAAAGTGGAAGAGAGGGTGGGGCAGCCACTTTCGCCCTACGCCGCGACCAAGGTCATGAACGAAGTTTACGCGGGTGTTTTCGCCCGGACGTTTGGTCTGCCGTGCATTGGTCTTCGCTACTTTAATGTTTTCGGTCCCCGCCAGGACCCCGCCGGCCCATATGCCGCAGTGATTCCACGTTGGATTGCCGCGCTGCTCCAGCATCAGCCCGTGCACATTTATGGCGATGGCGAGACGAGCCGTGATTTTAGTTTCGTCGAGAATGTGGTTCAGGCCAATCTGCTGGCCGCGTGCACGGTGAATCCGGCGGCATTCAATCAGACTTTCAATATCGCGATCGGCGAAACCACAACCCTAAATCAGCTCTTTCATGCGATTCTGAAGATTTTGCGCCGGATGGATAATTCCGTTCTCGAGCAAAAACCCATTTACAACGAGTTCCGCCCCGGTGACGTTCGGCACTCTCACGCCGCGATTGAAAAAGCGCAACGGTTGCTCGGTTATTCGCCAACACATCGCATCGGAGAGGGCCTGGAGCTGGCGATGAATTGGTATCGGCAAAAGTTTCAGTCGAGAAATAAGATCGCTGCTCGCTTGGCGGTCTCGTCCTGGGCTGAAGAAGCAGTGAGTTGTTCGATCGGTTCGCAAGTCTCTCTTGAATAGAGCTATGTGTGGGATTGCTGGCATGTTCGACCGTTCCGGGCGCCAAATCGCCCACGAGGGCGCTTTGCGGCAAATGCTCTCGCTGCTGCGCCACCGCGGACCGGATGAGTTTGGTATCTTGCTGGACCACGAGACGGGGCTGGGCAATGCACGCCTCAGCATAATCGACTTGGCTGGGGGCAGTCAGCCCATCGCCAATGAAGACAACTCGCTCTGGATCGTTTTCAATGGCGAAATTTTCAATTATCTTGAATTGCGTTCCCAGTTGCAGTCGCGCGGCCATTTCTTCCGCACATCAACCGATACTGAAGTAATCCTTCATCTCTTCGAAGAATACGGTTCCGAATGTCTGAAGTGGCTAAACGGGCAGTTCGCGATTGCGATTTGGGATGCGGCGCGGCGGCGGTTGTTTCTCGCTCGGGATCGACTGGGAGTCCGCCCACTCTTCTATACCCAGGTTGGCAACACCCTGCTGTTCGCCTCAGAAATAAAAGCCCTCATGGCAGACCGGCGGGTGAGCGCGGAACTTAACCCGACTGTTGTAGAGCAAATCTTCAGGTTTTGGGCTCCGCCCGGATCGGCGACTGTTTTTCGAAACATATTCCAATTGTTGCCGGGTCATTTCCTGATCGCCGATCGAGACTCGTTCCGCATCGAGCAGTACTGGGAACAGGACTTTCCAGCCAGCGACGAAACCAGAGCCGGGATGGCCGATGGCTCCGCCATTGAGGAGTCAGCCGAGGAATTGCGCGCGCTCTTGATTGACGCGTGCCGGATCCGACTGCGGGCCGATGTGCCGGTCGGCGCCTACCTCAGCGGCGGACTCGATTCCTCCACCATTGCCTCAATTGTGCGGCACCATACCACGAATCGCCTGGTCACCTTTTCGATTGCTTTCAACGATGAAGCCTTCGATGAAAGCCAATGCCAAAAGCAGATGGCCGCTCACCTGGGCACGGACCATCATGTGCTCCAAGCGACTCACGAGCAGATTGGTGAAGCGTTCCCTGAAGTCATCTGGCACACCGAGTTGCCGATCATGCGTACGGCGCCAGTACCGATGTTCCTGCTTTCCAAACTGGTCCGTGACACCGGATTCAAAGTGGTTCTCACCGGGGAAGGCGCCGACGAATTTCTCGCAGGGTACGATATTTTTAAAGAGAACAAGATACGACGTTTTTGGGCGAGGCAGCCGGAATCAAAACTTCGTCCATTATTGCTGAAGAAGCTCTATGCGGACATTCCCAGTTTGGCGCGCGGCAATTTCGATTTTCTTGCGGCGTTTTTCCGCCAGGGACTCACTGATCTCAACATGCCGTGGTACTCGCACGCGGTCCGCTGGCATAATAACGCCCGTAACTTGCGCTTCTTCCAGGAGGACGTGCTGCACGGAAACCGTGGCGCTCATCTGGAGGCCGTTAAAGCCTCGCTGCCGTCCGCCTTTGAAAACTGGGAATCGCTGGCACGCGCGCAATTTCTTGAGAGCTCAATTTTTCTTTCACAATACCTGCTCTCTTCGCAGGGCGATCGGATGGGCATGGCGCATTCAATCGAGGGGCGGTTCCCGTTTCTGGATGTCCGTGTCGTGGAGTTCTGCAATCAGCTGCCTGCGTCGCTGAAACTTCGCGGTCTGGAAGAAAAATTCCTGTTGAAAAGAGCGGCGCAACCATTTCTGCCGGTGCAAATCCGTCGGCGTCCCAAGCGCCCGTACCGCGCGCCGATTCAGCGCAGCCTTTTTTGTAGTGTCCTGGCAGAGTATATCGGTGACCTGCTCGCGCCGACGAGCCTTAACGCCTGTGGGTTATTCAAACCGCAAGCCGTCGAGGCGTTGTTGAACAAACTCAGAGCCGGCGCAACGATAGGGGAAACCGATGACATGGCTTTGGCCGGCATTGTTTCCACGCAGTTGGTGCATGAGATGTTCATCAAGCGCTTCGTGCGTCCTGCGCCTTTATCTGATCGCGATCCGGTTAAGGTTTGCCGGGTGAGCAGGGGACCGATTAGGGGCTCTCTTCCTCAGAATACTCTCAAAAACCCTGAGCCTTTAACTCGGGCGTGAACTCTCCTGAATCGTCTCCGGCGGCGCGCTGAGCACCGCCGTTCTCAATTCTCGCGGCCACTCCTCAGGCTCGCCTCCGTGCCGCGCGAGAAAAGCCCATACCAGGCGTTCAAGGCCGAAGGCTGTACAGACGCTGTGTCCGTATCCCATCCCTTCGAGGTGAATATTGAATGCGCGCCCGAAGAAATCGGTATGATAATTCAATGATCCTACGGCCAGCCGTTGCTTGTCCGACAGCAGGGCGGAAATCTCATATTTAGTCTCCGCCGTGAGTTGGAAGTAGGACTTCGAGGGTGCTTCGGGGGCGATGAAAAAGGGGTCGCTTGCGGTGCGGACCTCGGCTGCGAGCCCCAGTTCATCAAGAAAAGCCCCGACACGCTCGACACACTGTTGCCGTTGTTCGAGGACGATCTCGCCAGGGCCCACAAACACCAGCTCGCGCATGGTAAAGTCCCAAAGCCGCGTCATCGCCCGCAAGTTGGTCCCTTCGTAGCGAAAGCATTTACCGCGCACGCTATAGATGACCCCCTCAGCGGGGAGCGTCACGTTTTCAAGGCAATGATAGACATGATAACAGACGGCGGGGGATAGGCAGCACTCCGGCGGAGCCATCTCTGCCAATGCCTCAGCGTCCACCGCGGGCTTATGGTCGTGGCGGACGCGAAATGCGTTAATGACCTCCACATCCGGCTGTAAATGGCAGGCGAAGGTGAGCGAGTTTGGGAACGAAGCGAAATAATCGCACTTGGCCAGGACTCGAGAGGGAATGAGTGTTGGGGTAAGAAGTTCGTGTGGCGCCCACTCTCTTTCGAGCCGTGCCAGGGCGGTGTCGAAAAAGCGGAACAGTTGCAGGGCAATGCCCTCAAGCATCACCTGGCCGCAAGCAACCGGACGAATCCCAACGTTCTGCGGTGACATGTCATCGGATTCCCAAAGGGCGACCGGTTGAGACATTGCACGAGTAGTGTAGACGACCTTCCGCTCGACGCGCTGAAGGGAACGCTGGATGAGGCCGCAGAGCCGCTGGGCATGCTGCCTGGTGTTATCGGCTTGATCGGCGGGAACCTGAAACTCGAGCCTGGAGCCATCCGGCGAGATCCGAGGCCTTTTGAGCGAAGCGCTCAACTGAGGGACCTGCTTCAAGATCTCCTCCCGAGCCATATCATTGACAGGCTCATCGAAAGGGATCGTGACGGTGCAGTTCATGCTTCTTGTTTCTCGCGCAGCCGTTCAATCAGTTCAGCAATTCTGCGTGGCGTCCCGGCGGCGATAAAATCTTCATCGGGTATCCTGACGTCGAATTCCTGTTCGAGCGTCAAGAGCAGATCCAGGACGCGAACCGACGAGAACCCTGCCTCGTTAATCCGGACATCTGGCGGCACTATTTTAATGCCACCTACTTCAGAAATCAGCCTGATTACTCGTTCCACGCTCCTCCTCCAGCAGGCGTTCGATGAGGTTGGTTCTGCAATGCTAATTTCCTGGCAGGGTCATTCTGCATATCATCGTAATTGACGATATCAAAGCTGCCGCCAAAGCCGACCACTCGCGCCGGATTGCCCATCACAACGCCGCAGGGCGGCACCGCCCTCATCACCACGGCGCCCGGCCCGATTACCGCATCGTTACCGATGGTAATCCGTCCCAGGATCACCGCGTTTGTCCCGACATGCACTCGATCCCCTAACACTGGCACTCCCGCAAGATCCCCACGACCTCCTTGTCCTATGGTTACACCTTGAGCCACATTGCAGTTCTCACCGAGGCGACATTGCGAATCGACAAAGATGCCGCCGAAATGGCCGATATAGAGGCCACGACCAATTTCGCATCCGGCCGGTATACTGATGCCGGTGAGAATTTCGATCGCCTTTTGCAGCAGCAGGCAAATGGCATTGACGATCACCCGCAGGACTCGGGCTTGAGAATGCAACAGGAGCCAGTGCGACACTCTAAAAACGGTTGAGGCCCAGAACCCCTGGGTCAGCGCTATCACTGCAAGAGGATTTCGAGCTCCGGTCGCGCGATAACGCCTGTAATCGGAGTGAATCTCGCGCCGAAGGGCCGCGAAGGAAGAACTCGCCTGGAGAGTTGCATCCGCGCAAACATAATCCGGTGAGGCGTTTTGGTTACGCATAGGGCCGCGAGCCACCTCATCGGGCTCGGTCTTGAAAACCGCCTCCTCCTCTGGATAGGCTGCCTTAATGTTGATTCCCATGTTTGCTTCAGCCAGCTATCGGCTAGTCACGGGGGACTCGTTACATCTCATCAATGCACAGGGAATTTCCTCCGTTCGGCTGAGACCACCTCCCAACTTTAAACTGCACAATAAATTTCGTGCTGGCCAAGGCGCTTGTGAAATGGGGTTAGCACCCCGAATCAGGGTGAGAAATGGGTCAAAGCTGCCCGCGTGGTGGACCGGGCCTGCATAAACGCCATCGAAGTCCGGGCTCCTGAGACAGCAGGGGTTGCATTGGGGTATTTGCCCCTATATACGCGATCACCGGCAAGGCTAGTTTAGGGGCAGTTTGATGGAGATAGGTTTTCGTAAGCGAAACCGGCTGTTTTGTATGAGGCCAATCGTCACACATCAAATGGCCCAGATCTGTTGGCCCTGCCAGGCTTGGTGAGCCGGGGCACGACGATTTAGAGTCTGTCTTTGATATTCCACGCTGCGGTTGGGCCGGTCAGTTGGTTTTTGGCGATTACCTCTCGTGAAATGAAAGTGTTCCTGCGCCATAGTCGAACTGGTTATCATTATAATGGAAAGTTAGCCTGGGTGGCTCCGCGCCAGGATGCAACCGACTTCCAGAACATAGAAGCGGCGCTGCAGGTGATTATCAAAGATAAACTCGACGGCATGTGCCTGGTGATTATTTACGAGGATGGAGGACCGGAACAGATATTCGATTTAAGCCGCAGTCAGGATGTGACAATCAAAACGCAGTAAATAGCTGATTAGAGCGCTGGGCCGAATGTTGCGGAATCAAAGCTACAGGTTTGGTTGAAAGTTGCAGATTGAGTAATGAAGGTTACTACTCGAACGATGAGTATTGCAGGCGCGGTTTGCTGGGACCAGCATCCGGGGAGACGTCGTGCGGACACTCGGCTATGCCGATCGAACTAATCCGCGTTGGCGCGGGTAAGCTTTTCCTTCCAGAATTGCTCCGCCTTTTTGTGGTATGCCATCACGTCGGTCTGCTGTTGGACATTGGCGATCCTGATCTGACCCTGTCGCTCGCAAACCCAATCAATAAAGAACCGGGCGGATAAACGGCTGATACGACGTGAGGTCGGTCCGACCTCGATATAAAAGGGACCGGTCGAACCAAAGCGAAAGGTGTTGGGCACAGCGGCAATGGCCCGCACGAGGAACCAGCCGCTCTCTTTGAAAGTAATTGAGCCCAGAGAGCCGGTGAGCTTCCAATTCGAATCGGAGAAAGTTCGAATCACACGGCCGTCTCGAATGATGTCGATGGACACAATCGGATCGCGGGAATCGACCATGGCCTCAAGTCGCAGATTGAGCTCTGCGCCGGTTTCAGACTTGAAGACATGACCGGGAAGTTGGCCGTTTACTCGACAACGGAGGAGTGGGCCATTGGAAATAAACACCTGACCGGCTTTGAAACCTCTCCACCAGGTGTCATAACTAAGTTCCCCATCGAGGTGAACATACATGCGGTCATAGCCTACGGGATTCGGCAACACACCCGAGGCGCTTCCGGCCGATGGTTGGGAGCCGCAAACCGCAATCCAGGGCGTGGTAATAGATCTCCTGTGTCCAAAGTCCATTGCCTTGCGGGTCGGGGAGTCGCTGCTTGTCTCGCGCACGGCCCCACGCTTCGTTGGGCATCACTCCGTCGCGTTGCATGTGGTTGTGCGCTATGCCAATCGAATCCACCATGCCGCTAGCCAGCCAAACCGGCGCGTCATACCAGAACGGCTTTTCGATGTCCACCCAGACGCCTTCGTGCCGACGAGCCTCGGCGAGGAATTTCATCGGGCTGGGGTATTCCCGGCTGGCGCCACTGATCGGAAGGGGCTGGGCGAGGTTGAAATAGAGCAGCGCTCCGCCGGCCCTTTCATCCTCACCACCCATCAGATGGTAAAATCGGTTTCCGTCGAATTGGACCAACGGAGCGGAAGGGATGGTATGCTGGTTCCACTCGTTATTGTCATTCCACCAGGCGATCACCGGAACGACGTGCAAATCCTCTGCCCGCATAAGCAGCTTAATATCATCAACCGATCGATGGGCGTGAAGTTCTCCGGACCACCAACCTTCCTTGGACAAATCAATCAGCCGCTGAAGGCGATTGGTCAGTTCGACGCTCTTGCCTTCAACGATCCTTACCGCTCCCGTTGTCACGAGATACTCCGATCCGCGGTCTAGTTCAAAGCGGTACGTCCCCGGCGCCAAGTCCAGTTCGGCAACTCCAGCACAAACAAAATGATCATGCCAGAACGGCAGAGTTTTCGCCCGAACCGGTTTGCCTGACGGATCCTTCAGGTGGATACGACACGGCACAGGCTTTTCAGTGGCCGAATCTAGCACCGTCAGCCGCAGTTCCGACCCTGACGCCAATCTCGCAACACCCAGCATCCACGCACAGAACCAAGTCCCGAGGCGACACAAGAAAGCACGCGGAAGCAAATGCGTCTTCACTCGGCCACCGTATCTGCTGACCTGAAACGATGCGACACAATACGCCGTCCCCTTGCAGAAAGAATCAGGCGCCGAACACCTAATCCAGGTGATTGATGTCCGCGATGTAGCGGATTGGATGGTTCACTGCATCGAAGAGAATATAGTGGGTGTTTACAATGCTACCGGTCCGGCCAAAGAGCTTTCCATGAAGACGATGCTGCAAGGCATCCGCGCTGGAATCCCCAGCCAGACCGCCTTCGAATGGGTTGACTTGGAGTTTGTCGAGAAAGAGAAAGTTTCGGTGGAATCGCACTTCCCTCTATGCGCCGCCGGTCGGGGACACGGCCGGGTTCCACGGGTGCAACATTTCACGCGCCTTGCACCAACGCCTGAAATTCCGCCTGGGACACTGCCAAAGCAACTCTGGATTGGAACCACTCGCTCCCTACCGAGCTGCAACCCCGAGTTGCGCCGCAATTCGCCACAAAGGAAAACCAAGAGTCCTGGCTCGATGCCGAAAAACGCCTGCTGGGGAAATGGCGCGCCCGTGAGCACGTAGTTCCGGGGGCGAACTTGCGCCCATTCCATTTCATGGCTTCCAGGTCTTGCTCCACAAGATGTACGTATCGTGCATGGCGCGGCGTTCCAATGGCGTCCATTCGCTGGTGCGCTCGTCCAGCGATTTGTATTCGCCGAAGCGCGGGTCCCGCTCCACGGCAAGTTGGTAGTTCTCCAGCGCTCGTTTCGTGTCACCAACCCCCCAATACCCGAGCACGAGGGAATAGAAGTCGTAATGCGCGCGGAAATCGCTCTGCTTCGCGGCCAGCTCAAACTCACGCAACGCTTCGGCGAAGTCGCCCATGTTGAAATAAGCCCAGCCGACTCGATTCCGCATCGGCGCGTTGTCCTTGAGTGCGACGGCTCGCTGTAAATCCCCGCGCGCTTCTGCCTTCCGTCCCAGCAACGCGAGTGTATAGCCGCGATTCGAGTAGGCTTGCGCGTCATTCGCGTTGAGCTTAATCTGCTTGTTGAGAATTTCCAGTTTCGGAGTCGATTGGATCATGGAAGGCTTCGGATGCGCGCATCCCGCAACAACCATCACCAGGGCAATGCAGGGCCACACACTGCGGGGGTTTGTGACGGACATTCTCTGCACCGCTGGGGTCATAGATACGCACAAAGCTGCCCGCCACCCCTACGTTAACCAAGCTCAAACAAGGTAAAACGACGCTAAATACGCTTAAACCTAACCCCTTTTTCACCCACCCACTCACTCTGGACAACATCAGACATCTGGGTCATTCTTCGGTCGGTCCTCACTGTTGATACCATGATACCATTGTGACGGCGATAAGATGTGTTTCAATAGTGAGGACTGACCCCGGGAACGGGAATTTTCAATAACCGGCAACTCCCCCCTCAAGCCCGCGCGAGACGCCTCCTTTCAGGCGTGACGTGCCGGGGTCAATCTGTGCGCCCGCCCAATAGCCTCGGGATATTCCTGCCTGCTTGGAGGATATGATCTCGATGTCCAATCCGATTTGTCTGAGTCCATCAAGGACCTTTGGATCGAACGTATCCTCCTCCACCTGCCCGGCTCCCCAACCACAAAGGCCGGCGTATCCACTGCCTCTTGCGGATCCATGCCGTAGTCCAGAACGTTAACCAACATCTGAAGCGTCTTGGCGTGCGGTCCACCGCCCGTCGCTGCGGATCCCAGGAACGGCTTGCCCTGCCGGCAAACAATTAAGGGACACATACCCACTGGCAGACGATTGCCCGGCCCAGCTTTCGCCATATCCTCCCCTTGGAACGAGGCGGAATCGGAGATCGAAACGCCATCCACAAACAGGCCGGTTTTGCCCCACAGCATCGTATTGATCGTATGATTGACGACCGCCATGTTTCCCCAATGGTCGATCACGATTAGTCCATCGGTGTGCGATGAGGTGACCGCAGCGGTTCGCATCGCTTTCGGCAACCCACGCCAGGTATGACTGGTGATCTGTTGCCAGATTTCCGTCGCATTGCTTTTGCTGAGCAGAGTTGCAGTCGGCAGTTCCCTCCTTAAGCCCTGACAAGCGGATATCTCCATTAAGAAAAACAAGCTCTGTGGC
>Ga0310810_10003460_pt1 | contig 17203 bp, 20 predicted proteins | sample NCmetagenome_FD_207641 | JGI IMG/M metagenome (GOLD analysis project Ga0310810, IMG submission 207641) | Soil microbial communities from experimental microcosm in Duke University, North Carolina, United States - NC | ecosystem: Engineered > Artificial ecosystem > Soil microcosm > Unclassified ... | reverse complement strand
CCAAACAATGCCACACACAAACGACGCATGGATCGCAACTCCCTCGGTTCCCCAGGCCCCTCAACCGATGTGCTAGCTTCGTCCAGAACCGGTTTCAAGTCCACCTCTGGCCAAGCCGGTTCACTATTGCGCTGAGCCCCATCCGCGGTGCGGGAGACATGTTCAAACGATTTCGCAGTGGCGAAACCTCACCCGACACCGCGAGGCGCCTCCATGACGCGATGGTGGCGCGCGCGCGTGCGCTTGTCTTTCACAGGCATTTCGGCGTGCCCGACACTATCGATGGCCGCTTCGACCTCTTGACGGTGCACGCCTTCTTGATTCTTGAGGCGCTTGCATCCTGCGGTCCCGAGGGCAAAAAGTTGGCCACTGAGCTTGTCGATCTCCTCTTCGCCGGTTTTGACGATGCCTTGCGTGAGCTTGGCGTCAGTGATTTCGGGATCGCGCGCCGGATGAAAGCCATGGCCGGAGCATTCTATGGCCGGCTCGAGGCTTATCGCGAGGCCCAAGCGGAGGACGCGTTGACCTCAGCCGTGGTCCGCAATGTTTATCGCGGCGAGGCACCATCGGGGAGTGAAGCCCGGGGTCTTGCTCATTATATGTTGGCGGCGCAATGCCATTTACGCGCTTCAACGGCCGCTCTCCTTAAGGGAGACGCCGACTTTGGACCTGTGCCTCAGCCATGACTCCCGCCAAGCCTCCCTACAGCGTTTTCCTGGACCTTGGAGCCGTGCCGGATCACGGCCTCGAGCGGACACTCTCGCCCGATGCCGAGGAGCGGCAGGCCATTGCGCGCTGGCTTGGTGTGGAATCGATTGAGAGCTTCAGCGCCACCGTGCGGGTCACGCGCCGGGGCGAGGACCACTATGCCTACGAAGCCCAATTCGAGGCGAAACTGGTACAGGCCTGCGTGGTCACGCTCGAGCCCGTGCCGGCACGTCTCAGCGGAGAATTCCGCCGCGATTTTCGCGTTCGGCCCAAGACATCGACCAGGAAGCGCAAGCAGGCTGAGGAATCTCCCGCATCGGTTGAGCTGGCTGGCTTTGACGATGAGGAGGCCGATTGGCTGGACCAGCACGAGATCGACTTGGCCGCTCCGGTCATCGAAGAACTGGCGCTTGCACTCGACCCTTATCCGCGGGCACCCGGTGCCGCGTTCGCAGTGCCGCCTGAGGAAGTGGCCGCAGCTAGTCCTTTCGCGGTTCTCGAGAAGCTCAAGACCGAGCAAACGCCAGCTGAATCGCCGGGCAAAAAGGCGCAACCGCGGGGCAAACGGAAGTAACCGCCGGGGCGGCGCGAGCCCGCTCTTGCGTCGGAACCGGGTTTCGGTTTACCTCCGCGGCCTGTTTTTCCGCTTGGCCGGTTGGCTGGCCTTCCGCGGCAGAACCGCATGAACTGTTCAGGAAAGGGTTTCCGCCATGGCGGTTCCAAAACGAAAAACCTCCCCGTCCAAGCGCAACATGCGCCGCTCGCACCACGCGCTCCAGGCTCAGGCGCATGTCGAATGCTCCAATTGCGGCGAGCTGAAACGCCCGCATCATGTGTGTTCCGCCTGCGGTCATTATGATGGCCGCGAGGTCGTGGCGGCTGAGGAATAGCTGCCTCCTCTAGGCTTTGACCGGTTCCGCCCTTAAGATTCGTCGAGAACGAAGCGGAATCGGGGGCCGCAAGAGAATTGGTCAGGGAATTGATTCTTTCGATCGACGCGATGGGCGGCGATTCCGGTCCCGCTTCCATTGTGGCGGGCACCGCAATTGCGCGCCGACGTCACCCGAAGGCCCGGTTCCTGCTCCATGGCGACGAAGCGGTGCTGAAGCCGTTGCTGGCGCGTCATCGCACGCTCGCCGGGCACGCGGAGATCCGCCATGCGCCTGCCGTGATCGGGATGGCCGAGAAGCCGAGCCAGGCCGTACGGCGCGGCCGCAATTCGAGCATGTGGCACGCGATTGATGCCGTCGCCCGTCGTGAAGCCGACGTTGCGGTGTCCGCAGGCAACACCGGCGCGCTGATGGCGATCGCGATGTTCCGCATGGGGATCATCGAAGGGATTTCGCGCCCAGCCATTGCCGTCCAGTGGCCGACCATGCGCGGGCAGAGCGTGGTTCTGGACGTGGGCGCCAATGCCGGCTGCGACGAACATCAGCTCGTCGACTTCGCCGTCATGGGCGAGGCATTCGCGCGCGCTATCTTCGGGATCGATCGTCCGACCGTGGGCCTTCTCAACATCGGCGAAGAGGAAGTCAAAGGCATTGAGTCGGTGAAGCGTGCGGCGCAAATCTTGCGCGCTTCCAAACTGCCGATCGAGTTTCACGGATTCGTGGAGGGCGACGATATCGGCGCGGGTGTGGTTGATGTTGTCGTGACCGACGGGTTCACCGGCAATGTCGCGTTGAAGACTGCGGAGGGCACGGCCAAACTGATAGTACATTGGCTTCGCAGCGCGCTGAGACGCTCGTTCTTCGGCCGCGTGGGCGCGATGTTCGCAAGCGGCGCGTTCCGCGTCCTGCGGCGCAAGCTCGATCCGCGCACGCTGAATGGAGGTGTTTTCCTTGGACTGAACGGCGTCGTGGTGAAGAGCCATGGCGGCGCCGATGCGCTCGGCTTTGCCAGCGCCATCGATCTCGCAATCGACATGGGTGGTTCCGATATGATCGCGCGCATCCTCAAGGATCGGGAAGGCGTCTCCACTGAACCCGATCAGGCAGGTCCGGTAGCCGAAAATTCCAATGGCGCCGCCTCGGAAAAGGCGGTCATCTCGTGACAGTTACCCGTTCTGTTGTACTTGGTTGCGGTGCGTATCTGCCTTCCACAGTCGTCACCAACGAAGATCTGGCCAAGCGCGTCGACACGACTGACGAATGGATCGTCGAGCGCACCGGCATCAAGCGCCGCTACATGGCGGCGCCGGGCGAGACCACATCCGATCTTGCTCTTGAAGCGGCCAAGCGTGCGCTTGCCGCGGCCGGCATGGAAGCGGACGCCATCGATGTCATTGTTGTCGCGACTACGACGCCCGACGAAACCTTCCCAGCCACCGCCACCAAGGTACAAGCGCGGCTCGGGATGAAAGGTGGTGCCGCTTTTGACATCCAGGCGGTGTGTTCGGGATTTATTTACGCACTGTCGGTCGCGGACAATTTCATCCGTGGCGGACAGGCCAAGACGGTTCTCGTCATCGGCGCCGAAACGATGTCACGCATTCTCGATTGGAACGACCGCACGACCTGCGTGCTGTTCGGCGACGGCGCGGGCGCGGTGGTGTTGCGCGGGGATGTGGGCGCGGGCACCAATGCCGACCGCGGCATCTTGAATACCAAGATCTTCTCCGACGGCCGCCTGCACGATCTCCTTTACACAGACGGCGGCGTGTCGAGCACGGGTACGGCGGGTCACCTGCGCATGCAGGGGCGCGAAGTCTTCAAACACGCCGTGGTCAACATTTCCGCCGCCATCGAGGCCTCGACCGGCGAAGCCGGCCTGAAGACCTCGGATATCGACTGGTTCGTGCCGCACCAGGCCAATCAGCGCATTCTGGACGGTACCGCCCGAAAGCTCAGCATCCGGCCCGAGCGGGTGGTTTCGACGGTGGCCGAGCACGGAAACACCTCGGCGGCCTCTGTACCGCTGGCGCTCGCGGTCGCAGTGGCCGACGGGCGCATCAAACGAGGCGATCTGGTGCTGATGGAGGCCATGGGCGGCGGTTTCACCTGGGGCGCGGCCCTGCTGCGCTGGTAGGTGCCCAGCTCGCGCTCCGTCCCTTCACGCCCGGAACCAACGGCCCCAAGGCTTTGACATTGACGGGAAATGTCCGTGCGCCTACGGTTTGTTCCAGCGCGCGGGAGAGTCGCGCATGGGGGCAGGGGACTATGAGCACACGCACGTTGACGCGAGCCGATCTGACCGAGGCCGTTTTCAATGCGGTCGGTCTGTCGCGCAATGAGTCCTCGCAAATGGTCGAGGACATTTTGGAGGAAGTTTGCGGCGCGCTGTCGCGCGGCGAAACGGTGAAGCTGTCTTCGTTCGGCACGTTCCAGGTGCGGCAAAAATCGCAGCGCGTGGGCCGCAATCCCAAGACTGGCGACGAAGTTCCGATTGCGCCGCGGCGCGTTCTGGTGTTCCGCCCGTCGCATGTGCTGAAGGCCCAGATCAACGGCCTCGACACGACCGGCCTGCAGAGCGGGGAATGATGCATGGCGGCGAATGCGGCACAGAAATCGCCGGAAGCGTTTCGTACCATCAGTGAAGTCGCCACCGAATTGGAAGTACCGCAGCACGTGCTGCGTTTCTGGGAAACCAAATTCGCGCCAGTGAAGCCGCTGAAGCGCGGCGGCGGCCGGCGCTATTACCGCCCCGACGATCTCGATCTGCTGCGTGGCATCCGCGCGCTGCTCTATGCCGATGGTCTCACCATCAAAGGTGTGCAGAAAATTCTGCGTGAGCAGGGCCCGCGCTACGTGATGGAAATCGGCCGCGGCGATGCCAGTCTGATGCCGCCACCGGCACGTACACCCGCGCGTGAAGCCAATGGCGCGGAGCGTGGCGCCAAACAGCCCGCGCCTTCCAACGTGCATCCTTTCCCGCGCGAAAGCGAAGCTGGGCCTGGCGGCAGGACTCGTTTGGACGATGCCGATACCGCGCGCTTCAGTGCGTTGCTCGACGAGCTGCTCGACTTGAAATCCCGCCTCGCCTCCGCCCGCCGCGCTTCGGGCCTCTAAACAGCCAAAGATGCCCTTATTCTGAGCTTGTCGAAGGATGGGAGATGCCTCGCAAGTCCGCGTTGCGGCGCCATCGCCCCGCGACTATAGTCCGCCTCCCTTGAAAGACCGCCCTTGGCGGTCCTTCAGTTCGAGACGGCGGAGCGTGGCGCAGCCTGGTTAGCGCACCAGTCTGGGGGACTGGGGGTCGAGAGTTCAAATCTCTCCGCTCCGACCAAATTCCCTGAAAATTGAAACCCGGCCAGAGCTGCGCTTCGGCAGCAATCGAAGCCGTGCTAGAATCTTCTGCTACTGGGGATCATCCTCAAGACCGCAACGCGGCTTCCGTAACTCTGCCATCGCACAAAGCCGCATCGCCGAAGATGAGGTCGAGCAAGGGAGGACACCAATGACGGATCCAATCAGACGCGATGTTCTCGCCATGGGCGCCGCCGCAACCGCGGTCGCCGCCGCGCCGCGCGTGTTTGCTGCTCAGCAGAGTGCGCCGGGAGGTGGTTTCTATGAAAAAGGCGGTGTGCGCATCCGCTACCAGGAGACGGGCTCCGGCTTTCCGCTGCTCTGCACGCCAGGCGGCGGCTTGAACTCGCGCATCGGCGGTTGGCCTACCGCGGTCTTCAATGCGATGGACGTCTTCAAGAACGACTTCCGCTGTATCACGATGGATCAGCGCAACGCCACTGGTGGCGAATCGACCGGACCTGTTGCGGTCGACAATCCATGGGACGCGTTCGCCGACGACCAATTGGGTCTGATGGATCACCTCGGCATCCGCCAGTTCGTCTTCTTCGGCAACTGCATCGGCGGCTCCTTCGCGCTGAAGCTGATGGAGCGCGCGCCCGACCGCGTCGTCGCCGCGATACTGAGCCAGCCGATCGGCCACCGGCCGGAAAATCCCGACGTGATGTACGTGTCCGGCCGTGACGTTTGGGCGCCCGAATTCCGCAAGCGCAGGCCCGATGTGTCGATGGCAACGATCGAGCAGTATCTGCACAACCTTTATCGCGTGCGCGCCGACTTCGTGTACAGCGTGTCTCGCGACTTTGTGCGCTCCTGCCAAACGCCGATGCTAGTGCTTCCCGACGACACCGACGCACATGCCTATCAAACGTCGGTCGATGTCGCGTCGCTGGCGCCGAATGCGGAGGTGTCGGTCTATCCCTGGATCAAGCCGCCGGAGCTGAAGGCGCGGACGCTCAACAAGGCGCGCAATTTCCTCAAGGCCCATCAACAGCAAACGGCTGCGCGCTGAGGTCCTGGATGCACAGAGCGGCGGCCTGAAATCTCGCCGCTCCGCTCAACGCCACCATCAGTATGGCTTTGTCGGCAACGTGATGTGAAAGCGCGCGGGGTCTGAAAATACCGCACCGACCCGCCGTGCCGTTTCACGATTGTCTGGCGGGCAGGGCGTTGCGCTAGGCCGCCACCTTGGTGCGTCTTTCGCGCGGTGTCTTCCCCGTCCAGCGCTTGAACGCGTGGCTGAAGCCGCCGACTTCCTGATAGCCAAGCAGCCAGGCGATTTCGGAAATCGAGAGATTTCGGTCTTGGAGATAGCGATTGGCGAGATCGAACCGCAGCCTCTCCAGCAGCCCCGAAAACGTCAGGCCCTCGGTCGACAGCCGCCTTGCGAAGGTCCGTTGTCCGATCCCGAGACGGCGCGCAATCTCGGAGGCGCTCGCCTTTCCGTGCGGCAGCAAGGGGACGATAGCGTTTTCGACATTGGCCCGGAACGAGCGGTAGGTGCTCATTCGCTTGGACAACGCCTCCTCGCAATAGCCGATCAGAATCTTGCTCAAATACGGGTCGGCGCTTACCACCGGCAGATTGGCGATGCGCGCCGGGAATACGATCTCGTCCTCATCGGCGCCAAACTGTACGTCGTCGCCGAAATATTCCGGGAATTCCGGACTGCCGCGCTCGCGAAAATGGATCAGCCGCATGCGCGTGGGCATCAGATGCATGCCCGTCAGCTGGCGCGAAATCCGGATCAGCGCCGTCAGAAGGAACTCGATCTGATGTCGGTCCGGGTGCCGGTTCACCCCAACGTAACAGAGCGATACCCGGAGTTCGCCGCCGTCGGTGCAGCGGCAGCAAATGCCCTCGTTCAGGATCGAGCTGTAGCGCGCGGCCCGCTCGAAAGCGTCCATCAGGGTCTCGGCGGAGGCGAGCACATAATAAAACAACCCGAACTCCCTTAAGTCGGGAGCCTGCGCCAGATGGAAACCGAGAAAGTCGTCGGCCAGCGCGCCCGCGACCAGATTCAGGAATTGAATTTGATCGCGCACTTTCAGGTGGAGATGGGGATTTTCCATCTGGGACAGGGTAAGATGCGCCCCCTTGAGGAGGGGCTCGACCGCAATTCCCGCCGCTTTGGCCCGCGTAAAAGCAAGCCGCGCAATCGCGCCGCTGGCATTGGGAAGCTGGCTGGGGTGGCCGCGCGCTTCGTCGGTTTTGCTTTCTAAGGTCTGGGATTCGATTTTGGGTTCGTTCAGCACGGGGGTCTGTCCTGTCTGCGCAGTTTTTTGGCAGGTCGCGACAAGACTTATTTGAGGACTTTTCCCTATCCAATTGGCCTTAAGGCCAACAGCCTGGGAAGGGAGCGAGGATGCGCGTATCGCGGCGTGGTTTTTTGCGCTTGAGCGGCGGAGCTTTCGCGTCCGCGGCAAGCTTGACCGTGGCGGCACCGGTGATCGCGGCGCCAGCCATAGTCGGGCTCAGGGACCTGAATGCCCGCACCTTGGCTTTCGATTGTTACTATACCGGCGAGCAGGTCCAGCCGGTCGATTACTGGGTTGAGGGCAAGTACATCCCCGATGCGCTCCAGGAGATCGATTACGCGTTGCGCGATTGGCGCGCCGATGAGGTGCTGCCCATCGAACCGAAGCTGCTCGACGTTCTGTATCAACTGGGACGCAGGCTGGAGACCAACTGCCGCTTCGAGCTGATCTCCGGTTATCGCTCGCCGCAAACCAACGCCATTTTGCGCGCGGCCGATGCCGGGGTTGCGTCGAACAGCCTGCACATGAAGGGATGGGCGGCCGATGTCTCGCTGCCCGGACGGCCATTGGAGCAAGTCCACGAGGCCGCGCTTGCGCTGAAGATGGGCGGCGTCGGCTATTACCCGGATGCGGATTTCGTCCACATCGATGTCGGGCGCGTACGCCGCTGGGTCGACTACGGTTAACTTGGATTGCGCGTGCCGCTGGCAAGGCCGTCGCCAGTCGCGACCGAACGGCCGGACGTATCCGCCCTCTTGCGGATTACGCTCTCCATCGCGTTGATGCGATCCAGTGTTTCGGCGATCTGCTCGTAGTCGGCGGCGATTTCGAGGAGAAGGCGGCGGTTCACGTTGTCGGCCGTCGTGGAAGCGATGTTCTTCACGCCGTCGGCGCGATTGCGATACACAAACGATGTAATACCAGTACTCATAGTTACACCAATCGTGAGACGCGTTGCGGTTCGATGGGATTTTCGGGCCGGCTCCCTCGCCTCAGCCCTCGAGGCCGCAACATAGGGTCACGACGAATGCGCGGTAATTGGCCTTAAGCCCAACCGCGCGCTTTTTGTTTTCATATGCGTATACGCGTGGGCCTAAGGCCAACTCCCATTCTCGCCCAGGAAACCAATCTCACTTCTAACGAAGAGTGCTCTCGAAGGGTCTCTTTGTAAAAGGAGGCGTTTCCATGTGGCACCGAACATTATCGCCGCACCTCATGCCGTATCTCCTCTTCGCGGCGGCGTGGGCCTTTCTCTTCTGGTTTGTCGTTGCGAGCGTGCCCGCGCACGGACAGCCGAACGCCTCCGCGTCCCAGTTCGATCGCAACATCACGGTTCAGGCACCGCAACCCGTCCGGAAACAGATTCCGGTAGAAGCGCAAATTCCGATGGAGGCCAGATTCTACGGCGGCTTGAATTCGGACGTAATCACGCTGTCGCAGACTGTCGGTTACGCCGATCTCGACCTCTCGAAACCCGCAGATGCCGCCGAATTCGAAAAGCGTGTGCAGCAAACCGCGCATGAGGTCTGCGGGAGGCTGAGCAAACGCTTTCCGCGAACGTGGCATGACCCGATCAGCGACAAAGACTGCGTCAAATCGGCGGTCGGGCCAGCGATGGCCGCAATGAAACGGGCGCAAGCTCAGGGCTGAAGAATACATCTGCAGCAGGAGAACAAAATGAAGCGATGCGCATCAGCTTGCATTGGCATTCTTATCGGCGCCACTGTCGCCACGCCCCTCTTGGCGCAGGACGAAAACGTCTGTCTGCAGCGCAATCGCATATGGAACTGGAAAGCGCTGGACGAGAACACGCTGCTCTACAAGGATCGAACCCAGAAAGAGTATGTCGTGACGTTCCGGAATCGCTGTGCGCACGTGACCCGCAGCAACGCGACCCTGATCTATCGCAACGGGAGCAGCCTCAGCTGCCTCAGCCCCGGCGATGCAATTGGAGTCAAGGCGCCCGGTTACCCTGGATCGGTGTGCCGCGTGGAAAGCGTTCGCTCCGGAACACCCTAGGCGCGCGCGCGGAACGGTCTAACGGCGGAGCGATCTCATGGGTGACCGCCGAAGAACCAGCGGAGCGGGAGAAAACTCGGCGTCTCCTCCATCGTCTCCGAACCTGGCACGTCGGTGGTCTTTTTCCCAGCGCTCGCCTCGGCCTGACTCTCACCGACAATGAAGGTCGTCGGTTGTCCTGTACTCGCCGGCGGAGGCGAGGACGCGCATCCAGAGAGAAGAACGATCGCCATTGCGGATATGAAGTAGCCCTGCATCATGGTTTCCCATTTGCTTCCCCCCGTTTGAAATAATTGCGAGCGGCTGTAACGCACCCGATCACAGACTCGTCGCGAAGCGCACCGACACCGCGATCTCGTGGGAATGGAGTGCGCCCTCCGCGCCCGCATACGTACCAACAACATTGCCGTTGATCGTGACGTTGCCGGCAGCCGAAGCAAAGTGCCCGGCATCGAAATAGCGGTAGAACAGATCCATGGTGATGCCGGTGTCGAGCGGGAAAGCTAGGCCTGCCATGATCTGCCAGGCAAAATTATCCGTGGAACTTCCGGGCGCCACCGCGGTCGTGCCGTTCGCTGTTGTCGATGCAAGCGGATTGATCGTCAACGTGCTGGTCGCCGAAAGATTGCCGAAGTTCACTTCCGACCATCCGAGGCCCAACCCGACAAAGGCCGCGACGCTGTCGTCGATCGGAAAGTCCCAATAGGCATTCGCCATGACCGAATGCGCGTGAATGTCGGACTTGAACAGAGTCGGCGGCGTGTTGTCGTCGACTTGATCCAAATGGTAGTCGCCACGATAGGTGTAGACCAAGTCCCCTCTCAAATTGCGGGACCATTGGAAGCCGACGCCACCGCCGATGAGCCATCCCGAGCCGATATCGCTGAGCGTGCCGGCCGCTCCGTTCGGCCCCGTAATGGCGTGGTCGAGGGGAAAATTCCTGTCGTGAATGTTGGCGTTCGTAGCGCCGGCCCATCCGAGATCGCCACGCAAATAAAGTGAAGTCTGGGCAGCAGCCGGCATCGCCGCGGCCGCGCAAATAAACACGCTGAGCGAGCCAATCAAAATCTTTGTAGGTGACATTGGAACCCCTCGTTTGATCCGTTTTAGGATTCGTGTGCCAGCCATTATGGCTGGAGCGCGCGCACTCAAACGTATCGGGGCTATTTCGGACAATTGGCCCAAAGGCCTAGGGGGCTGCGCACGCGTCGATGCAAAAAGAACAGGCGCGCCCGCGAACGCGTCAAAGAAGTAGGAGTGCCATTTCAATTAGTACAGGGTGAGCAACAAAGGGGTGACTTAAAGGTCAATATTGCTCGCGATTTCCGAACGTTAGCGTTTCGCTGAAAGCTCAACGAAATATCTAAGCGCAAGGGTTCGGGAATGGTCAATCACAATGTAATCACAATAGAGGCGAGCGCAGTCGGCGCCTCGCCCGGCACAGGGACCCGCAGTCCCGCTGTGATAAACAGATTACACAAACGAGCCGCATTTGAGGCCGAAAAGGCAACGGTCGCGGAGCACCGCGGAACAGAACCGCCGCTTCAGTCCACACTCGACGCCTTGAGCACGCCGGTTGTGTTGCTCGACCAAGCCGGCCACATCATCGGCATGAACACCGCCTGGCATGAGATCGCAAGACTTGCGGGACGAAAAAACGCGATTTCCGACTTGGGCGCAAACTACCTCCAAATCTGCGGAGCAGCGGCGGGCGATCTGGCGGGTGCTGCCCTCCGCAACGGTGTCAGCGCTGTGCTTGCCGGCAAACATAGATCGTTCGAGCGCACCTTCCGCCTGCTTCAGGATGGGACGCCTCGCGATTTCCGGGTCCGCATCAAGCGGCTGGAACATTATCGCCCGGCGCGCTTCTTGGTTTCACACGAGGAGATCACTGAGCTCACTCGCGCGCGGGAGAGTGCGCGCGAAATCGGTGAGCGTGTCTTCGAAGTGCAAGCCGAGGAACGTCAGCGCCTTGCTACGGAGCTGCACGATTCGATCGGTCAAAATCTCGTCTCGCTCGGGCTGTGGCTGTCACGCCTCAAAATGGTCACGCCGCAAACGGATGGCGTATCGACGATTATCACAGACATGTCCGCAGCGCTGCAGGAGGCGCACGCACAAATTCGCACTCTGTCCTTCTTGTTGCGTCCGCCGTGGCCCGAACAGGTGGGCGGCCTTGAAAAAGCGATCCAGCAGTTTGTTCACGGTTTTGGACAGCGCGCCGGACTCGCCGTGGAAGTCCGAATTGACGGCCCGCCATGCAAATTGGACCGTTCCCGGGAGCTCACCTTCTTTCGCATCCTTCAGGAAGCCATCGTCAACGTCCATCGCCATGCGCATGCTGGTTTCGTCACGGTCACGTTGACGAACTTAGACAACGAAGTGGCCCTTGAGGTCACAGACGACGGGCGAGGATTTCCGGTTTGCGACGGCTTGCCGGCTACGCCCGGTGTGGGCATCCTGGGAATGCGTGCGCGCATCATGCAGTTCGGCGGCGAGTTTCGCATCGACACCGGCCCGAACGGCACCGCGCTGACGGCGCGGCTTTCCACCGCCAAGCCTTCGTGATCTACGCCGCGGCGCGGACCTGGTGTGCAGACGGGTGTCGCGCGCGGCCTTTTGCATCATGTGTACGGCAATTGCGCGAGGCCCTCAGGGTCTGCGGTCGCGATTAGCCGCGCAAAAACTCCCTCCGACCCATTATTTGCGCGAGCAAATTAAGGTGTCTCCGTACACCCCCCTACGGCTCCTACCTGATGCACGGCCGGTCTCTGCGGGCGCAAATTTTGTCATCGGAAAGTTACAACAACGAGGATGTGAGTGATGTCCGAGACCTTAGCGCGACCAGCGCAATCCGTGCGCAAGCTCGGCGTGGAAGAAGCGCGCGAGATCGGGATCGAGGCCTACCATTACCTTTATCCCCTGGTCTTGATGCACATGACTCGCCGCCTGGCGATGAATTACCCGCTCGGGACCAAGCCCGGCATGGGACCTGAGGGCATGTTTCATCACATCCGGGAATTCTCGCCCGAGGTTGCGCGGCCGAATTTCGACGTCTTGTGCTCGTTTGCCTGGCTCGACCTGAACAAGGGCCCATACGTGATCTCCGTGCCGGATACGCACGGGCATTATTACGTCGTGTCGGTCCACGACATGTGGACGGATGTGTTTGCCTCTATCGGAACGCGAACGAGTGGCTCCGGCGCTGGTCACTTCGCGATCGCGTCGCGCAACTGGAACGGCACCATGCCCTACGGCGTGGAGCGGATCGAAGCGCCCACCAATCACGTGTGGATCGTAGCGCGCATGCAGACCAACGGCGCAAAGGATTACGCCTCTGTCCACAGGATCCAGGACGGCTTCATGCTCACGCCGCTGGCGCAATGGGGCCGCTTTGTTCAGCCCCCGATGCAGCGGATCGATCCGGCCATCGATGTGGAGACCGCGCCTATGGCGCAGGTCGACGCGATGACCTCGGCCAGCTTTTACAATTGGGCGGCCGATCTGATGACCGTGGAAGGGGTGCATGTCGCCGACTGGCCGATTCTGGCGCGCATGCGGCGGCTTGGACTTGAACCCGGCCGGCCATTCCATTTGAGAAAAGCGCCGGCGGCGATCCAGGCCGGGTTGGCTGTGGCACCCGAGGAAGGGCACCGCCAGCTGATGGCGACACTTCCATCGCTGTCGCCGGTCGTCAACGGCTGGCAGATGAACACAAGCGCGGTTGGAAGTTACGGCACCGACTATCTCAGACGCGCCATCGTGGCCATGACCAATTTTGGCGCGATGTTGCCCGAAGATTCTGTCTCCCTCGTCAATGTCATCGCTTCGGACGGAGCGCCGCCATCCGGCAAGCACCGCTATCTGGTCCATTTCGAAAAGGACGCGTTGCCGCCGGTGCGGGCCTTCTGGTCGCTCAACATGTATGACGGCGAGGGTTTCCCCGCACGCAATCCGAGCAGCCGCTTCGCGATCGGAGACCGCGATTCGCTCAATTACAACCATGACGGCTCGCTTGACATCCATGTCCAAAAGGAGCGGCCGTCTGCGGACAAAGTGTCAAACTGGCTGCCTTCGCCGGAAGCTGCGATGGCGCTGGTCTTGCGCCTCTATTCGCCGCGCGCCGAAGCGCTCGACGGACGCTGGTTGCCGCCGACCATTCAACGCCTCAGCGATGGACCGGAGGAAGGATAACCGAACGCGGGCACGTGCCCGCGTCCAGAAATGGAGACGAGAAATGCGAAACGTCAAACCTGCCGTCGCGATTGCATTGGCCGCTGGCCTGACTCTCAGCGCGGGCTCGCTGCTGACCTACGCAGCTTCGAAGGACGTGAAGGAAGCGCCCATACTCAAAGAAGCGATTGAGAAAGAGGCTGTCCCCAAACAGGCGGCCAAAGGCAAGGAAGCCGTCGAACCCGACGCGCTCAAGGCGCTCGAACGCATGTCCAACTATCTGGGCACGCTGAACTCGGTCGATATCAAAGGCGAAACCACGTTGGACCTCGTCACCAATGACGGGCAGCGGATCCAGCTCGGTGGAAACACGCACTACAGGGTCCACCGGCCAGACGGCTTCGAAATCGACGTCAACACCGATTTCCGCAAGCGGAAGTTCTTCTACGACGGGAAACAGTTCACGATTTTTGCTCCCGATCTCGGTTATTACGCCAGCGCACCGGCGCCTTCGACGATCCGGGAAACGCTCGACGTAATCCGCAACAAGTACAACATCTCGCTGCCGCTGGAAGACTTGTTCCGCTGGAACGATCCGATGGCCGACAGAGCGGAAAAGCTGACCTCGGGCTATCTCGTCGGGCCCGCGACCGTCGACGGCGTCGCCACCGATCACTATGCGTTCCGCGAAGGTGATCGCGATTGGGAAGTCTGGATCCAGAAGGGCGATCAGCCCTTCCCGAAAAAGCTTGCGATCGTCGATCGCAGCGATCCCGCTCATCCCGCCTATGTGGCGCGATTCAGTTGGACGGCGAATCCGACGCTTGCCGCGTCCGACTTCATCTTCAAGCCCGGACAGGATGCGAAGAAGATTCACATCGCGAGCCTCGAAAAATGAGAACAGGAGGCAACAATGAATATGCGAACAGCAACAAGTCTTGCCGTTGCAGCGGTGGTTGTATTTGCGGCCATCGATACTGACCCGGGCTTTGCCCGGGGCGGTGGACGCGGCGGTGGCGGCGGCGTCAGCCGCGGCGGCGGGGGCGGTGGCGGTGGCGGCAGCTTTAGTCGCGGTGGCGGCGGAGGCGTTCGCTCTGGCGCCTCCACCAGCATCAGCCGTCCGTCGATGGGCAGCGGAGGTGCGCGGACGAGCGGCTTTACCACTCCCGGTGCGGGAGGAGGAGGCATAAACGCACGGGGAGGCGCGCAAGCCGGCGCCGGCAACCGTGCGAACATCGCGGGCGGTAACCGCAACATCTCCGGCAGCGGCAACCGCATCAACACCGGCGACATCAACGTCAACAACGGCAACGGCTGGGGCGGCTGGAGCGATCACCCCGTCGCGGCCGGCGTTGCGGTAGGTGCGGTCGCCGGCGTAACCGCGGCAGCGGTCAGTGGAGCGTACTACTCTCTGCCGCCGGGATGCCCGCCTTATCCCTATGGTGGGTACACCTACTACTCGTGCGGCGGCGCTTACTATCAGCCCCAATACGAAGGCGACACGGTCACTTATGTCACCGTGCCGGATCCGGCGGGCTGACCGTCAACACAACACATTGAGGACATTTGCCAAAACGCGGCCGCGACCTCGCCGGCGAAAGAACGGAACAGGAGAAAACAATGAAAATCAAAAAAGCTACGTATCTCGCGTTGGCGGCGCTTTTCGCGTTCTCAACCATCGACTTTGACCTGGGATACGCACGCGGGCGTGGCGGCGGTGGCGGCGGTCGCGGCGGGGGTGGCGGGTTCAGCCGGGGCGGCGGTGGCGGTGGCGGTGGCTTCAGCCGTGGCAGCCGTGGCGGTGGCATTCGTTCAGGCGCCTCTACCGGCATTAACAGGGGCTCTATCGGCAGCCGTAGCGGTGGCGGTTTTGGCGGCGGTAACCGAGTAGCGACGCGTCCGAGCGGGGGTAGAGGTACACAAGTTGCCGGCGGCCTTGGCGGGCGTGGAAGCGTCGGTGGTGTTGGCGGGGTCGGAGGAGTTGGCGGTGTCGGCAGGCCCGGAGGCGTCGGCGGTGCAGGCGGAATTGGCGGCGTCGGCAAGCCCGGAGGCGTTGGCGGCGTAGGTGGAGTCGGGGGCGTTGGCGGTGTAGGTGGAGTTGGTGGAGTTGGTGGAGTTGGCGGCGTCGGCGGGGTCGGAGGCGGTCGCGGCCAAGTCGGCGGTGGTAACCGCAACATCTCCGGCAGCGGTAACCGCATCAACACCGGCGACATCAATGTCGGCAATGGCTGGGATGGTGGCTGGGGTGGTTGGGGGGACTATTACCCAGGGGCCGGTTTGGTCGCCGGCGCAGTCATCGGAGCCACCGCAGCGGCGGCGTACGGTTACGGATATGGGGTTCCGTATTATTCGCTCCCGGCGGGATGCCCGCCCTATCCCTATGGCGGCTACACCTACTATTCGTGCGGCGGCGCCTACTATCAGCCGCAATACGAAGGCGACACGATCACCTACATCACTGTTCCCGATCCGTCGCAGACGTCGGTGTCGGTCAATACATCACCCTGAGACTGTCCGGACGGCGGCTGCGCGAGTGCGCGGCCGCTGCGAGGATCAAAGCATGAGGAAAGCTAGATGGTCGGAATAGATGCGGGGGTTCCACGTCGTCAAATCCGGGTCATGCTGGTCGATGACCATGAGATCGTGCGCCAAGGCATTCGGTCGTTGGTCGAGTCCATGCCTGATTGTGTGCTCTGCGCCGAAGCCGCCGATGGCGAGGCGGCAATCAAGGCAGCGCCGGAAGCACGTCCGGACGTCGTCGTGCTCGACGTTTCCATGCCCAAGATCAGTGGCTTGGACGTCATGGTCGAACTGAAGAAGCTGCTGCCCGCGGCGGAAATTCTCGTTCTCACGATGCACGACAGTGAGAAGATCATGGCCCAGGCCTTGCGGGCAGGAGCGCGCGGTTACGTGAACAAGACGGAAACGGGCGAGCGACTCGTCGAAGCCTTGACGGCGGTGTCGCGCCATCAGACCTATTTCTCGCCCTCGGTGTCCGAGACCTTGCTCCACTTCTATCTCGGGGCCGACGGCGAACAGGACACGGAGCAACTCACGCCGCGCCAGCGCCAGATCGTGAAGCTTGTGGCCGAGGGCAACAGCAACAAGCGCATCGCTCACATCTTGAAGATCAGTATCAAGACGGTGGAGACGCACCGCTCAGAGGCGATGCGAAGAATCGGCGCGAAATCTTCTGCCGACCTCGCGCTTTATGCAGCGAGAAACGAGCTCGTCCAGCTTTAGTCTTGGCAGAAGAGCGCGTTAGACCGGCTCGATGCTGCCTTCCTACAAACCGCCCTACGTATTTGGTCCAATAGGCAATACCTGACCAAACAAGGTTAATAAATCGCCATGCCAGAGCGACGGATGGAGCGTAAACTGGTTCCACAAAAGACTGTAATTTCGCTGTGAATTCGAGCAGGGGGAAAGGGCAGAATCAGGGGGCCACTCAAGTAAAAGTCGGGGCTAATGATGGGGTTGCGAAAGACGGAAAACTTTCACGACCGTGGTGGGGCGGAAGGTACAGAGCAAGCAATAGAACTCATCGAAAAGAAGCTCTATTTTCCTAGCCCGGTCAGCGGGGCGATAGGCTTCTTCCACAGAGCTTTGCCGTATCTGCTTTTCGGGTTTTCAACCCTCTTTCTCGTTCTCTTTCCCGTCTTGTTCGACGGGGCCTCGGTCAAGCTGTCGTCCTTCTGGGCGCAGGGCCTCTACGTCCTGAACATCGTGGCGCTTCTTCTGGTGATCCGTGAAGGCAGCCGGCGGCGCGATGCGGAAGCTACGCTCCGCACCGCCGAAACC
>Ga0310810_10003459_pt1 | contig 17205 bp, 28 predicted proteins | sample NCmetagenome_FD_207641 | JGI IMG/M metagenome (GOLD analysis project Ga0310810, IMG submission 207641) | Soil microbial communities from experimental microcosm in Duke University, North Carolina, United States - NC | ecosystem: Engineered > Artificial ecosystem > Soil microcosm > Unclassified ... | reverse complement strand
TGACGGGGGTGTGCACGCTGCCGGGGGGGGTGGAGATGGTGATGCCGGGGGACAACGTGACGATGACGATCGAGTTGATCCAGCCGGTGGCGATGGAGAAGGAGCTGCGGTTCGCGATTCGGGAGGGGGGGCGGACGGTGGGCGCCGGGGTGGTCGCGGAGATCGTGGACTAAGACATGGTCACCGTCAGCGCCGATCAGAAGATCCGCATCCGGCTCAAGGCGTACGACCACAATCTCCTCGACCGGTCCATGAAGGAGATCGTGGAGACGGTGCGCCGGACCGGCGCGCGCGTCACGGGCCCGGTGCTGCTGCCCACCATCATCAACCGGTGGACGGTGCTGCGGTCCCCACACGTGGACAAGACCTCGCGCGAGCAGTTCGAGATGCGCACGCACAAGCGGCTCATCGACATCCTGGACCCGACCCCACAGACGGTGGACGCGCTGATGAAGCTCGATCTGCCGAGCGGCGTCGACGTCGAGATCAAGCTCTAGTCCGAGCCCGAGAGATAGCGAGAACCTCGTCATGGCGATGAAGGAAGGGTTGATCGGCCGGAAGAAGGGTATGACCCAGGTCTTCGGGGAGGACGGCAATCTCATCCCGGTGACCGTGGTCGAGGCGGGCCCCTGCACGGTGGTGGGGCTCCGCACCAAGCCCACCCACGGCTACGACGCCCTCCAGCTCGGGTTCGAGCCGAGGAAGAAGAACGTCACCAAGGCGATGGCGGGCCTGTACAAGAAGGCGGGGGTCGCCCCCGCGATGCGAGTGCTGCGCGAGATCCGGCTCCAGAAGACGGAGGCGGTGAGCGCCTATCAGGTTGGCCAGACCCTCACGGTGGATCTCTTCACGCCCGGGGAGTTCGTGGACGTGGTGGGGACCACGAAGGGCAAGGGCTTCCAGGGCGGCGTGCGGCGTTACGGCTGGGCCGGTGGCGACGAGACCCACGGCTCGATGTTCCACCGCCGGCCGGGCTCCATCGGCGCGTCATCGGATCCGTCGCGGGTCTGGCCGGGACATCACCTGCCGGGCCGGATGGGCGCCGACCGGCGCACCGTCCTCAACGTGATGGTGGCGCGGGTGATTCCGGAGCAGAACCTGGTCCTGCTCCGCGGCGCGGTGCCGGGGGCGATCGGAGGGTTGCTGGTGATCCGCAAGAGCGTGAAGCAGACCAAGGCGCAGCAGCAGAAGGCGAAAGAGGCCAAGTAGCGATGCCCAGCGTGCCGGTGGTCGACGCGAAGGGGAAGTCGCAGCAGGCGCTCGAGCTGTCCGACGACGTGTTCGGGGCTACCCCGCGGGTGCCGCTGCTGCACCAGGCGGTGGTGAAGGAGCTGGCCGCCCGGCGGGCCGGCACGCACTCCACGCGCGGACGCAGCGAGGTCAGCGGCGGCGGGCGCAAGCCGTGGAAGCAGAAGGGCACCGGGCGCGCGCGGCAGGGCTCGATCCGGGCCACCCAGTGGAAGGGCGGCGGCAAGCCCTTCGGCCCGCGGCCGCGCAAGTACGACAAGCAGATGCCGTCGTCGATGCGTCGCGCCGCGCTGCGAGAGGCGGTGGCGGCCAAGCTCGGGGCGGGCCACGTGTCGGTGGTCGACACCCTCGGCGTCGCGGAGGCCAAGACCAAGGCCCTGACCACGCGCCTGCGGGGGCTCGGCATCGACGGCCAGCCCACGCTGCTGGTGGTTGCCCAGGTGACCGACGCGCTCACCCGCGCCGCGCGCAACGTGCCGTGGCTGTCGGTGGAGCTGCCCGGGCACGCGTCGGTCTACCAGGTGATCCGGAACGACCGGCTCGTGTTCGAGAAGGCGGCGCTGCTGACGCTGCAGGAGACGCTCAAGCCATGAGGGACCCCCGGTCGGTGCTGGTGCGGCCGCTGATGACCGAGAAGAGCATGCAGCAGAAGGAAGCGCACAACATGATCACCTTCGAGGTGGCGGTGGACGCCAACAAGGTGGAGATCCGCCAGGCGGTGGAGAAGGTCTTCAACGTGAAGGTCGCGGACGTGCGCACCCAGGCCCGCGAGGGCAAGTGGAAGCGCATGGGCAAGTTCGAGGGCCGGCGTCGGAGCTGGAAGAAGGCGATGGTCACGCTCGCCCCCGGTCACAAGATCGAGCTCGTGGAGGGCGCCTAGGACCATGGGAATCCGCACGGTCAAGCCGACCTCGCCGGCCCGACGCTTCATGTCGTTCCTCACCAACGAGGAGATCACCAAGAAGACGCCGGAGAAGAGCCTGCTCCGGACCAAGGGCAACCGGACCAACGGGCGGAACGTCTACGGCCGCATCACGGTGCGGCACCGGGGCGGCGGGGTCAAGCGCATGCTCCGCGACGTGGACTTCCGGCGGGAGAAGCTCGGCATCCCGGCGAAGGTAGCGGGGATCGAGTACGACCCGAACCGCTCCGCCCGCATCGCGCTGCTCCACTATCGCGACGGGGAGAAGCGGTACATCATCGCCCCGCTGGGGCTCAAGCCGGGCGACGTGATCATGTCGGGGCCGCAGGCCGACATCCTGCCCGGCAACGCGCTGCCGCTGCGAAACATCCCGCTCGGCACGCTCGTGCACAACGTGGAGCTGCAGCCGGGCAAGGGCGGCCAGCTCTGCCGGAGCGCGGGGACGCTGGCCCAGTTGCTCGCGAAGGAAGGCGATCACGCGAACATCAAGCTGCCCTCCGGCGAGGTGCGCCAGGTCAAGCTCGAGTGCATGGCCACCATCGGACAGGTCGGCAACCTGGACCACGAGAACATCTCGATCGGCAAGGCGGGACGCGTGCGGTGGAAGGGGTTCCGCCCGACGGTGCGCGGCACCGTGATGAACCCGGTGGACCACCCGATGGGTGGCGGCGAGGGCAAGGGCAAGGGCAATCACCCGATGACCCCGTGGGGCAAGCCGACCAAGGGCTACAAGACGCGGCGCGGAGCGAGGCCGTCCGATCGCTACATCGTGACCCGGCGGACGAAATAGGGAGCGAGGGCACAATCCATGGGACGGTCGCTGAGGAAGGGCCCGTACATCGACCAGCGCCTCGAGAAGCGCGTGGACGAGCTGAATCGCACGCGCCAGAAGAAGGTGCTGAAGACCTGGGCGCGCCGCTCGACGATCTCGCCGGAGTTCGTGGGCCACACCCTCGCGGTGCACAACGGGAAGAAGTTCATCCCGGTGTACATCAGCGAGAACATGGTGGGCCACCGGCTGGGCGAGTTCGCCCTGACCCGGACGTTCAAGGCGCACGGGCAGGCCGAGAAGGCCGCCACCTCGCCCACCGGCAAGTCCTGAGCATGCGTACCCGAGCGACCGCGCGCTACATCCGGGTGCCCGCCTCCAAGGCCCGCCTCGTCCTCGATCACATCCGTGGCAAGTCGGTGGGGGAGGCGCTCGCCACGCTGCAGTACACCCCGAAGGCGGCCGGCCGCCTCATCGAGAAGGTGCTGCGCTCGGCCATCGCCAACGCGGAGCACAACCACCAGGTCCGCAACCTCGACGACCTCCGGGTGATCAAGGCGATCGCCGACGGGGGGCCGTCGATGAAGCGGGTGTCTCCGCGGGCGATGGGACGCGCCTACTTCATCAAGCACCGCACGAGTCACCTGACCATCGAGCTCAGCGACGAGACGACGCCTTCCGCGGCCCCCGCGGCGGCACGGGGAGGCAAGAGGTAGCCATGGGTCAGAAGACGCATCCGATCGGGTTCCGGCTCGGGTCCACGCGGACGTGGAGCTCGCGCTGGTTCGCCACCAAGGGGTACGCGGCCCTCCTGCACGAGGACCACAAGATCCGCCGCTTCATCAAGTCGTCGCTCTACCACGCGGGGATCTCGCGGATCGACATCGAGCGCTCGGCCAATCGTGCCCGCATCACGATCTTCACCGCCCGGCCCGGCATCATCATCGGGCGCAAGGGGGCGGAGGTCGAGAAGCTCAAGAACGAGATCCAGTCGCGCACCGCCAAGGAGGTCTACCTCAACATCGAGGAGGTGGTCCATCCCGAGCTGGACGCGCAGCTGGTGGCCGAGAACGTGGCCCTGCAGCTCCAGAAGCGGGTGGCCTTCCGACGGGCCATGAAGAAGGCGGTCACCTCCGCGCTGCGCCTGGGGGCGGACGGCATCCGGATCGCCTGCGCGGGCCGGCTGGGCGGCGCGGAGATCGCGCGGCGGGAGTGGTACCGCGACGGGCGGGTGCCGCTGCACACCATCCGGGCCGACATCGACTACGGTCTCGCCGAGGCCCACACTACGTTCGGAGCCATCGGGGTGAAGGTGTGGATCTTCAAGGGCGAGGTGCTGCCCGCCCAGAAAGCCGTCGCCGAGGGCTAGCCCGTCATGCTCATGCCCAAGCGGGTCAAGTACCGGAAGGCCCAGCGCGGCCGGATGAAGGGCAAGGCCCAGCGCGGCTCGACCCTGGCCTTTGGGGAGTTCGGGCTCAAGGCGCTCGAGCCGGGGTGGGTGACCAACCGCCAGATCGAGGCGGCACGGGTGTCGCTGGCCCGCAGCGTCAAGCGCGGCGGGAAGATCTTCATCCGGATCTTCCCCGACAAGCCGGTGACCAAGAAGCCGGCCGAGACGCGGATGGGCAAGGGCAAGGGCAACCCGGAGTTCTGGGTGGCGGTGGTCAAGCCCGGCCGGATCATGTACGAGATGGAGGGCGTCGACGAGGCAACGGCCAAGGAGGGGTTCCGCCTGGCCGCCCAGAAGATCGGGATCAAGACCAAGTTCGTGACCCGTACGCGGGCGCTCTGAGGGGATCATGAAGGCGGCCAAGTGGCGTGAGATGTCCGACGAAGAGGTGCAGCAGAAAGCCCGGGAGCTCGGCGAGGAGCTCTTCAACCTGAGGTTCCAGCTCTCGATGGGCGTGGCCAAGAATCCGGCGCGGGTGGCGATCGCCCGGCGGGATCTCGCGCGGGCCCAGACGATCCTGAGAGAGCGGGCGCTGCGCATCCCGCGGACGGCGTAGAGGCGGGGGAGGACAGGACAGTGGGCGTCAAGAAGACGCGGGAGGGCGTGGTGGTCAGCGACAAGATGACCAAGACGCGCGTGGTGGTCATCGAGCGCGTGTTCCGTCATCCGCAGTACGAGCGCGTGATCACCCGGTCGAAGCGCCTCAAGGCGCACGACGAGCAGAACGCGAGCAAGGTCGGGGACCGGGTGCTGATCGAGGAGACGCGGCCGCTCTCGAAGGAGAAGCGGTGGCGGATCCTCCAGGTGCTGGCGAGCGCGTCATGATCCAGCCCCGATCCATGCTGGACGTGGCCGACAACTCGGGGGCCAAGAAGGTTCAGTGCATCCGGGTCATGGGCGGCGCCAACAAGCGCTACGCCTCCCTGGGCGACGTGGTGGTGGTGGCGGTCAAGGAGGCGGTACCGGACGGGACCGTGAAGAAGGGCGAGGTCGCGCGGGCGGTGGTGGTGCGCACCGTGAAGGAGGTGGGACGCCGCGACGGGTCCTACATCCGCTTCGACCGCAACGCGGTGGTGCTGCTCAAGGCCGACGACAACCCGGTGGGCACGCGCATCTTCGGCCCGGTGGCCCGCGAGCTTCGGGACAAGCAGTTCACCAAGATCATCTCGCTCGCCCCCGAGGTCATCTAGAGGACGTCATGGCGATCGCACACGTGCGGAAGGGCGACACGGTGATGGTGGTGGCGGGCAAGGAGCGCGGCAAGAAGGGCAAGGTGCTGCGCGTGATTCCCGAGAAGGGCCGGGTGGTGGTGGAGCGTCTCAACATGATCAAGAAGCACCAGAAGCCCACCCAGAAGATCCGGCAGGGCGGCATCATCGAGCGCGAGGGGTCGATCCATCTCTCCAACGTGATGCTGGTGGATCCCAACAGCGACAAGCCGACGCGCGTCGGAATGAAGGCGCTGTCCGACGGCAAGAAGGTCCGGGTGGCCAGACGGTCGGGCGAGATGCTCGACAAGGCATGAGGGCGTGATGGCAGAGCCGAAGAAGGCGGACGGCAAGGCGGGAGCGAAGGCGGGCGGACCCCCGGCCGGCAAGGCGGGCCAGGCGCCCCGACCCAAGGGCGGCGCGAAGGGCGCGCCCGCGGCGGAGCCGCAGGCGCCCGGCAAGCGCGCGAGCGTCAGCGGGGCGACCCCGCCGCGCATGCGCGAGCGCTTCCGGTCGGCGGTGGTCCCCGCCATGATGAAGGAGCGCGGCTATCGCAATCCGTTCCAGGTGCCGCGGCTCGAGAAGGTCGTCATCAACATGGGGGTGGGCGAGGGCAAGGAGAACGCGAAGGTGCTCGACTTCGCCACCGCGGACCTGCAGGCGATCGCGGGCCAGAAGCCGGTGATCACCCGGGCCAAGAAGTCGATCGCCAACTTCAAGCTGCGCGAGAACGTGCCGATCGGCTGCAAGGTGACCCTGCGCGGGCCGCGGATGTACGAGTTCCTGGACCGCCTCCTCAACGTGGCCCTGCCCCGGGTGCGGGACTTCAAGGGCGTCCCGCCCAAGGGCTTCGACGGACGGGGCAACTACAATATGGGCCTCAAGGAGCAGATCATCTTTCCGGAGATCGTGTACGACAAGGTCGACAAGGTGCGCGGGATGGACATCACGATGGTGACCACCGCCCGGACGGACGAGGAAGCGAAGGCGCTCCTCACCCACCTGGGCGTGCCCTTCCGGGAGGCGTAGATGGCGAAGACCGCGCTCATCATGAAGCAGCAGCGCCCTCCCAAGTTCAAGTCGCGCGCCTACACCCGCTGCAAGATCTGTGGCCGGCCCCGGGGCTATCTGCGGAAGTTCCAGGCCTGCCGGATCTGCTTCCGCGAGCTCGCGCTCAAGGGCGAGGTGCCCGGCGTGATCAAGGCGAGCTGGTAGCCCCATGCTGAGCGATCCGATCGCGGACTTCCTCACGCGCATCCGCAACGCCAGCCGGGCCGAGCACGAGAAGGTGGACATCCCGTCGTCGAAGCTCAAGCTGCGCATGGCCGAGATCCTCAAGGACGAGGGGTTCATCAAGAACTTCCGGGTCATCGAGGACAACAAGCAGGGCATGCTGCGCGTCTACCTGAAGTACGGCGCGGGCAGCGAGAAGATCATCTCCGGGATCGTGCGCGTCTCGCGGCCCGGCCGGCGGATCTACGTGACCAAGGACAAGATCCCGACCATCCTGGGCGGCATGGGAGTCGCGATCCTGTCCACCTCGGCCGGCGTGATGACCGACCGCCAGGTGAAGAAGCAGCACCTCGGCGGCGAAGTGCTGGCCTACGTCTGGTAGGAGATCTCCAAGCCATGTCTCGAATCGGCAAGAAGCCCATCTCCGTTCCCCAGGGTGTGAAGGTCGCCCTGGACGGCGCCACCGTCCGGGCCGAGGGGCCCAAGGGGAAGCTGAGCCAGGCGATCCCGTCCGGGCTTTCGGTGACCATGGAGTCCAACGTGCTGACGGTGGCGCGCAGCTCCGACCACCGCAACGTGCGCGCGCTCCACGGCCTGACCCGGTCGCTCCTGGCCAACATGGTCCACGGGGTCAAGGATGGCTTCGAGCGGAAGCTCGAGATCGTCGGCATCGGCTATCGCTGCCAGATCCAGGGCAAGGCCCTGCAGCTGGCCCTCGGCTACTCGCACCCGGTCGTCTTCCCGCTGCCGGACGGGATCCAGGCCGAGGTCGACCGCCAGGTCTCGATCACGCTCCGGGGGGCGGACAAGGCGCTGCTCGGACAGACCGCGGCCAAGCTGCGAGCGCTCCGGAAGCCCGACCCCTACAAGGGCAAGGGGATCAAGTACGCGGACGAATACATCCGACGGAAGGTCGGCAAGAAGGCGGGGGCCAAGTAATGCTGACCGGCAAGAAGGTCGAGGGGCGGAGGATCCGTCACCTGCGCATCCGGACCCGGGTGATCGGTACTCCGGAGCGGCCGCGGCTGGCCGTGTTCCGGAGCCTGAACCACATCTACGCGCAGGTGATCGACGACACCAGCGGGCAGACGCTGGCCGCGGTGGACAGTCGGGCTCCGGACTTTCGGCAGAAGGTGAAGGCGGGCGGCAACGTCGCGGCGGCCAAGATCGTGGGAGAGCTGCTGGCCCAGCGGGCGAAGGCGCGTGGCATCAATCAGGTCGTGTTCGACCGCGGCGGCTATCAGTACCACGGACGGGTGAAGGCCCTGGCCGAGGCGGCACGCGCCGCCGGCCTGGGCTTCTAGGGAGGAGCATCGAGTGGCTGAAGCGCGGATTGATCCGAATGCGCTGGACCTGACCGACCGGGTGGTCGCCATCAACCGGGTGGCCAAGGTCGTCAAGGGCGGCCGGCGATTCTCCTTCACGGCCCTGGTGGTGGTGGGGGACGGGCAGGGGCACGTGGGCGTCGGGCTCGGCAAGGCCCGCGAGGTTCCCGAGGCCATCCGCAAGTCGGTGGAGCACGCCAAGAAGGACCTGGTGCGGGTGCCGCTCAAGGACACCACGATCCCGTGCGAGATCACCGGGCACTTCGGGGCGGCGCGGGTGTACCTCAAGCCGGCCGCGCAGGGCACCGGGGTCATCGCGGGCGGCGCGGTGCGGCCGGTGCTCGAGGCGGCCGGCGTGCAGGACATCCTGACCAAGACCCTCGGCACCAACAATCCGCACAACGTGCTGAAGGCGACGATGGACGCCTTCCGCCGGCTCAAGCGGCTGCAGTCGACGTATGCGGCGCGACGCCGGTCGCTCGACGGCGACGGGCAGGAGGCGGTCGGTGGCAAAGAAGCTTAAGGTCACGCTGGTGAGGAGCATCATCGGGATGTCGCCCACGCAGGAGGCGACCGTCAAGGCGCTGGGCCTGAAGCGGATCCGGCACCAGGTCGAGCACGACGACACCCCGACGATCCGGGGGATGATCGCCACGGTCCCGTTCGCGGTAGAGGTGAAAGAGTCATGAGGCTCGAGGATCTGAGGCCGGCGGCCGGCTCGACGAAGAACCGCAAGCGGCTCGGCCGCGGCCGGGGGTCCGGCCAGGGCAAGACCTCCGGCAAGGGGCACAAGGGCCAGAAGGCCCGGGCGGGAGGCGGGGTCCGGGTCGGCTTCGAGGGCGGTCAGATGCCGCTCTACCGGCGGCTGCCCAAGCGTGGCTTCCTGCCTTACGGGGGCAAGACCGAATTCGCCATCGTGAACGTCGGCGACCTGTCCGACCGCTTCGCGGCCGGCAGCGTGGTCGACCCGGACGCGCTCGCCGGGAGCCGCCTCATCCACAAGTCGGGGCGGGCCTCGGTCAAGGTGCTGGGCGACGGAGACGTCGCGCACGCCCTCACGGTACGGGCGCACAAGGTGAGCGAGGGGGCCAAGCAGAAGATCGAGGCGGCCGGCGGCCGCGTCGAGATCCTGCCCGTCCGGGGCGAGAGGGCCGCGAAGTGATCGAGGGCCTGCAGAGCTTCCAGAACATCTTCAAGGTTCCGGAGCTCAAGCGCCGTGTGCTCATGACCCTGCTGCTGCTCGCGGCCTACCGGCTGGGCGCTCACGTGCCCACCCCCGGCATCGACGCGGCGGCGCTGGCCGAGTTCTTCAACCAGGTGCAGGGCACGCTGCTCGGGATGGTCGACCTGTTCTCGGGCGGCAACCTGCGGCGCCTGACCGTGTTCGCGCTCGGAATCATGCCGTACATCTCGGCGTCGATCATTCTCCAGCTGCTGACCGTGGTGATCCCGGCCCTGGAGCGGCTGGCCAAGGAAGGCGAGGCGGGAAAGAAGAAGATCACCCAGTACACCCGCTACGGCACCATCGCGCTGTCGCTCGTGCAGTCCTTCGGTATCGCGGTCGGACTCGAGAGCATGCGGAGCCAGACCGGGGCCATCCTGGTGCCCGATCCGGGCTGGGGCTTCCGGCTCCTGACCATGCTCACCCTGACCACCGGGACCGCCCTGATCATGTGGCTGGGCGAGCAGATCTCGGAGAAGGGGATCGGCAACGGGATCTCGCTGATCATCTTCGCGGGCATCGTGGTGCGCCTGCCCTCGGCGATCGTGTCCTCCTACACCCTGATCTCCACCGGCGAGCTGCAGCTCTTCGTGTTCTTGGGCCTGATCGTCATGATGGTCCTCGTGACCGCAGCGGTGGTGATCATGCAGGAGGGCCAGCGGAAGATCCCGGTCCAGTATGCCAAGCGGGTGGTGGGGCGACGGATGTACGGGGGCCAGTCGACCCACATTCCGCTCCGCATCAACACCGCGGGCGTGATCCCGGTGATCTTCGCCTCGTCCCTGATCCTGTTCCCGGCCACCCTCACGCGCTTCATCCACCATCCGTGGATGCAGTACGTCTCGGAGGCGCTCTCCCCGGGGCACGTGACCTACACCGCGCTCTACTGCGCGCTGATCATCTTCTTCGCCTATTTCTACACCGCCATCGTGTTCAACCCGGTTGACCTGGCTGATAACATGAAGAAGTACGGTGGCTTCATCCCGGGCGTTCGGCCCGGCAAGAAGACCGCCGAGTACATCGACCGGGTCCTGACGCGGATCACGCTGCCCGGGGCCATCTTCCTGGCCATGATCTCGGTGCTCCCCGACTTCCTGATCCGCTGGTTCAACACCCCGTTCTACTTTGGCGGAACCAGCCTCTTGATCGTGGTCGGGGTGGCGCTCGATACCGTGCGCCAGATGGAGTCCCACCTCCTGATGCGGAACTACGAAGGCTTCCTGCGCAAGAAGGCCAAAGGCGCATGAGCCGGGTCATCTTCCTCGGCGCCCCGGGCGCCGGCAAGGGCACGCAGGCCCGGCGTCTGGCCGCGGACTCGGGCGTGCCCCAGGTGGCCACCGGCGACATGCTGCGCGAGGCGGTGGCCGAGGGCACCCCGCTCGGCCGCGAGGCCAAGCGCTACATGGACTCGGGAGCCCTCGTGCCGGACGACGTGGTGATCGGGCTCGTCGACGAGCGCCTGGCCCGGCCCGACGCGGCCCCCGGCTACGTGCTGGACGGGTTTCCCCGCACCGTGGCCCAGGCGGAAGCCCTCGACGCGCTCCTGCGGCGGAGGCGGCAGGAGCTGGACCGGGTGATCTTCTTCGACGTGTCGCGCGACGAGCTGATCCGCCGGCTCACCGGCCGCCGGATCTGCCGCCAGTGCGGCACCGCCTCCCCCCTGGCCGCGGCGCCGCCTAGGGGGCCGGGCCGGTGCGACCAGTGCGGCGGCGAGCTGTACCAGCGCGAGGACGACGCGGAGGCCACCGTGGCCCGCCGCCTCGACGTGTACCAGACCCAGACCGCGCCGCTCCTCGACTACTACCGCCAGCGCGGCCTGCTGGTGCGCGCGGCCGGGGAGGGTCCGGTGGCCGAAGTGGCCGACCGGATCCGGCGGGCGGTCAAGGAGCCGGTGCCGCGGTGATCCTGCTCAAGTCGGCGCGCGAGCTCGGACACATGCGGACGGCGGGCCGGATCCTCGCCGAGGTGAAGGACCGGCTGCGTGGGCTGGTACGGCCGGGCATCTCGACCAAGGAGATCGACGCGGACGTGGAGGCCTTCATCGTCTCCCGCGGAGCCACCTCCGCCTTCAAGGGCTATCGGGGCTTCCCCGCCACGGTGTGCATCTCGATCAACGAGGAGGTCGTCCACGGGATTCCCTCCGCCAAGCGAAAGCTCCGCGAGGGCGACATCGTGGGGCTCGACCTCGGCTGCATCGTGGAGGGCTACTACGCGGACTGCGCGATCAGCCTGCCGGTGGGGACGGTGCCGGCGCGAGTGCAGGAGCTCCTCGACGTCACCCGCGAGAGCCTCGACAAGGCCATCGTGCAGTGCCGCGCCGGGAATCGCCTAGGGGACGTCTCCCACGCGGTCCAGGAACACTGCGAGAGCCACGGCTTCGGGGTGGTGCGCGCCTTCGTGGGCCACGGCATCGGCCAGAGCCTTCACGAGGAGCCGCAGATCCCGAACTTCGGCGACGCCGGCCGCGGACCGGTCATCAAGGCGGGCATGGTGCTCGCGATCGAGCCCATGGTGACGATGGGCTCGTGGGAGGTGCGTGTGCTCGAGGATCGATGGACGGCGGTGACCGTCGACGGGAGCTGGGCCGCTCACTTCGAGGACACCATCGCGATCACCGAGCGGGGCCCCGAGGTCCTGACCCGGATGGACCAGGGCGCCTAGGCAACCGATGGCCAAAGAGGACGCGATCGAGGTGGAGGGCACGGTGGTCGAGCCGCTGCCCAACGCGATGTTCCGGGTCGAGCTGGAGAATGGACACAAGGTACTGGCCCACGTGTCGGGCAAGATGCGGATGAACTTCATCCGCATCCTGCCGGGAGACAAGGTCAAGGTGGAGCTGTCGCCCTATGACCTCACGCGCGGCCGGATCACATATCGCTTCAAGTAATGGAGCGGATATATAGAGGGGCAAGGGAATGAAAGTTCGTCCGTCGATCAAGGTCCGGTGCGAGAACTGCAAGATCGTGCGTCGCGAGGGTGTCGTGCGCATCATCTGCAAGAACCCGCGCCACAAGCAGCGTCAGGGATAGGAGCCGACATGGCACGTATCGCGGGAGTCGATCTACCACGGGACAAGCGGGGCCAGATCGCGGTCCAGTACATCTACGGGATCGGCATTCCGTCGGCCAAGAAGATCTTCGCCGACGCGCGGGTCGATCCCAACAAGCGCGTGAAGGCCTGGAGCGACGACGAGACCGGGCGCGTGCGAGACATCATCGAGCGCGAGTACAAGGTCGAAGGTGACCTGCGCCGCGAGGTGTCGATGAGCGTGAAGCGACTCATGGACATCGGCTGCTATCGGGGCATCCGGCACCGCAAGGGCCTGCCGGTGCGGGGACAGCGAACCCACACCAACGCTCGTACCCGCAAGGGCAAGAGCAAGGGCGTGATGGTGAAGAAGAAGCCGGTCGCCGCCGCGCCTTCCGCTCCGCCGAAGAAATAAGGAGCCGAGATGGCCGACGCCGCCGAGCAGAAGCCGGACGAGAAAGCCGCCGCCGCGCCCCGCAAGGGCGGGCGCAAGCGGGAGCGCAAGGAGGTCCGCGTGGGTATCGCCCACGTGCAGGCCACCTTCAACAACACGATCGTGACCTTGACCGACAAGATGGGCAACGTGGTCTCGTGGGCCAGCGCGGGCAGCGTGGGCTTCAAGGGCTCCCGCAAGAGCACCCCGTTCGCGGCCCAGACCGCGGCCGAGAACGCGGCCCGCAAGGCGATGGAAGTGGGGCTGAAGCAGGTGGAGGTGTTCGTGCGCGGCCCCGGAGCCGGGCGCGAGGCCGCGATTCGCTCGCTGCAGGCGGTGGGGCTCGAGATCACCGCCATCCGTGACGTGACCCCCATTCCGCACAACGGCTGCCGGCCGCCCAAGCGGCGACGCGTGTAGGAGGAGACGTAAGTGGCACGATATCGAGCCGCCGCCTGCCGGCAGTGCCGGCGTGAAGGCATCAAGCTGTTCCTGAAGGGCTCCCGCTGCTTCACCGAGAAGTGCGCGATCGAGCGCCGGAACTATCCGCCGGGCCAGCACGGCCTGGGCCGGACCAAGCCGACCCAGTACGGCATCCAGCTGCGCGAGAAGCAGAAAGCCAAGCGCATCTACGGGGTGCTCGAGGCCCAGTTCCGTCGGTACTTCGCGTGGGCGGAGGCCGACAAGGGCATCACGGGCGAGAACCTGCTCAAGTACCTCGAGCGGCGTCTTGACAACGTGGTGTTCCGGCTCGGCATGGCCGCCTCCCGGCGGGAAGCCCGGCAGATGATCGGGCACGGCCACATCCAGGTGAACGGGCGGAAGGTATCGATCCCGTCCTTCATCGTGAAGGTGGGCGAGGCGGTGCAGCTGCGGGCGACTTCCAAGATGCAGGAGCGGGTGGCCGACAACCTGACCGCGGGCCGCTCGCCGGTGCCGCCGTGGCTCGACCTCGACGTGAACGAGAAAAAGGGTACGGTGCGCGGACTTCCGCTCCGGGAGGACATCCAGATCCCGGTGCAGGAGCAGCTCATCGTCGAGCTGTTCTCGAAGTAAGGCCAAGCGGCCGACAGAAGGGGAATATGGCAAGGATTCCGTTTCAGAAGCCGAAGTCGATCCAGTGGGAGATCCGCTCCGACCGCTACGGGCGGCTGGTCGCGGAGCCCTTCGAGAAGGGCTACGCGCTGACCGTCGGGCACTCCCTGCGCCGCACCCTGCTGTCGATCGTGCCGGGCTCGGCCGTCGCCTGGGTGCGGATCCCGGGGGTCAAGGACGTCGACACCAAGATCCCGGGGGTGCAGGAAGACACCACCGACGTGCTCCTGAACGTGAAGAAGCTCGCGGTGAACGTGCCGTCCGGGGAGCCAACCGAGACCCGACTCGAGGCCAAGGGGCCGAAGACGGTGACCGGGGCCGACGTATCGGAGGCGAGCGGCGTCGAGGTGCTGAACCCGGAGCTCCACATCGCCACCCTGGGAGCGGGCAGCTCGCTCTCGATGGACCTGGGTATCGGCGTCGGCCGCGGCTACGTGGCCGCCGATCGGCATCCCGCGAGCACGATACCCGCCGGGGCGATCTCGTTGGATGCCGCGTTCTCTCCGATCCAGCGCGTGTCGTACAGCGTGGAGAACGCGCGGCTCGGCAAGGTCACCGACTACGAGAAGCTCATTCTCGAGATCTGGACCAACGGCGCGGTGTCCCCGGAGGAGGCGCTGTCCCGGGCGGCCCGTCACCTGAAGGCCCACTTCGCCCACCTGGCTCCCGAGGGGCGCGAGGAGGAGGACGAGGAGGTCGAGACCACCGGCGAGGGCTTCATGCAGGAGAGCCTGGCCAAGCCGCTCGAGGACCTGCCGCTGCCGGCGCGCGCCATCAACGCGCTGAAGAATCACGAGATCATGGTCGTCGCGGACCTGGTCCAGAAGACCGACGAGGACCTGGAGTCGGTGAAGAACCTGGGGGAGAAGTCGATCGACGAGATCAAGACCGCGCTCGCCGCGCTCGGCCTGTCCCTGGGCATGCGCATCGACCCGAACCTGCTGGGCGCCCTCGGGCGCGGGAGCACGAAATGAGGCACGGCAGGGCGGGCTTCAAGCTCGGGCGCGTCACCTCGCACCGCTGGGCCCTCTTCCGGAACCTGCTCGTCGCGCTCTTCCGGCACGAGCGCATCATGACGACCGAGGCGAAGGCCAAGGCGGTGCGTGGGCTCGCCGACCACATGGTGACCCTGGCCAAGCGCGAGGATCTGCACGCGCGCCGGCAGGTGCTGTCCATGGTGCCGGACGCCGAGGTGGTGAAGAAGCTCTTCGACAGCATCGCGGCCCGCTTCAGCGAGCGGCACGGCGGGTACACCCGCATCATGAAGGCGGGCCTGCGCCCGGGCGATCGCGCGCAGATGGTGGTCCTGGAGCTGGTGGATCGGCCGGAGGCGCCGAAGGAAAAAGGTAAGAAGGACGCCAAGGCCGAGAAGGCTCCCAAGGAAGACAAGAAGGCGGGCAAGAAGGGTGAGGCCGGCGCGGGTGCCGCGAAGGGGCGGCGGAAGAAGGCGGCGGCCGCCGCCGGGTAGACGTCCGCAGGTCCTGCCGGCCTGCACTCCCCCGGGCAACCGTTTCAGTCTCTAGGCTCTGTTGAATGCGGGGGCCCAGACATGGCCCCCGCACTCCCCCAGTCAGCGGGCAACCGCCTAGGTTTTCGGGCTCGGCTGGCGACCGGCGGCTGTCTCGCCGTTGTTGGCTATTTCAGGTGTTTCTTGAACAGGTCGAGGGTGCGGCGCCAGGCGTCTTCGGCGGCCGCCTTGTTGTAGACTTCGGCGCGCTCGTCGTTGAAGAAGCCGTGGTCGACCCCGGGGTAGATGTGGATCTCGACCGGCTTGCCTGCCTTCTTGATGTCGGCCTCCACCGCGCGCGCGGTCTGTGGCGTCACGAACGCGTCCTTCTCCGCGAACAGGCCCAGCACCGGGCCGTTCAGGCGGGCATAGGCCGGCGTCACGTTGGGGTGGATGCCGTAGAAGTCCACCACCGCGGCCACGCTCGCGTTGGTGCAGCCCGCGAAGAGCGCGAGCTGACCGCCCATGCAGAAGCCCACCGCACCCAGCTTGGCGGTCGACGAGTGCCCGGCGAGATGCTTGGCCGCGCCGGCCAGATCCTTCTCGGCCCGCTCGATGTTGAGCGCCATGAAGAGCTTGCCGGCCGCGTCCGGCTCGGTCGCGGTCTGCCCGTGGTAGAGATCGGGCGCGAGCGCCGAGAACCCGGCGGCCGCGAAGCGATCGCATACGTTCTTGATGTGCCCGACCAGCCCCCACCACTCTTGAATCACGATCACGCCCGGCCCCTTGCCGGAGGCCGGGGTCGCCAGGTAGCCCTTCGCGGTGTGTCCGTTGCTCGGGAACTCGACCATCTTGCCCGCCATCGCTCTTGTCCTTTCTTAGTCGTTGGGGTGAATCATGTCGGCCGGCGGTTCGGCCTCTTCGCGCCCTTCGGCGCTCATCGGGGCGTCGACGTAACACCGCGGTGTGTTGCGGTGCGCGGCGGCCGCGCTTCGGTGCTCATCGGGGTGTCGACGCGAGCGTAACACCACGATGCCTTGCGGTGTGCGGCGGCCGCTTCGGCGCTCATCGGGGTGTCGACACGACCGTAACGGCCCGGTGCCTTGTAGTGCGCGGCCGCGCTTCGTCGCTCATCGACGCTCGTCGGGCCTCGACGCGACCGTAACAGCACGGTATCTCGCGGTGCGCGGCGGTTGTCCTAGGGCGGTCATCGATGGTGACACTCGTTCTTCAGGCGTTGGGCTTCTCGGGTGTCTTCTTCGGAGTGTCGGGGGTGATGCGGACCGCTAGGACCCGGCGCTTGTCGGCCTCCAGCACCGTGACGGTGTAGCGCCGCACCCGGAAGACCTCTCCCACGAGTGGGATGCGGTGCAGGGTGGCGAGGACGAGGCCGGCCACCGTCTCGAAGTCGCCCTTGGGCAGGTCCCACTCGAGCGCGTCGTTGACTTCCTCCAGGCTGGCGCGACCCGCCACCCGGTAGCTCCCGTCGGGCAGGCGCTCGACGGTGTCGGGGGTGCGGTCGTGCTCGTCGCGGATCTCCCCCACCACCTCCTCGACGATATCCTCGACGGTGACGATGCCGACTGCGCCACCGTACTCGTCCACCACCACCGCCAGCTGCAGCCGGTTCTTCTGCATCTCACGGAGGAGGTCGTCGATGCGCTTGGTCTCCGGGACGTAGGTGGCCGGCCGCATCAGCGCGCGCAGGTCCGGGGCCTCGGCGCCGCGCCGCAGCAGATCCATGGCGGTGACCACGCCAACGATGTTGAAGACCCGGTCGGTGAAGACCGGGATGCGCGAGAAGCCACGCTCCTGGATGAGGCGGA
>Ga0310810_10003458_pt1 | contig 17208 bp, 18 predicted proteins | sample NCmetagenome_FD_207641 | JGI IMG/M metagenome (GOLD analysis project Ga0310810, IMG submission 207641) | Soil microbial communities from experimental microcosm in Duke University, North Carolina, United States - NC | ecosystem: Engineered > Artificial ecosystem > Soil microcosm > Unclassified ... | reverse complement strand
CGCGCGGCACCCGCCGGCGGAGCGCGAGTCCGGACAACGCGACCGCGCGCACCGTGCGCCCGCGGACGCTCGTCTCGAGCATGCGGCGCACAGTCTCGACCTCGGGGAGTTCGGGCACGCGCGCACGCTAGGAGCCGGGGGCGAGGCGGTCAAGCCGCGCGCGGCCGCGGCGGGCCGCATTGCGTCGCGTTTCCGAGGCGTGGCATCTTCACCGGGTCATGGACGACACCCCGCGGTTCGAGGAGTTCGCGCGCCTCGCGACCGAGCAGCGCAATCCGCGCACGATGGACCTGGATACGCTCGAGAGCGCCGAGATCCTGCGGCGCATCTCCGCGGAGGACCACGGCGTGCCCGCCGCGGTGGCCAAAGAGCTGCCGTACCTCGAGCGCGCCGTCGAGATGGTCGTGGCGTCGTTCCGGAATGGCGGGCGCCTGATCTACGTCGGCGCCGGGACGAGCGGCCGGCTCGGCGTGCTCGACGCCTCGGAGTGCCCGCCCACGTTCGGCTCCGACCCCGACACGGTGCAGGGCGTCATGGCCGGAGGCTACGGGGCGCTGGTGCGCGCCGTCGAAGGCGCGGAAGACCGCGCGGAAGAAGGGGCGGCGGCGATGGACGAACGCGCCGTGGGGCCGAACGACACGGTGATCGGGCTGGCCGCCAGCAGGCGCACGCCGTTCGTGGTCGCGGCCGTGGCGCGCGCGCGCGAACGCGGCGCGCGCACCGCGTACGTGACGTGCACGCCGCGCGCGGAGTTCGCGATTCCGGTCGACGTCGCGATCTGCCCCGAGGTCGGTCCGGAGGTCCTGATGGGCTCGACCCGCATGAAGGCCGGCACCGCCCAGAAGCTGGTGCTCAACATGATCACGACGACGGCGTTCGTGCGCGTCGGCAAGGCGTACGAGAACATGATGGTGGACCTGCTCGCGACCAGCGAGAAGCTGGTCGAGCGCAGCCGGCGCACCGTGATGATCGTCACCGGCTGCGATCGCGACACCGCGACCCGAGCCATCGAACAGGCCGGACGCAGCGTCAAGACCGCGATCGTCATGCTGAAGAGCGGCGCGACGCGCGCCGAGGCCGAGGCGCGCCTCGGCGCCGCCCAGGGTTTCGTCAGGGCCGCATTGGCAGCGCGCGGCGGAAAGGATGCCCGATGATGCGCTCGAGACGGCGTGCGGGCGCGTTCGCGCTGGCCTGCCTCGCGATCCTGGGCGGCGCCGCGCTGTCGTGCGGCCGCGCGCCGTCCACCGAAGTCGTGTTCTGGGAGTTCTGGCCGGCCGAGATCGTGCAGCCGCTGCTCGACCGCTTCGAGCACGAGCATCCGGGCGTTCACGTGCGGCTCGAGCAGCTGACGTGGCAGAGCGGGCAGGAGAAGATCGCGGCCGCGGTCGGCGCGGACCACGTGCCGGACCTCTGCGAAGTCGGCTCGACGTGGATGCCGCGCCTGCTGGCCGGCGGCAAGCTGGCGGAATGGACGTCGAGCGTCGAGGACCTGCGGCCCGAGCTGCGCGGCTGGTCGCTGTGCTCGATCGGCGACCACGCGTACGGGCTGCCATGGGTGATGGGCACGCGCGCGCTGTTCTACAACAAGACCCTGTTCGCGAAGGCCGGGCTCGACTCGACGAAGCCGCCCGAGACCTGGGACGACCTGTACGCGGCGGCCGAGGCCATCCAGAAGCTGGGCGGCGGCGTGCACGGCTACGGCGTGCAGGCCGGCGAGCGCTACATCCTGTTCAAGAAGTTCATGCCGTTCGCGTGGGGCAACGGCGGGCGGATCCTGAGCGACGACCAGACCGCGGCGGTGTTCGACTCGCCGCAGAACCTGGCCGCGCTGGAGTTCTATTTGAAGCTGCGCGACGTCGGCCTGATCGAGCACCAGGACGAGCTGGATCGCCAGTTCAAAGACGGCCGGCTCGGGCTCGAGATCTCGGGCGCGTGGCTGTTCAAGTCGATCCCGCGCGACGCGCCGCGGCTGCGCTACGGCGTGGCCCTCGTGCCGCGCCCCGATCTCGAGCACGGCACGCACGCGTCGTTCGCGGGCGGCGAGGTGCTGGTCGGCTTCAAGGCGGCGAAGCAGCAGGCCGCCGCCCTCCAGCTGGCGCGCTTCCTCGTGCGCGCGGACAACGCGCTCGCGCTGTCCATCGCCGCGAAGGGCGTGCAGCCGGCGGCCGTGGCCGCCGACACCGCGGCCTACTACCGCGAGCATCCGGCGGAGCAGGTCATGATCCAGCAGTTCGAGACCGCGGTGCCGACGCCGAACCATCCGGCGTGGGGGGACATGGAGGCAGCGATCGAAGACGAGATCGAGCAGGCGCTGCTCGGCAAGAAGACGCCGCGCCAGGCGCTGTCCGACGCGAACCAGAAGCTGGCCCAGCTCGTGGCGAAGCCTTGAGCCGTCGCGTCCACTCGCGGGCCACGTCGTGGCTGCTGCTCGCGCCGTGGGTGGTCGCGTTCGCGGTGTTCGGTCTGTACCCGTTCGCGTTCTCGCTGGGCGCGTCGTTCACGGACTATTCGCCGATCCACGAGGGCGCGCCGCACTTCGTCGGCTTCGCGAACTACGCGGCCGCGCTCGCCGACCCGGCGTTCTGGTCGTCGCTCGGCACGACCGCCGTGTTCGTCGTCGGGAGCATCCCGTTCACGACCGCGCTCGCGCTCGCGCTGGCCCTCGCCGTACAGCCGGCGTTTCGCGGGCGCACGCTGTTCCGCGTCGGCTTCTTCCTGCCCAGCGTCGTCTCGGTCGTCGTGCTGTCGCTGGTGTTCAAGGGCCTGTACGCCGCCGACGGCACGCTGAACGCGCTGCTCGGGGCGCTGCATCTTCCGACGCCGTCGTGGCTGCTGGATCCGCACACCGCGCTGCCCGCGATCATGGCCATGGACGTGTGGTCGGCGAGCGGCTACTACATGGTGATCTTCCTGGCCGGACTCGAGGCGATCCCGCGCGAACTGTACGAGGCCGCGCACCTGGAAGGGGCCGGGCGCTGGGACGCGTTCGCGCACATCACGCTGCCGCTCTTGCGTCCGACGCTGCTGTTCGTGCTCGTCGTGAACACCGTGCGCAGCCTGCAGATCTTCGCCGAGGTCTTCGTCATGACGCGCGGCGGTCCGCTGCACGCCACGACCACGGTCGTCTACTACCTCTACGAGCAGGCGTTCTATCGCTTCAATCTTGGCTACGCGAGCGCCGTCGCCTACCTGCTGTTCGCGGTCACGCTGCTGCTTGCCTGGGCGCAGATGAAGCTCGTCGGCCGCCCGACCGAAGGCGCGGCATGAGCGCGGCCGAGCGCTGGGACGGCGGGGCGGACGAGCGGCGCCGGCAGGCGCACGTGCCGGCGTGGCGCTGGATCTGGCTCGGCCCGTGGCTCGCGACCATGCTCGTGCCGTTCGCGTGGATGCTGGCGATCTCGCTCGCGCCCGCGGCCGGCGGCTCGCTGTCGCGCGCGCTGACGACGCCGTGGAGCCTCGCGAACTACCGCGCGCTGTTCGCGACCGCGCACCTCGGCACGTACCTGGTGAACAGCGCCGTCGTCGCGCTCGCCGTCGTCACCCTGAACGTGCTCACCGCGGCCATGGTCGGCTACGTGCTCGGCCGGCGGCGCGTGGGCGGCGAGCGCTTCTGGACGCTGGGCATCGTGGCCACGCTGATGCTGCCGAAGCAGGTGCTCATGATCCCGCTCTACCTGGTGATCGCGCGGCTGCACCTGCTCGACACGTACGCGGCGCTGATCCTGCCGTTCGCGGTCGACGCGTTCAGCATCTTCCTCGTGCGCCAGTACGTGCTCGGCCTCCCGGCGGAGCTCGAGGAGGCGGCGCGCGTCGACGGCGCGTCCGACGTCGCCATCTTCGTGCGCATCGTGCTGCCGCTCATGCGACCGGTGCTGGCCGTCGTCGCGATCCAGTCGTTCCTCGCGAACTGGAATTCCTTCCTGTATCCGCTGATCCTCGTCGACTCGGACCGATTGCGCACGCTGCCGGTGGGGCTCGCCCTGCTGTCGCAGACCGAGCACAGCGTCGACTGGGGCTTCCTGATGGCCGGCTCCGCGCTCGCCTCGCTGCCCGTGCTGGCCGCGTTCCTGGCGTTCCAGCGCCACATCCTGTCCGGCGTGCTCGCCGGGTCCGAGAAATGACCGGCCCGTTCGAGGACGCGCTGGCGCCGGTGCGCGACTGGCTTTCGCACCGCCAGCACCTGGTGGTCGGCCTGATGACCGGCACGTCCGCGGACGCGCTCGACGCGGCGCTCGTGCGCTTCACGGGCAGCGGGCTGGAGTCCGAGCACGAGGTGGTGCTGGCGCGCGAGACGCCGCTCGAGCCGGCGTTGCGCCGAGAAGTGCTGGACGTCGCCGCGGCGCCGGAGGTGGCGCTGGAGCGCGTGCTCCGGCTGGACGCCGCGCTCGGCGAGCGGTACGCCGCCGGCGTGCTGGAGCTGCTCGCCGAGGCGCGCGTCGCCCCGTCCGACGTCGGCGCCATCGGCTCGCACGGCCAGACCGTCCGCCACGTGCCGCGCCGCTCGGGCGGCGGCCAGGCGTTCACGCTGCAGATCGGCTCGGCCGCCGTGCTCGCGGAGCGCACCGGCATCACCGTGGTCTCGGACTTTCGCAGCCGGGACGTGGCGGCGGGGGGAGAGGGCGCGCCGCTCGTGCCAATCGCGGACTGGTGGCTGTTCCGCTCGCCGCGCGAGTGGCGCGTGCTCCTGAACCTGGGCGGCATGGCGAACGTCACCGGGCTCGAGCCGGGCGCGCCGGCGGGCGCCGTGCGCGCGTTCGATACGGGGCCGGGCAACGCGGTCCTCGACGCGCTCGCGTCCCTGGCAAGCGGCGGCCGCCACACGCACGATCACGGCGGCGCGTCGGCGCTGCGCGGCCGGGCGCTCGCCGCCCTGCTCGACGAGTGCCTGGCCGATCCGTTCTTCGCCGAGGCGCCTCCGCGCTCGACGGGCCGTGAGCGCTTCGGCGCGGCGTACGCCGCACGCCTGCGCGAGCGCGGGCTCTCCCTCGGGCTGTCGGACGACGACGTGATGGCGACGGCCGTCGAGCTGACCGCTGCGTCCGTGGCGGACGGCGTCGCGCGCTTCCTCGCCCCGCTCGATCGCATCGCCGTCGTGATCGCGAGCGGCGGCGGCGTGCACAATCCGGCGCTGATGGCGGCGCTGGCTCGCCGGCTCGGGCCCACGCGCCTCGAGCGCAGCGACACGTACGGCGTGCCGCCCGGCATCAAGGAGGCACTGGCGTTCGCGTTTCTCGCCCACCTGACGCTGTGCGGCGTCGCCGGCGACGTGCCGGCCGCGACCGGCGCGGCCCGCGCCGTCGTGCTCGGACACATCACCCCAGGCGCCGCGAAAGGACGCGAGCCATGACCTCGACATCGCGCGGGCGACTCGTCGTGCCCGCTTTGCTGCTCCTGCTGGCCGCCGCTTCGTGTGCTCCCATTCCGACGCCGGTCGCCACGACCACGCCGCCGGCGCCGGCGACCGGAGGCGCGGCCCCGCCTCCGACCACGCCGCCCGGCACGGCCCCGCGCTTCGACCTGCGCGCCGAGCCGACGATCGACGTGGGGCTGGCCTGGGACGTGGACTCGCTCGCGCTCGAGAGCGACGCCGGGCCCTACGAGATGGCCCGCTCGGGCGGCCGCCCCGTGGCGTCCGGACTGTCGGCCCGCCGTCTCGTGCTGCGCGTGCGCGCGGGCGGCGCGTACCTCGACGACGGGACGACGAGCGCGGCCAGCGAGCCTTCGCGCGCGCTGACGGCCGCCGACACGCTGTGGTCCGCCGACGCCGGGCGCGAGCCGCGCCTCCACTGGCGCGGGAAGGCCTGGCGCGGCCGCTTCAAGGCGTTCGTGAATCCGCGAGGCAAGCTGACGCTCGCGCTGCGCGTGCCGCTCGAGACGTATCTCCTCGGCGTCGTGCCGGGCGAGATCGGGGCGCTCGACGACAAGCTGCTGGAGGCGGGTCGGGCGCAGGCCATCGCCGCCCGCAGCTACACGATGTTCTACGTCGGGCGTCGCGCGGCCGAGGGCTTCGACCTCTTCGGCACCGTCGAAGATCAGGTCTACGGCTCGGTCGAGAGCGAACGGCCCGTCGCCACCCGCTGCGTCGAGGACACGCGCGGCACGCTCGCGCTGTCAGGCGGCGCGCCGATTCGTGCGAACTACTGCTCGACGTGCGGCGGGATCAGCGCGGACGTGTGGGAAGCCTGGCCGGCGGTCGCGCTGCCCTACTTGCGGAGCCAGCGGGACGGAGAGGGCGCCGACTGGTGCGCGGCCTCCAACCAGTACCGGTGGCGCGAGCAGTGGAGCGCCGCCGAGCTGCTCGCGAACGTCGCGAAGTACGCGCCCGGCCAGGGCGTGACGCTGCCCGGCACGGGCCTCGGCGAGCTGGTGGACGTGCGCGTGGCCTCGCGCTCGCGCTCGGGGCGCGCGTGGTGGCTCGAGATCTCGACCACCACGGGCGACGTGCGCGTCCCGGCGTACGCGATCCGCCAGGTGCTGCGCCGAGGCGGCAATCCCGCGGCGATCCTCAGGTCGAACCTGTTCAAGATCGACGTGCGCCGCGACCCGGCGTCGCGCCGGGCGTTGAGCGTCGTCGCCAGCGGAGCCGGCTCCGGGCACGGCGTGGGCCTCTGCCAGACGGGCGCGCTCGGCATGGCGCGGGCCGGTCGCCGCTCGGCGGCGATCCTCGAGCACTACTATCCTGGCGCGGAGATCAAGAAGTTGTATTGAGCGACTCGGCGGCGCCGGAGACGGCCGCCGCGCATTGACACCCCTCGGCGCGGTGGATATTCTCCGCCGGCTTTTTGGCGTTCGGTCGATGCGGCCCTAAGCCATGCGGGGTTGTAGTTCAGTTGGTTAGAACGCCTGCCTGTCACGCAGGAGGTCGCGGGTTCGAGTCCCGTCAACCCCGCCATTCCTTCAAGACGAACCCATCCCGTGCCCGTTGCTGGGTGCGGGATTTTCGTTGCCGGTGGGCGGAGGAGGGGCGTGCGTCGGCACTCGCGCCGCGCTCGACGGGCTCCAGCCGCTCGCTCCGCCGGCTCGCGCCGCCGCCGCATCCGCCGCCTCCCGTGCGCCGCGCGCCGTCGCTCCCGCAGCGCGGCGCGCGATCGCCTCGCCGGCACGTCGCCGCCACGAAGTGCGCGCCCCACGATTTACCGCTGGATCTCGCCGCCTCGCGGGCCGATTTCTTATTGACGGGGGGGAGGCGCTCCGTATACTGCCGATGCTTTTTCAGAAAGGCATCGCAACGCGAGCCGGCGCGACGCATCTCAACGCGCGACGTGCTCGAAGCTTTCACCCGTTGGCGCACGGCGCGCGAGGACCAGAGCCCGAGGTTGCCATGATCAAGAAGAAGGGTCTCCCCGGCGACGATGAGTTCGACGTGATCCCGGACGACGAAGCTGAAGACTACGACGAGGAAGATGGAGACGACGATCTCCTCGACGATGAAGAGGAACTGGACGACGAATTCGACGACGATGACGACGAATTCGACGACGATCTCGAAGACGACGCGTACAGTGAAGACGACGACGAAGACTTCGGCGAGTTCGAAGAGACCGACGAAGGGGAAAGCTAGGGACCCGATGCGAATCGGAACCAAAGGAAACCCGCGCGCTGAGCGCTGGCTCCGTGGAGGTGGCTGACGAAATGACCGGTTTCGGCCCTCACCTGATGATGGACGGATACGGGTGCGACAAGAAGAAACTCCAGGACCTGAACCTGATCTACCGGCTCCTGGACGAGCTGCCGACCCGAATCGGCATGACGAAGATCATGCCACCGTACGTGTTCAAGTACAGCGGGCTGAGACCGGAGGACTGGGGCCTTTCGGGCTTCGTCCTGATCGCCGAAAGCCACATCAGCATCCACACGTTCCCCGAGAAGAACTTCGTCAGCGTGGACATCTTCTCGTGCAAGGAGTTCGACGCCGAGTTCGCGGCCGGCTTCCTGAAGACGGCGTTCGGCATGACCAAGGTCGAGAGCACCGTGCTCGATCGTGGCACCGAGTTCCCGAAGGAGCTGAACGGCGCCGCCCGTCTGGTGCGCGCCGAGAGACGTCGCATCGCGCGCCCCGCCGCGCGCCCCGCCTAAGCGGGATCGGTGCGATCCCAAGAGGGCCCCGTCCGGCTCGCCGGCGCGGGGCCCGAAGCATGTCACGCCGGTAAGGGGGAGCGATGAAAGAGCCCGACTGGCCGACCGGCCTTCCACAGAACTTCGGCGGACTCGAGGCGCCGTACTCCACGCTGGAGCCGGCGCGCGCCGTCGTGCTGCCCGTGCCCTACGACTTCAGCACGACGTACCAGGGCGGCACGCGCTGGGGCCCGCGCGCCCTCCTCGCCGCGTCGCAGAACATGGAGCTGTGGGACGAGGAGCTCGGCCCGACGTACCGCCAGGGCATCCACACGCTGGCCGAGCTCGAGCCGACCGCGCTCGGCCCCGAGAAGATGGCCGAACGCGTCGAGCAGGCGACGGCGTGGATCCTGGAAGGCGGGCGCCTGCCCGTCGTCCTCGGGGGCGAGCACAGCATTACGGCCGGTGCGGTCCGCGCCGTCGCGGCGCGCGTGCCCAAGCTCTCCGTACTCCAGCTCGACGCGCACGGCGACATGCGCGACCGCTACCTCGACTCGCCGTTCAGCCACGCGTGCGTCATGCGCCGCGTCCGCGAACGCGTGCCCGCCGCCTCCGTCGGTATCCGCTCCATCAGCGAGGAGGAGGCCGAGTACCTGAGGCTGCACCCGGTGCCGATGTGGAGCGTGCGCCAGTTCCGCGCCCTCGAGGGCAACTGGGCGCCGATCCTGGACGCGCTGACCGACGACGTGTTCGTGACGTTCGATCTCGACGCGCTCGACCCCGGCATCCTCCCGGGGACGGGAACGCCGGAGCCGGGCGGACTGGACTGGTACGAGGCCGTGGACCTGCTCGCGGCGGTCGCGGCCCGCAAGCGCATCGCCGGGTTCGACGTCGTCGAGCTGGCGCCCATGCCCGGCTCGGTGGTCAGCGACTTCCTGGCCGCGCGGCTCACGTACCGGATGATCGGCCTCGCGCTCGCGAGCCGCGGCCGGTCCTGAGGGCGTGAAGGCGTGAGTGACGACGCGCCGCGCCTGACCCTGCGCAAGAACCAGGACCGCCGCGTGCGCGGCGGCCACCCGTGGATCTTCAGCAACGAGATCGCGGACCTGGAGGACGGCGCGGAGGACGGCGGGCTGGTCGACGTCACCGACGTGCGCGGCGCGTATCTGGGCCGCGCGTACCTGAACCGCCACAGCCTGATCGCGGCGCGCGTCCTGACGCGCCGTCGCGAGACGATCGACGCGGCGTTCTTCGTGCGGCGCTTCGAGCGCGCGAAGCGGCTGCGCGAAGGGCTCCTGCCCGGCGCACGCGCGCTGCGCCTCGTGTTCGGCGAGTCCGACCAGGTGCCGGGGCTCGTGGTCGACGCGTACGGCGACGTGCTCGTCGCCCAGATCCTGACGCTCGGCATCGAGCGCCGCGAGGAGATGGTGCGGGAGGCGCTCGAGCGCGTGTTCGCGCCCAGGGGCTGCGTGCGCGCCGCCGACACGCCGCTCCGCGCGCTCGAGGGCCTGCCGCTGGAGCGCGGCGTGTGGTGGGGCGACGTGCCCGACCACGCGGGGGTCGAGATCGAGGGCTTCCGCGTCGAGGTCGACCTCGTGAGCGGGCAGAAGACCGGCCTGTTCCTCGACCAGCGCGTGAACCGCCGCCAGGCCGAAACCCGCGCGGCCGGGCGCCGCGTGCTGGACGCGTTCTGCTACCAGGGTGAGTGGTCGCTGCACGCGGCCCGCGGCGGTGCGCGCGAGGTCGTCGCGCTCGACCGCTCGGGCCCGGCGCTGGAGGCGCTTCGCCGCAACGCCGAGCGGAACGGCGTCGCCGATCGCATTCGCACGGTCGCCGGCGACGCGTTCGAGGTGCTGCGCGAGTGGGAGCGGGCGGGCGAGCGCTTCGGGCTCGTCGTGCTGGATCCGCCCGCCCTCGTCAAGTCGCGGCGCCACCTGGCGGCGGGCGCGCGCGCCTACCGGGAGCTGAATCGCGCCGCCATGCGGCTGCTCGACGAAGAAGGGACGCTGATCACGTGCTCGTGCAGCCACCACCTCGACGACCCGTTGTTCCAGCAGGTGCTGATCGAGGCGGCGCGCGCCGCGCACCGGCCGTTCCGCATCGCCGAGTGGTCCGGCGCCGCGCCGGACCATCCGCGGCTGCTGGCCGTGCCCGAGACGCACTACCTGAAATGCGCGGTGCTGCAAGCCATTTAGGGCGCGACGGACGGCCGTGCCGGCGCATCCTAGAATTCCGCGATCGTAACTCCCCGTAGGCCCTTCGGTCAGGAGGCAACATGCGCAGCATTCGATTCGCCGCCGCGCTCGCGCTGATCGGTATCGCGTCGTGCACGCCCGGACTCAAGAAGCCCGTGGTCAGCGTGGACGCGAAGCCGGACGCGAACGGCGTGCAACGCGTCGAAGTGGCGATGCACACGTACTGGTTCGAGCCGAACCGGATCGTGGTCCACGCCGGACATCCCGTGGAACTGGAGTTCAAGAACCACTCGTGGTTCGCGCCGCACAACTGCACGGTGATCGATCCGGACGTCGCGTTCTCGCGCAGCCTGGGCCCGCAGGGGCATCACGTCGAGCGTCTGAATCCGACGAAGCCGGGGGAGTACGAATTCTTCTGCCACGTCGATTCGCACGCGAAGAAGGGGATGAAGGGCACGCTCGTCGTGCTGCCCTAGGCGGACCCGGACGCCGGCGCCGAGAGGTGCGCCCCCGTTACTCCGCGGGCGGCGCGGCGCTCTTCTTGATCTCGTCCACGTAGTTCATCCGCAGCTCGCTGAGGACCTGGCGCAGCACGCGCGCCTCGTCGGGCTCCAGACGGCCTTCGGTGCGCGATTCCAGCGCGGCCAACGTGTCGATCGCGTCGCGCGCGGCGTCCAGGTTGCGGTCGATCTTGCGCGTGATCGGGTTCATCAGCTTGCCGAGCGACATCATCGCGCTCTGCTGCAGCCCGAGCACGAGCTGGAGGAACAGCGCGGCCTGGCGGGACGGCGTCGCGTCGGTCACGCCGACTCCGGCTTCCTGGCGGCGGGCAACGCGGAGGCCAGCGACTTGGCCTCCTCCCACAGCGCGTCCATCTCCTCGAGCGTGGCGTCCGCGGGCGTCGAGCCCTTCTCGGCCAGCCGGCGCTCGATGTGATGGAACCGGTCGCGGAAGCGGTGCGTCGCCGCGAGCAACTCGCGCTCCGGATCGACGCCGAGGTGGCGCGACACGTTGACGGTCGCGAACAGCAGATCGCCGATCTCGCGGGCCAGCGCCGGAGTCGTGTCGTCGTCGAGCGCCGCTTCGACCTCGCCGACCTCTTCGCGCACCTTGGCGAGCGGTCCGGACACGTCGGGCCAGTCGAACCCCACGGCTCCGGCCTTCTCCTGGATGCGGAACGCCGCGATCAGGGCCGGCAGCCCCTTCGGCTGCTCGCCGAGCAGCGAAGCGTTGCTCGCGCCGCCCTTCGCGATCTTCTCGGCCTTCTTGATCTCTTGCCACTGGCGATAGGCCGCGGCGCCGCCCTCGACGACGCGGTCGCCGTACACGTGGGGATGCCGGCGGATGAGCTTCTGCGCGGCGCGCTCCAGGGCCTCGGCCGGTTCGATGCCGTGCTCGTCACGCAGGAGATCGAGGCAGAAGATCACGAGGAATCCGAGATCGCCGAGTTCCTCGGCGATGTGCTCCGCGTCGCGGGACGCGATCGCCTCGCCGGATTCGACGGCCTCTTCCGTGAGGTACGGCGTCATCGTGGCCAGGGTCTGCTCGCGGTCCCACGGGCAGCCGTCGGGCCCGCGCAGGCGCCGGCACACGGCGACGAGTTGGGCGTACGCTTCGCGCTCGCGATCGGTCATGGCCGGCGACAATAGCGGAACGCGCGAACGGCGCGCAAAAGCGCGTTCAGCGCGGCCGGCGGCGCACGAGGACGACGAGCACGCCGCCGAGCGCGACGACCGCGAGCGCCACGAGCGGCACCCAGACCGCGCCGAGCGACAGCGTGACGGCCGTGGCGTCCTCGGCCGTGGACAGCACGGGATTCGCGTGGCCCAGGCTGAGCGCCGTCGAGCCGATCCGGGCCTTGGCCTTCAGCGCGTGCAGGCCGAGCGCGCCGGCCCCGCCGGCCAGCGCGAGCAGCGCGGCCAGCGCGGTGGGCAGGTGCGGCGTGACGCCGAGCAGGACGGCCACGGCCGCGAGCGGCCGCAGCACGGTGCCCGCCACGTCGAGCGCGTGATCCACGACGGGGATCTTGTCGCCCGCGACTTCGAGGAGCGTGGCGGTGCCGAGCGCGACGAGCGTGGGCGTGTCGGCGAGCCACGCGAACGCGGGCGACAGGCCGACGACGTGAAAACGCGCCGCGAGCGCGAGCACGAACAGGGGAAGGAACGCGCGCAGCCCGCACGTCGCCGCCAGCGTCACGCCGGTCGCGATCGCCAGCCAGTCGTTCGTTGCCAGGAGGCCTCCCCGTGTTGCGCCGCTCGGACGGGCTGCTATGCTCCGCGGCCCGAAGCGGCCGCACACGACGCTTCGACGTGCCGACGAGGAGGATGCCCTCTTGTCCATGCCGGTGTCCACGTGGGTCGAGGTCGATCTCGACCGCTTCGCCGCGAACCTGCGCGCGATCCGCGCGCGCGTCGGCGAAGGCTGTGGGCTGTTCCTCGTGGTCAAGGCCGACGCATACGGGCACGGCGCCGTCGAGATGGCCGAAGCCGGCGCGCGCGAGGGCGTGGACCACCTGGGCGTGGCCACGCTGCACGAGGGGATCCAGCTGCGCCGGGCCGGCGTGCGCCTGCCGATCACCGTGCTGTCGCCGCTCCTCCCCAGCGAGATCGCCGAGGCGCTCGACCATGAGCTGGATCCCACGGTGTGCGACGCCGCGTTCGCGCGCGCGCTGTCGGACGCCGCGGAGCGCCTGAAGCGTCCGGCCCGCTGCCACGTCGAGGTCGACACCGGCATGGGCCGCATCGGCGTGCGCGAGGACGACGCGGAGGCGTTTCTCGCGCGGCTCGCGGAACTGCCGGGACTGCGCGTGGCCAGCCTCTACACGCATTTCCCGGACGCCGACGGCGAGGACCTGGCGTTTTCGCGCGCCCAGGTGGAGCGTTTCCGGGCGCTGCTCGCCAGGCTGGAAACGCGCGGACTGCGTCCGCCGAAGGCCCACGCGTCGAACAGCGCCGGCACGCTGAACCTGGCCGAAGCCCGCTTCGACTGGGTGCGCGTCGGGCTCATCGCCTACGGTCATCGCCCGCCGCATACCGACGACCTGGCGCTCGAGCCCGTGATGTCGCTGAAGAGCCGCCTGGTGCAGGTGCGCGAGCTGCCGGCCGGCGCGCCCATCAGCTACGGCCGCACGTTCGTGACGACGCGGCCCACACGCGTGGGGGTCGTGCCGGTCGGCTACGGACACGGCTATTCCTGGCTGCTGTCGAATCGCGGCGGCATGCTCGTGCACGGCGCGCGCGCGCCGATCCTCGGACGCGTGACCATGGACCTGACGATGATCGACCTCGAAGCCGCCCCGGGCGCCGCGGTCGGCGACGAGGTCGTGCTGTTCGGCGAGCAGGCCGGGCAGACGCTGCCTCTCGAGGAAGTCGCGCGCCAGAGCGAGACGCTGCCTTACGAAGTCATGTGCACGATCGGCAAGCGGGTGACCCGCATCTATGTGCAGGGCGGGCGGCCGGTCAAACTGACGTCGCTCGTCGGCGAGCAGCCGGACTGGGCGGAACAGGCCGCGGAGCATTTCGTGGCCCGCGCTCGCGCGCTCGCCGCGCGGGACCACTGAGCGTGCGCGCGTTCCTCGTCGTGCTCGACGGCGTCGGCATCGGTGAGTTGCCGGACGCCGCGGACTTCGGCGACGTCGGCTCGAGCACGCTGCCGCACGTCGCCGAGGCGGTGGGCGGGCTCCGCCTTCCGACCCTGGAGCGGCTCGGGCTCGGCCGGCTCGTGCCGATCCAGGGCGTGCGCGCGGTCGTCGATCCCCATGCCGCGCACGGTCGACTCGCCGAGCGCTCGCGCGGCAAGGACAGCACGACCGGGCACTGGGAGATGGCCGGAGTGGTCGTGGAGCGCGCGTTCCCCACGTACCCGCACGGATTCCCGGTGGACTTGCTCGCGCGATTCTCCGAGCGCGTCGGGCGCGGCTGGCTGGGCAACGTCGCCGCCTCGGGCACGGAGATCATCGCGCGGCTCGGCGAGGAGCATCAGAAGACGGGCTCGCTGATCGTGTACACTTCGGCCGACAGCGTCTTCCAGATCGCGGCCCACGAGGCGACCGTGCCGCTCGAGGAGTTGTACACGGCGTGCCGCATCGCGCGCGCGATCTTGCAGGGGCGAGACGCGGTCGGCCGCGTCATCGCGCGTCCGTTCGTGGGCACGCCGGGCGACTATCGCCGCACCCCGAACCGCCGGGACTTCTCGCTCGAGCCGCCCGAGCCGACGCTGCTCGATCGCATGGTGGAGCGCGGGCACCCGGTCGTGACGGTCGGCAAGGTCGACGATCTGTTCGCGGGACGCGGCGTCAGCGAGGCGATCCACACGGCGAACAACGCGGCCGGGGAGGATGCGCTCGTGACGCTCGCGCGCGGGCGCGGGGAGGGACTGGTGTTCGCGAATCTGGTGGATTTCGATCAGCAGTACGGGCACCGCAACGATCCGGCGGGCTTCGCGCGCGCGCTCGAGTCTTTCGACGCGCGGCTCGACGAACTGCTCGGCCACTTGAGGAGCGACGAGATGTGCGTGCTGACCGCCGACCACGGCAACGACCCCACGACCGGGAGCACGGACCACGCGCGCGAGTACGCGCCACTCCTGGTCGCGGGCCCGCGCGTGCGGCCCACGCCGCTCGGCACACGCGACACGTTCGCCGACATCGGCGCGACGCTCGCGGAGTGCTTCTCCGTCGGGCCGCTGTCCCACGGCACGAGCTTCCTGCGGGAGGTCCGGGCGTGACGCCGCGCGATCTGATGCGCGAGGCCGAGAAGGCCCGGCGCCACGCGTACGCGCCGTACTCGAACTTCCCGGTCGGGGCGGCGCTCCTGACGAAGGACGGCACGGTCGTCCACGGGTGCAACGTCGAGAACGCGTCGTACGGCCTGTCGGTGTGCGCCGAGCGCAACGCGATCTGGAACGCGGTCAGCACGGGCAGGCGCGAGTTCACCGCGATCGCCATCACGGCGCGCGAGGGTCATGGCGCGCCTCCCTGCGGCTCGTGCCGCCAGGTGCTGCACGAGTTCGCGCCGAACGCGTGGGTGTACTGGCGCGACGGCAAGGGCCGCATCCTGCGCCGGCGGCTGAAGGCGCTGTTGCCGCTGGCGTTCCAGAAGCGCATGTTGAGGCGGCGATGAGCCGGGAACGCGACGATCTGGTCGAGATGATCACGCAACGCGTCGTCGAGGCGCTGCGCGGCGGCACGCCGCCGCCGCTGCCTCCGACCGGCGCGGCGGCGGTGGCCGCGGCCGTCGCCGGCGCGGCCGAGCACGATCCCGCGACATGCGAGCGCTGCCGGAACTTCGGGGTTTCCGCCGTGCGCGGGCCCGAAGAGACGCGCGCGCTGGCCGAGGCCGGCGCCTCGCGCGTCGTCGCGACGGTGGGCTACTGCCCGGCGTCCGACGGGCTGGCGTCGCTCATCGACCACACGCTGCTCAAACCCGACGCGGCGCGCGGCGACGTCGAGCAGCTGTGCCGCGAGGCCGCGCAATTCTGCTTCGCGTCCGTGTGCGTGAACCCGAACTGGGTGCCCCTGTGCCGCGAGATGCTGCGCGGATCGGGCGTCAAGGTGTGCACGGTGATCGGCTTCCCGTCCGGCGCCCACGCGCCCGACGTCAAGTCGTACGAGGCGCGGCGCGCCGTCGAACAGGGCGCCGAGGAAGTGGACATGGTCATCAACATCGGAGCGCTGAAGTCCCGCGACTACGCGCTCGTCGAGCAGGACATCCGCGGCGTCGTGCAGGCGGCCGGGCGCGACACGGTGGTCAAGGTCATCCTCGAGACGTCGCTGCTGACGCGCGACGAGAAGGTCATGGGCGCGTCGCTCGCGAAGGCGGCGGGCGCGGACTTCGTGAAGACGTCGACGGGCTTCGCCGGCGGCGGAGCCACGGTCGAGGACGTGAGGCTGCTGCGCGACACGGTCGGGCCGGACATCGGCGTCAAGGCGTCGGGCGGCGTGCGCACGCGCGAGGACGCCGAGGCCATGGTCGAGGCCGGCGCCACGCGGATCGGCGCATCGGCCGGCATCAAGATCGTGCGCGGCGAGAAGGCCGAAGGGAAGGGCTACTAGCGCGGTGCGGGATCCCCGCGAGTTCCTTCGCGACAAACGGGACGGTCGGACCCACCGGCCCGAGGACATGCGCGCGTTCATCGGCGCGTTCGGCCGCGGCGAACTGCCCGAGTACCTGGCGAGCGCGTGGCTGATGGCCGCGTTCCTGAACGGACTCGACGAGACCGAGACCGACGCGCTCACGGAAGCCCTGCTCCATTCCGGCCGCGTGTTCGATTGGAGCGCGCTCGGCCGCCCCAGCGCCGACAAGCATTCGACGGGCGGCGTCGGCGACAAGATCTCGCTGATCCTCGCGCCGCTCGTCGCGTCGTGCGGCGTGCTCGTGCCGATGGTGTCCGGGCGCGGGCTCGGCCACACGGGCGGCACGCTCGACAAGCTGGAGAGTGTTCCCGGTTTTCGCACGCAGATGGCGCCGGACGCGCTGCGCGCGCAACTCGACTCGCTCGGGGTCGCCATGGTCGGGCAGGGACCGGATCTCGCGCCGGCCGACGGCAAGCTGTACGCGCTGCGCGACGTCACGGCCACGGTCGAGCGCGACTACTTCATCGTGCCGAGCATCGTGAGCAAGAAGATCGCGGAAGGCGCGGGCGCGCTGGTCTACGACGTCAAGTGCGGCAGCGGCGCGTTCATGAAGTCGCGCGCCGACGCCGTCGGGCTCGCCGAGCGGCTGGTGCGCGCGACCCGCGCCCAGGGCCGCGCCGCCGCGGCGTGGGTCACCGACATGAGCCAGCCGCTCGGCGCCGCGGTCGGCAACGCGCTGGAGGTGCGCGAGGCGATCGACGTGCTGCGCGGCGCCGGACCCGAGGACGTGCGCGAGCTGACGCTCGAATTGGCGGCCGGCATGTTGCGCCTGGCCGGGGTCGAGCCCGAGCCGAAGGCGGCGCGGGTCCGCGTCGAACGCGCGCT
>Ga0310810_10003454_pt1 | contig 17211 bp, 14 predicted proteins | sample NCmetagenome_FD_207641 | JGI IMG/M metagenome (GOLD analysis project Ga0310810, IMG submission 207641) | Soil microbial communities from experimental microcosm in Duke University, North Carolina, United States - NC | ecosystem: Engineered > Artificial ecosystem > Soil microcosm > Unclassified ... | reverse complement strand
ACTTCACTCAAGATAGACGCATAGTACTTCCCTGAAGTATCTAGACTGACAGTGACTGTCTTGATTATTCCCTCAATTACTCTGTGAATCTTGGCTCTTACCGTACCAATTGTTCCAGGTAACTTGACCGCGCCATTTCTAACTTTGACATTTTGAGGGTATTGAATGGACTGTTTGCCATGCTTTGACTTGAACCGTGGAAATCTCGCACGACCGTCAAAGAAGTTTTTGTAGGCAGTGATTAAATTAAGAGTAACAGCCTGCAATACTTGGCTATAACACTCGCCTAACCACGCAGTCTCTTCGTCCTTCTTGAGTTTTGGCAGAAGTGCATTGAGCGCTGACCGTCCCAGTCCCTTCCCTGTATCTCGGTAAGTTTCAATGGACTTGTTGAGTCCGTAGTTCCACCACCACCGCGCACAACCGAAGTGCTCTGACAACAACTGTTCTTGCTCTGGCGTTGGGTATAAGCGGACTTTTACGGCTAAGTGCAGCATTCAATCTTCCTACGAGAGTTTCTTATTTTCTCACCTATTGCGATTAGGGGTAAGGGATATAAGGGAAATACTTGGAAGCATCCGTTCCTCCGGCTTCCCCTGCTTTCATCCCCCAGTGCCTAGCGGCTCAGGGAGATTTCCCGCAGGTTATCGTTAAGGGTCTACCAGCCATTCACGGCTATACCCGCGAGCATCCAACTTCACTTTGGGCATCATTCTGAAATCAGAAATTTCGGCGATGAGGGATAAAAAGGAGACGGTTGCGATCGCTCGCCCCCAAGTCTTGTTCTAGCCGTAGTTTTGGCAAAATTGTCAACTGTATTCAACACTTTAAAATCTCCGCCTTCTTGTAAAGCCCCTGATTCCGCTACACTGTGGAATGGTTCATCGTAACGGAAACGATAATGGAGATCGGGCAAAAAGTAAAAGTCTACCGCCTGAGAGATCGGGTATCTGCGGCGACTGTGAGTAAACTGGGGAAAGTCGGCACCATAAAAAATTTCAAAATGACGGATGGTAGCGGCGTTGGCGTCGTCGTGCAATTTGACGACAACTACACAACCTGGTTTTTTGAAGACGAACTCAAACCCGTAGACAACTAAACAATGTCCCTGATACTTACCTTCTTGGGCAAAGGCGGTACCGGCCGCACAACAATTGCGATCGCAGCCGCCAAAAAGCTGTCCAACCTCGGTCAACGAGTCCTTTTAGTAGGGCAAGACCCAGGCCCCGCCTTCGGGCTTTTACTGGGAGTACCCACCAGTCCCGACCCTCAAGAAATTGGCGCTAACCTCAAAGTCGTACAGTTACACAGTACAGTACTGCTGGAACGGGCTTGGGAAGAGGTCAAAAACCTAGAAGCGCAATATTTGCGATCGCCCATTCTGAAAAACGTCTTTGGTCAAGAACTAGGCATTTTACCTGGGATGGACAACGCCCTAGCGCTGAACGCGATTCGAGAGTATGACAGCAGCGGTAAGTATGATGTCATCATCTACGACGGCAGCGGCGACCAAGCCACCCTGCGGATGCTAGGGATGCCAGAGGTTTTCAGTTGGTATATTCGTCGATTCCGGAAAGTGGTAGAAGATTCCGACGTTTGGAAATCCGTCTCCCCTTTCATTCAACCGGTCACTAGCGCCGTCCTCAATGTGTCATGGACGGGTGAGAACTTTGCCCAAGAACCTACCAAACAGGCTAACAATCTGCTCGAACAGGGTAAAGCTGCGATCGCTGACCCCAATCGTGTCGCTGCCTATGTGGTAACCAGTGGTGATACGGCAGCCCTTGCCACCGCTAAATACCTCTGGGGCAGTGCCCAACAAGTAGGTCTTACGGTTGGCGGTGTCCTGCTTAACCAAATTCCCGCAACGGAACCGTTAGCCACTGAATTTGCACCTTTGGAAATCAGCGCCCTGCCTAACTTGTCAGCGAGCGATGACTGGCAACCCCTGATGGACGCCCTGCCTGATTTCAAAAAAGCTACACAGGCCCCCAGACCTATCACCATCGATATTCCTGCCCGTCAAGTACGCTTGTTCCTGCCCGGTTTCGACAAAAAGCAGGTCAAACTCACCCAATCGGGCCCAGAAGTCACCATTGATGTCGGTGACCAACGGCGCAATATCATGCTGCCTCCACAACTGACCGGTCAATCGGTCAAGGGTGCTAAATTTCAAGATAGTTATTTGACGATATCGTTTTAGTTCGTTATTGGTCATTAGTCATTAGTTTTTAGCTGATTCGCTGGCAAACTAGTGACAAATAACTCTGGAATTACGAACCCAAGAGTTTCATGGTACCTCCATTGAGGAAGCCATCTAATGACCAAGGACGAATAACCAGAGCTAATAACCAAGGACGAATGACGAATGACTAGTGACAACTCAGCCGAACGTAGTGCCAAAACTCGGCAGCTACTAGGGATGAAAGGTGCCGCCCCAGGTGAGACCTCGATTTGGAAAATTCGCCTCCAGTTAATGAAGCCGATTACCTGGATTCCCCTGATCTGGGGGGTTGTCTGCGGGGCGGCTTCTTCCGGTGGATATAGCTGGACATTGGAAGACGTACTCAAGGCGGCAGCCTGTATGTTGCTTTCCGGGCCTCTGATGGCTGGTTACACCCAAACTCTGAATGACTTTTATGATCGCGAAATCGACGCGATTAATGAACCTTACCGCCCCATTCCTTGCGGTGCCATTTCCATACCCCAGGTGGTGACTCAGATTTTAGTACTCCTGTTTGCGGGGATTGGCATGGCCTACCTCTTAGACGTTTGGGCGGGTCATGAATTTCCTAACCTCACCTGTTTAACGTTGGGCGGTGCCTTCATTGCTTACATTTACTCGGCTCCACCTCTCAAACTGAAAAAGAACGGCTGGCTGGGGAATTATGCCCTCGGTTCTAGCTATATTGCCCTTCCTTGGTGGGCGGGTCATGCGTTGTTTGGTCAGCTCAATTGGACAATTGTCGTTTTGACCTTGTTCTATAGCCTCGCAGGATTAGGGATTGCGGTCGTCAATGACTTTAAGATTGGGACAGCCGCTTGGATTTGTGTTCTGATGATCGATATATTCCAAGCCGGGATTGCGGGTTATTTAATCAGCATCCACCAAAATCTTTATGCTACAATTCTGCTGCTATTAATCATCCCCCAAATCACCTTCCAGGATATGTATTTCCTGCGTGATCCCTTAAAAAATGACGTGAAGTATCAAGCAAGTGCTCAACCCTTTTTAGTGTTGGGCATGTTAGTTGCCGGTTTAGCTCTCGGTCATGCTGCCATTTAAGGAGTAGAAAAACGCTGAAGAACACAGGAACGGGGAAGGGGAAAAATAGGAATAAGGTCTATAGTTGACAAGAAACATATAAACCTAGGTACTCAACAGGCTGAATATCGATCCCTTTCTCCCTCAACTTCCTACTATGGGATTAGTACAAGAAGATAGACGGTACAGCCCAGAAAGAAGAACGGCTTCTACTTTATTATTGATATTCTGTCGAGTTCGTCTATGGTTGCTCTAGCCTTCTCCTCGCCGCCTCAAGACCAGCTTGGTAGCCTTGATCGTAACCCTGTTTGTAGCCTCTATCGTAAGTGTCTTTGCAATTATTTCCGGTCGCTCCACTACCCGTTTGGCAATTTTGGAGACTGGAAAAAGGGATATAAGCCACTCCGCCGCTACCTGGCAGGCTAGTTCTATACTTTGCCCACTCCTGACTACTCCCCGCTCGATCCCGCTCTGTGCCTATCAGTCGTATCTCTGTACCGTCTAGTGCGAAACCGAGTACTCTTGAACTTAAAGAGGGACTGGCATAAATAGCCGCTTTCAATTCTTTTCGGGCTGTACCGACCGGATATCCTTTCACATAGCAAATTTGGTTGCCAAAAGCTGGCGCAGAAAAAACAGTAATCACCACGATAACAGAGACCATTAGGGCTAAGATTTTCTGCCACAATTTGATTTGTTTCATGGAAAACCACTCTCAACAGACATCGATATTTTTAATTGTCTGCGTTCTATGTCAACCTGAAGCTCGGATAAGTTGTAGATACTTGAAGCCTACACCTTTCTGACTATTCTTGATTGTTTTTTAAATTAAATTTATATTGAAAAATACTGTCGCGTACTCATTGCTGATGGGTCAGAATCTGCTGATAAACCTGAATCGTCTGCTGCGCGATCGCATCCCAACTATAATTCTTCAAAGCATACTCTCGACCCTTCTCTCCTCGGCGCTGCCGTTCCCCAGCATTCTGAAGTGACGCCCGTAACACCTGTGTTAGGGCATCTACCTCACAAGGACAAACCCAACCGGCCTCAGCGCTTTTGACTTCCTCCCAGATATGAACCTGGTCAGAAATCACCACAGGGATTCCGGCAACCATTGCTTCCGCGACCGCAATTCCAAAGTTTTCGTAGTAAGAAGGGAGGACAAATAAGTCCGCATCTTGTAATAAAGCGGCCTTCAATTCCCCGGTCACAAAACCTGTAATGGTCGTGCGTGACGCGAGTGACGAAGCCTTGAGCTGTTCCTGAATCTGATGCTCATAATCCGGGTCTTGAGGATTTGTTCCTGCTAAGACAAAGTGAAAATCGGGTAGAGGCGACTCATGAGTCGCCCCTATTAACAACCTTTCTAAGGCCGGGATGAGCAAATTCAAACCCTTTTTCGGGTCAATTCGGGACATAAATAGCACTAATAGTTGGTTCTGTGAAATACCCAACCGACGCCGCGCTTCTCCCTTAGGGGGCATCATTGAGGGCGTCACTCCTAGTGGGATCACCAAATCTCGTGTCTGAGCTCCGAAACGCTCCGAAATCTTGGCTTCCTGAACACTGGTGAAATGAACTCCAGCCGCACCCGCCAAGTTGGGTTGTTCCAACAGTGCGGCATAGATTTGCTTGAGCCGCCGCTTCTTCTGTAAATCAGCTGGGTCAAGCGTACCTAAAGGACGCAAAATATAAGGTAGCTTCTTGTATCGTGCGATCGCAGCCGTTGCCGTACTGACTGGCGAGAAGAGAGCATGAATATGGGCAAGGTCAAATTCTGGAGCATGTTGCCAAAGCCAGCGCAACAATTCGAGAGAAAACTTGTAGCGGCGGAAGGGAGAGCAGTGGAAGTATCGTACTTGATATCCATCCTGCTCTACGGGTTGATTTAGGGGAACATCCAGCGGGGGTTGTCCAGTATCCCCATTGGAGTCAGTTGTCAGCACTGTGACTTCTACTCCTTGAGACGCCAACGCGGCTGAAAGCCCTTTTACCATCTGGCTCGGGCCACCGTAAACCAGAGAAATCGAAGGGACAATTTGTAAAATTCGCAGAGGTTTGCTCATCGATAGTATCTCCTGTCAACGGAGGAACTGGGGTAGAAAAAGTGGGACTGGAAATTGAGTGAGGCTGGAACACCGAAAGCAGGGCAAAGCTGAAGAATTTCTCAACTTACCTTCTTCCTAAACTCTGATATCCCTTCACGGCGAAATCAGTTAAAATTACCTCCAGCAACCTGAATCAAGCCGTTAATCAGGCAGGGGTCACCCTGGATAACGTATCTCAGGATAGGGGGAATTTCCGGATGAGGCAGAAAGTAAGCAATCTGACCAAAACATAGTCCAATTTATGGGACAATCTGGAATCGGTTTGCCCTATCCTTGGAAAAAGTGCAACCTGAGATCTTGTAAGGATTTTTGTCTTGGACGAAGAGGCTACCCGCTCCATTAACTGATGGAGTCATGGATGAAGCGAGTTCAGGGACAAAACCATGAAGCAACGCAAAGTCTACAGGAATTGCTCCGGTCAGGACAAGCCTGAAAGACAATCCGCCGAAGCGCAACTGAGAAGACTTCATGAGTAGATGTCTAATTGATTCAGGAAAATTCCTGAGATAGATTGCCTTGTTTCAAAGCTAATTCTTGGATGCTGTAATGTCCAAAACATTAAGAGAAAGTAATACTCTATCCTGAAAGCACACTCAGCCAATTGAATATTAGAAGTATTGCTTCGGTGAGCGGCACGAAATCTTACAGAGTTATTGTTACGAAGGGTCAGTAATATTTCACCTGTTTAGGTGCCCCTATGAGGTGAAGCTTTACACCCGAATCGAAAGATACATTGAGAACAGTCATTCTTTAAATAAGAGACTTTCTCGTTAGCCTGATTAATTTTTTATAAAACTTGCGTTTCCATCGGGAAAACTGCTATGCGCTTTTCATCAAAGCCCTCAAAATTGGCTGGTATTTCTCTAATTTATTCCCTATTTTTACTCCTAACAGGATGTACTCGGGACACCCACGTTCAAGCAAGAGTAATTAATGCCCAGCCCTCCAATTCAATAGTCTCATCTGACTTCAAATCAAAGCTAGGTTCCCGTCTTACTACCGAAGTCAACCCGGAACTCGCTTGGTTCAATTTGACGGATTGGATGTACCTGCTTAATCGCAGCGATCCCCATTCACCAGAAAGCGTTTTAGCTCACATCGTTGCCTCTATTTTTACGCGAGATACAGGCGCACTCGCTAGCAAAATGGGGAACTCATCGATACGCTCTGGATTAGATCAATGGCTTACTGAAAAAGGCCAAGAAAACAAGAAGAAATTAGCCAGTTTTGATCGATCTTCTCCTTGGCCTAATACGCTGACCTTAGCAAGAGCAGAATCTTCAGCCAATGGAGAACAACGCATCTACTGGCTTAAAGGAACTGCACGAACCTCAGAACCCGGTGTTTTTTATCCCATTGAATTTTCCATTCAATTGGTGAAAAATCATCAAGGTGAATGGTTGGCTAATGACTTCGAGGTCATCCCTCAGCAATGGGAACGTCGATAAAGAGAATATATAACGGGATATCTATCCGAAGACAAATATCGCTATCAACAAGAGTGACTTGAATAGATTATTTTGATCCCCTTTACCAATTTATTTGCAAAACTTTACCTTGTGGAAGCGATCGCACTCTACAACTAGAACAAAATTTCTACAGACGTTCTGGAGTAGACAATTTAGAAACTGACCACTAGCCGCTTTCACTAGCGCCATTTGGAGGGATGCTAGAAGAGGGTGAGGAGCGAACATTTTCGTATCAGCCACAAAAGTACAGAATACAGCCCAGCTATTGACCAGCTGGGTTTTCTTTTTGTGAGAGAAGATTCCTCCTATTTGAGCGTGAGGCGCTAGGGGATCGATCTTATCCAAGCAGTATTGGTTCTCCTCCACGTTAGAGAATTTCACAAAAACGTGCCGGTTAAAGTCGATGTTTCCCCTTAGGGAGTTAGGTATGTAAAATTTGCGATAGACAGTTTGTGCAACTTTGGAATGCACCCGAAGATTCCAAGGGGTTATCCGAACTGTGTAAAGCTTCATCAACATCCTTACGTTGTCGAGAAAGAGTGTCTTATGCTGCTAAATGAAAGGCTTGGATAGGTAAGCCTTCTTATATAATTGCATTTCACATTACATATTACAGGTAGCCTTCATGAAGGGAGAGCCTATTATGACTCAGTTAATCTCCCAACCTCAAGATAGCCAAGAATCGCAGAAAAAACTTCCGCAACCTGAGAGGAAACCGAAACCTAGACTCTTGCTCCTCATCGGGTTGTTGGCAGCAGGTGCTGGTTTAACAGGGCTAGGGTATTTTTTATTACTTCCCAAAACAGCAGCGTCTCTAGAAGTGAGCGGTCGAGTGGAAGGCTACGAGACCAATATTGGTGCGAAAGTCCCTGGTCGAATTGGATTTGTTGCCGTTCGGGAAGGGGATACTGTCCAAAAGGGTCAGGTTATTGTCCGACTTGACGATGAGGAAATTCAGGCTCAGCTCAAGGAAGCCCAAGCTCGCGTTGATGCCGCTAAACAACAAGAACAGCAGGCTCGTCTTCAGATGGATGTACTCACCAGCCGTATTCAAGAAGCGGGCTTGAGTTGGCAGCAATCTCAAGGCGATGCCCAAGGGCGCATATCCCAAGCTCAATCCAACGTCGCGGCAGCAGAGGCTCAACTGAATCAAGCTCAGGCGCAACTGATTCAAACCGAAGCCGAGTTGAAATTAGCGAAAACAGACCGCGATCGCTTTGCCGAATTAGTACAGGGAGGTGCGATCGCTAAACAGCGATTTGATCAAGCGCAAACCCAAGTGGAAAGCCTCACCGCTGCCGTTCTGGCTCGTCGCTCAATGGTGGAAGCGGCCCAAAGGCAAGTTAGTGCTAACCAAGGTCAACTGGTACAAGTCCAGACAACCAGCTTCAATCCCGGTATGCGGCAGGCGCAAATTGACGCCCTGCAAAAACAACTCGCTCAAGCTCGGTTTCAACAAAAAGCCGCTGAGTCTGAAATCGCCAGAGCCACCGCTGCACAACAACAAATTGCTGCCAAAATTAAAGACCTTAACGTCGTGAGTCCCATTGATGGCACGGTAACGGCTCGTACCGTGGAGCCTGGAGAAGTCGTGGCGGCGGGTAAATCCTTACTCTCGGTGATTAACCCCAACACCGTCTACTTACGGGGCTATATTCCAGAAGGGGATATTGGTAAAGTTCGCGTGGGTCAATCGGCGAAAGTTTATCTCGATTCCTTCCCCAATCAACCCTTGAGTGCTCGCGTTTCGGCGATCGATACTCAAGCGTCTTTTACGCCAGAAAATACGTATTTTAAAAAAGACCGAGTTAAGCAGGTGTTTGGTGTGAAGCTGAGCATTGATAACCCGGCTGGTTTTGCTAAGCCTGGGATGCCTGCTGATGGCGAAATTATTACTAGCCAGCAGAAGCGGTGAGAGAAAAGGAGGAACAGATTGCTGAAGAAAACCTCTCGCTCTCTCCTTCAGTCATCTGGGTGCAGAATTTAGCCAAGCGCTACGGCAACTTTGAAGCGGTTCGAGGGATTAATTTTGAAGTTCGTGCGGGTGAAATTTTTGGGCTGATTGGGCCAGATGGGGCTGGAAAAACGAGTACTTTCCACATTTTGGCGGGAATCATGGAAGCGACAGGAGGGCAAGTGTCAATCCTTGGGCTTTCTCCTCACGAGGCTCGTTCCAAAACAGGCTACCTCACGCAGCTATTTTCCCTCTACCTCGACCTCAGTATTGACGAAAATCTCCGCTACAGCGCGGGTGTCCGCCAAGTCTCTCCCGATCGCTTTGCTGGTCGCCGAGCGAAGTACCTGCGGTTGATGGATTTAGAGAAGTTTTCCAACCGTTTAGCAGGGCAACTTTCGGGGGGTATGAAGCAAAAGCTCGCCCTGTGTTGTGCCCTGATTGCTCAACCCGAAATTTTGCTTTTGGATGAGCCAACAACGGGGGTTGATCCCGTATCACGTCGCGAGTTCTGGGATATTTTAGCGGCACTTTCGACCGAGGGAGTCACGATTGTTGTTGCCACTCCCTATCTGGATGAAGCCGAACGCTGCCATCGGGTGGCGCTGATGTATGAGGGACAAATTCGACAGATTGGGACGATCGCACAATTACGAGCGAGTTTGGAGTTACAGCGCCTCGAAGTTCGGACGAATAATATTGAAGCCTCAGAACGAGCTGTACAGGAGGCGATTGGCTCTAACGCCACGCAAATTGTGGATGTCCAAACCTTTGGCGATCGCCTGGATGTCTTAGTTCAAAATGCCGAGTTGGGTGAAGCGCAAGTCAGGCGAAGTCTTGAACAAAATCAACTAGAACTCCACACTATCCAAATTGTAGAGCCAACCCTGGAAAATGTTTTTGTCAGGCGCTTGCGTCAACAAGGCGCTGATCCTCCATTTATTCCTTATCCTCGTTCTCGTGCTTCTCGGAGAGTGGGAGATTTAGAGCCAATCATCTACAGCCAATCTACGGAGTCCGAAATTGCGATCGGTGCCTATGATTTGCAAAAAAGCTTTGGCAAATTTCAGGCAGTTCAAGGCGTCAATTTAGAAGTCCAGTATGGGGAAATCTACGGATTATTAGGCGCAAATGGGGCAGGTAAAACCACCACGATTAAAATGTTGTGCGGATTACTACCAGCCAGTGCTGGAGACGTTTCGCTAGCCGGAGAACGGGGTCGTTTGCGTAGTCCTCGCGTGCGGCAGCGTATAGGCTACATGAGCCAGAAGTTTACGCTCTACGATGATTTAAGCATTCTGCAAAATTTAGAATTTTACTGTGGGGTGTATCAAGTACCTCGGCGGTTGCGTCGTCCCAAAATTGATTGGGTATTAGCGACTTGTGGCCTTGAGGGTCAGGAAAATATGGTAACAGGGCGATTACCAGGAGGCTGGAAGCAGCGCGTTGCCTTTGGTGCTTCGGTGATGCACGAACCCGAAATTCTGTTTTTAGATGAACCGACTTCAGGCGTTGATCCCCTCGCTCGTCGTCAATTTTGGCGGTTAATTGAAGATTTTGCCCGTCAGGGTACCGCTGTACTGGTGACAACTCACTATTTAGAGGAAGCGGAACACTGCCATCGTATGGGTTTTATGGTGGCGGGTGAGATTGTGGCTCAAGGTTCGCCCACGCAGATCAAAGCCGAGCAACCGGGTCAGTTGTTGGAAGTCTTGACAAATCAACCGCAAAATGCATCTGATTTGTTAAAAACTCAGTTTGAACCTTGGCGAGTTTCGATTTTTGGGGACAGACTGCATGTTGTTCTGGATAATCCTCATCAAGAAATTCCGCAGATGCGATCGCTCCTCCAAGAGGCTCAAATTGAGCTTCGTTCTCTACGTTCTATCCCTTTTTCCCTAGAAGATGCTTTTATTGGTATTGTCCAACGCGCAGAACAAAACAATTAAGTGGTAATAGGTAATGGGTAATAGGTAATGGGTAATGGGTAATAGGTAATGGAGCAGAGAAGGACTTATGCAAGGCTGATTGGGTATAGTAAATTACCCATTACTAATTAGGTCATGAAAAAGATTTGGACACAAGTGGTTAAAGAGTTGGCGCAATTTCGACGCGATCGCCTCACCTTAGCGTTGGCATTTTTATTGCCATTGATGACGTTAATTATCTTTGGTTTTGCAATCCGACTAGAAGCGAAAAATATTCCTCTTGTTGTTCAAGATTTTGATAATACTCCCCTGAGTCGCGCCTACACGGAGCGCTTATTTACGACTAATCAGTTTAATCCTGTCCCCTGGCAAGGCAAGTCTCCTGTGATTGCCCTCGATCGGGGTATAGCTAAAGCCGCCGTCATCATTCCCCCAGAGTTAAGTCGTCGCATCAAAGCGGGTAAATCCAGTGATGTTCAAGTGCTAATTGATGGCAGTGATGGAAATAATGCTCGTGTGATTCAAAATAGCATTAAAGCAACAACCAACTTTTTTTTACGGAATTCTGGCTTACACTCCGGAACCGATAAAGTGGTGGCTCATATCCGTTTTTGGTTCAATCCAGGACGTAAAGAATCCCTTTTTATTGTGCCTGGTGTCTTTGCTATTGCTCTAGCTATCTTTCCGGCGATTCTGGCATCGATCGCAATGGTTCGTGAGAAAGAGCAGGGTACAATTTTACTAGTTTACACCTCGACTTTAAGTGCAACAGAACTTCTACTCGGTAAAGCTTTAGCTTACGTCTTGATTTTCTTAGGAGTAACCATCTTACTCATGTTCATCGGTTCCTTAATTTGGGGATTAGGGTTTGTTGGTGATCCAACCCCCTTACTGATTGGGACTCCACTGTTTTTAATGAGCAGTGTTCTTTTTGGCCTATTGATTGGTATACGAGCGAGTAATCAAAGTGCGGCTATTCAGGGGGCGGCATTTGGTTTTTTGCCAGCTCTATTGCTATCTGGATTCATCTATCCTTTGAACAATATTCCCTTTCCCCTATCGCTGCTCTCCTATTTTGTTCCACCCCGCTACTACATCGACCTCACCCGCGATGCCTTCGTCAGAGGAACGGGGTGGCCAGGAGTTTGGTATGCTCCCCTAGCATTGGCGCTGCTGAGTTTGCTGCTGTTTAATGGGGCACGTCGAGGATTAGGTCGTATGCAATTACCGGATTAATCGCTATAGGTTGGCAACGGCAAGCGATTGATGTTTTATCGATTGGTCAATACTTTCCATCTTTCACGGCTGAGAAAGAAACCTTGACCGCTAGCGTTAGTACATGTTAGTCCAGCTTTTTGTGACACACACTTGAAACCGGCATTCTTCCAAGTACTACCGTAGGATAGTGTGGGATAATTACCACCAGCGATCGTATCACTGATACAGAGAATCTTAGGCTTGCCGTCGCTATTGAGTGAGAAACCTAGACCCCAATCAAATTCACAGTAGCCTGAATAAGGCTGGGGCGGTTTGGGATTTAATCCACTTTTGATTTCACAACGCAGTGTCTTTTCATATCTAAGGCAAGAGATATTACCGCTGGGAGTGACGAAGCCAGTAGAAGCACTTTGAGCTACTACAGGAGTAGCACTATTACCCGTAAGTGCAACAACGGTTGTAGATGTCATCAAGCCGGAAAGCAAGCCTACTATCAATTTCTGGCTATACACCATAAATCAGTCTTCTTTTTGCAATCAATGTTAAAACGATGAAAGTAATAAATGAAACATCTTGGAGACTTCCACCATTGCTGTTCAAGACTAGCATTCGTAATTATCTTTTGACTTTTGTTTAAGTCCCGCTATGTCCATCAAACTGATCGATCGCCTCCTGGGAAGTCGCTTTTGGGCTTTGGTCGTTAAAGAGATTAGCCAAATCCTAAGAAACAAACAACTCCTTTTTTTGCTGCTTTTCCCACCTACCATCCAACTCCTCCTCTATGGACTCACCCTCAATCCTGATGTGCGGCACCTCCAGTTAGGAGTTGTCGATTACGCCAACACACCTGTTAGTCGGGAACTGGTTGCAGCGCTGACTGAAAATCAGCTTTTCATGGCTAATCACTACAGTATGAGTGAGAAGGAACTAGGTCAACAGGTTGAGAAAGGGCAGGTTACGGCTGGGTTAGTCATTCCCCCAAGGTTCAATCGCGACGTATCGGATAACCGCACGGCTGAAGTTCAAGTTCTCATTGATGGAGTCGATGCTAATACGGCGGGGATTGCGGGTGGGTATATTAGTCAAATTGTCAATCATTTCAATCGGCAACTGGATGCGACTCAAACGCCCCGATTAATTGAACCTAAAGCCGTCTTTCTCTACAACCCTGGCTTAATCAGTAGTTGGTTTTTTGTCCCTGGGATGATTGGGGTTGTTTTAACCCTGATTGGGACACTCGTTTCTTCCGCGACGGTGGTGCGGGAAAAAGATTCAGGGACGCTGGAACAGTTGTTGATGACACCGGCTGAAACTTGGGAAATTTTGTTGGCTAAAGTTGTCCCTCTGTTTGTGCTGCTGATGGGAGATGTTCTGTTGGCGCTAAGTTTTGGTCGCGTGGTGTTTGGGATTCCGTTTCGAGGGAATTTACTGCTATTTTTAGCGCTTTCGAGTCTCTATGTGCTGGTTGGTATTGGGTTTGGCATCATGTTGGCGACACTTGCCAAGAGTCAGCAGCAAGTGTTTCTCATGTCGTTTTTCATTAATCTACCCCTAATTCAACTTTCAGGTGCGATCGCACCGATTGAAACCATGCCAGTAGTGTTGCAATCCTTATCGCTGCTCAATCCACTACGTCACTATGTCGCGATTGTGCGGGGGATACTACTCAAAGGCGTCGGCTTAGGAGTACTTTGGCCTCATGCGATCGCACTTTTCTTATTCGCCATCATTCTGCTATCTATCAGCATCAACCGATTTCGCAACCAACTCAGTTAACGAATATAGCAGTTCTCAGTTGGGTGAAGTACACAGCAGAAACCCTAACCCCGAACCCCTTCCCTACAAGGGTTGCGGGAGTAAGAATCAAAGCCTCTCTCCTTCTAGGAGAGAGGTTTGGAGAGAGGTCAGACTGTATCTCATCCAATCGAGAAGGGCTATAATTTATTCTCTTGACCCTCACGCTGCACTAGAACGGGTGCGTAGTCTGTCAATAGTTACGGCAATAATAATCACCAGACCCTTAACAACTAACTGCCAGAAAAATGACACGTTCATCAGGGTTAAACCATTGTTGAGAAGAGCAATAATTAAGGCACCGAGTAGAGTCCCCCAAATGGTTCCAATGCCACCGGTGAAGCTTGTTCCTCCTAAAATTACAGCAGCGATCGCATCGAGTTCATAGCCTTGTCCCAACATCCCAGTCGCACTGTAGAGCCGAGAGGCACTCATAATACCGCCTAAACCGGACAGCAATCCACTGACGCCATAGACGAATAACAGCACCTGACTCACCTTAATTCCTGTCAGTCGTGCCGCCCGTATATTACCGCCTACCGCGTAAATATGCCTTCCCAATACTGTCCGTCTTAAGACAAACCAACTCGCTACGACGGCAAGCAAAGCAATCACAACCAACCAGGGAATGGGGCCGAGATAATTGTTACCTATCCAAGCGAAATTTAGATTTCGATTAATAACGGTAGTGCCATTGGCAACTAAATAAGCAACACCTCGTAAAGCTGTATAAGAACCAAGCGTCACGATGAAAGGAGGTAAACCTAAATAGGCAATTAGCGCTCCGTTCAGTAATCCCAAACATACTCCCGCTAGTAGGGCAGCCGGGACGGCGAACAAACCCGCACCTGGAATTAACGAGACAAGCACTCCGACTACTGCCGTCACGCCTAAAATTGACCCAACTGAAAGGTCAATTCCTCCCGTCAAAATCACAAATGTCATCCCAGTAGCCAGCACAATATTGATGGAGGCTTGCCGAATGACATTAATTAGATTTCCTGGAGAAAGAAAGCTGGGTGAAACCAGTGAAAAAACGATACAGATAACCAACAAAATCGGTAGGATACCGGCAACTTGGATGAAATTTCTCCAAGCTTGACGTTTACTCGCTTTCTGGCGATCGCTCGCTCGATTCCCGGTGGTTCTTACTTCTGTTTGACTCATGATTTTGCTACCTCTCTTGCCCCTGTGGCATACGCCATAATGTTCTCTTGCGTAATGGCTTCCCCGGTTGAGCCGCCGACTTCACCCACCAGGCTTCCTGCACGCATCACCAAGACGCGATCGCTCATTCCCACAATTTCCGGCAGTTCGCTGGAAATCATTAAAATGGCGACACCGTTTGCTGCCAAATCACTGATAATTCGATAAATTTCGCTTTTGGCACCAATGTCTACCCCTCGCGTTGGTTCATCGAGCAACAGTACCTTGGGGTTAATGGCTAACCAACGTGCTAGCAATAACTTCTGCTGATTTCCTCCCGATAAATCCATAGCCCTGATACTTGGGCTAGCAAGACGAATCCCTAAGTTGTTAACGGCATCTGCCACAATTTTAAAAAGGGATTTTGAGTTAATAATGCCAGCTTTTGCCTCTCGACCAAGAACGTTCAGCGTGATATTTTCACCCGAACTCATTTCTAGGAATAGACCTAGATTTTTGCGGTCTTCGGGTACATAAGCAATACCCGCTTCAATTGCATCATCTGGCGTCAAAATATTCAAGGGACGTTTATCTTTAATATCTTCAGGCACATAGGCAATTCCTGATTCAATGGCATTCGTGGGTTCGGCGATATTGACACGACGACCTTCTAGTTTGATTTCACCGCTAGCCTTTCGATCCGCACCAAAAATCAGACGGGCAAGCTCAGTTCTACCGGCACCAACTAAACCCGCTAAACCAACAATTTCACCCGCATGGAGTTGAAAATTCGCAGGCTTGACCTTATGCCCATCACTTAAATTCCTTACCTCAAGAACAACTGGGCCAGGAGTTGTTTGACGCTTATGTTCGTATAAATCTTTTAAAGAACGACCCACCATCATTTCGACTAGGCGTGCGGCAGAAATTTCACTCTTCTCAAGAGAGCCAATATATCCACCATCTCGGATTACACTAACGCGATCGGCAAGGGCATAAATTTCTTCCATCCGATGGCTAATATAAATAATGGCAATCCCTTCATTCCGCAAGCGACGAACAACCTCGAAAAGTTTCTCTGTCTCCCGGTCTGAAAGCGCCGCTGTCGGCTCATCCATCACTAGGATGCGGCTTTTATCTTTGAGTGCCCTGGCTATTTCAACTTGCTGTTGTTCGGCAATTGAAAGGGTGGAAACCAAGTCTCCTGCATCAAAGCTTGCGTCAAGGTTTTCCAGTACCTCCGCCGCCTTGCGCCGCATTCCGTCTTGGTCAATCAGGGTACCTCCTTTCGTAAGTTCGCTACCCATGAAAATATTTTCAGCAACCGTGAGATTGGGGGCGAGATTAAGTTCTTGATAAATAATAGCGATGCCCAAATCTCTAGCTTGACCGGGGTCTGTCATCCTAACCGATTGACCGTCAATTCTGATTTCGCCCGCATCAGCGATATAGGCTCCAGCCAGAATTTTCATCAGCGTACTTTTGCCTGCACCATTTTCACCCATGAGAGCGTGAACTTCCCCTGGGTAAATAGTTAGATTTACATCATGCAAGGCAGTGAAACCATGAAAGGTTTTTGTAATGCCTTGCATTTCGAGGACAGGTTTAGTTTTTATTGAGGGTTGAGTGCTACTTACCATCAGAAACACCTGTGTTTTTTAGGGAATACCAATTTCTTTTAATGAGGCTACAGATTAGATCCCCCCTAACCCCCCTTAAAAAGGGGGGAATAGATGGAGGATTTAAAGTCCTTCTTTTTAAGGAGGGAACAAATGAAGGATTTAACACACCCCTTAAAAATAAGGGAACAAATGGAGGATTTAAAGGCCCCCTTTTTAAGGGGGATTTAGGGGGAGCTGCTGAGTGTTGCATTGGTTTATACAATTGGTAGAAGTACGAACCAAAATGGACAGATTATCAATGCATAAATTTGTGAAACTAACAACAGAAGCCTATTTATTCACTTGTCCAGCCTTTATGCTGATTAACGTTTTCACGAGTGATGAGTGTGACTGGAATTAAAATGTTGGGATTGGCAGGCTTCTTCCCTTTGAGAATATCGTTCCCAACGTCAACGGCTTTGGCTGCCATGCGAAATGGGTCTTGAGCTGCGGTAGCAACAAATAAACTATTGTTCTGCTTGAGCGCATCTAGAGCCTCAGGTGCACCATCGACGCCAACAATAAAGAACTCGTCCCGTTTCGCCTGTTTCGCCGCTAGCTCTGCGCCAATAGCGCAAGGGTCATTAATAGCAAAAACGGCATCAATTTTTCGGAAAGAGGTAAGCAAATCACTCATGACTCTCAACCCACCATCACGACTCCCT
>Ga0310810_10003453_pt1 | contig 17212 bp, 16 predicted proteins | sample NCmetagenome_FD_207641 | JGI IMG/M metagenome (GOLD analysis project Ga0310810, IMG submission 207641) | Soil microbial communities from experimental microcosm in Duke University, North Carolina, United States - NC | ecosystem: Engineered > Artificial ecosystem > Soil microcosm > Unclassified ... | reverse complement strand
GTACCGCGATCGCCAAATCCGCCCGGCACGACGATAGCGTCGACGGCGGCAAAATCAGCATCCGTCGCCTGCTCTGCATCAATCCACGTCAGATCTAAACCAACGCTACGATCCCAGGCGGCCGCCTTGAGTGCTTCGAGCACCGATATATAGGTATCTTCGTTATCCAGATACTTGGCTACCATGCCAATCTTCACGGTTTTACGTGGTTTCGCCATTTGGCGTTTGACCAGTTGGTCCCAGGCGCTCAGATCAGGCTGAAGCTCTTCGCCAACAAGATCAGAAAGCGTGCGCATCAGGCCATTGCCGGCCACGATTGCTGGTATCTGAAACACACTTTTGACATTCGGCATCATCTGGACGGCATGCTCTGGTACGCCACCGAACAGCGAAATCTTTTTCGCAATTGCTTTTGGTGCCGGGTCGTCCGTGCGCACGATAACCGCGTCAGGCACGATACCGAAGCCACGCAGATCACTCAAGGCGTTTTGCGCGGGCTTTGACTTAAATTCTTTGCTGGTGCCGATAAATGGTACGTAGACGACGTGCACGTACAGGCAGTTGTTTCGCCCGACACGGCCACCGAACTCACGGATAGCCTCGACGAAACTCAGCCCTTCGTAGTCGCCGACCGTACCGCCGATTTCGACGATATGCACGTCACTGCCGACAGCTGCTTTGGCAATAGCCTGCTGAATCGCTCCAGTAAGGTGTGGTACGAGCTGAATTGTCTGACCGCCGAATTTGCCCGCACGCTCATCGGCAATCAAATCAGAAAGTAAACGACCTGCCAGCGTCGCATTTTTCTGCGTCAGCTCCAGGTCGAGAAATCTTTCATAATGTCCGAGATCGAGGTCGGTTTCGGCGCCGTCTTTGGTTACAAAACACTCGCCATGTTCCCGAGGATTCAAGAGACCCGCATCTACGTTGAGATACGGGTCACATTTTTGAATCGAAACGGTTTTGCCTGCGGCTTGCAGCACTGCACCAATACTTGCTGCAGTAATACCCTTTCCTACCCCCGAGAGTACACCCCCCGTAACGAAAATAAACTTTGTGTCTTTACCCATGGATTTTGTCTCCCCCATGGGATTTCAGTATAGCAATCATGCAGTGTCCTGCGCTAGATGTAGAGCGTTGTAGTTTTGTCTGGACGCTATAGCTAGCAGTGATTGTGCCATCTATTGCTTTTTATGCATATTTGTAGTATAGTATATATGTTCTGTTTCAGCGACGAGAAGTAGAAAGTAGGGATGAGCCGTGCCGACAATCACGCTCAAGCACCACAACAGGCAGTTCGATCTCGAAGAGGAGGCTCGTGACCTGAACTCCGACGAGGCAATCCAACGCGCTCGCGCGTTCGGACTCGAAGGCTGGACCTTCGACGTTGCCTACCTCGACCGCGAAGGCGGCATGATCATGAACGGGCCGATGGGCTGGCAGCACTTCCGCAACGCCACCTGTGGGTACGGCGGAGTCGGCGTACAAGCCTCGGCCGAGATCCTGGCGATGTTCGACTTCGGCGACTACGACGAGCTCTTCGAGCGCATCCGCTTCGGAGGCGACACCGCCCACTTCGTCATCTACCGCTGAACGGCCACCACACCCGAGCGGGTCTTTTGCACCACCATGCGAGAGGCCCCTCGGGGTCTTTCATGTCTGGGCTTTTTATTCGATAATTTCGACGCCGTGCCAAAACGCGACGTAATCAGAAAAATCACGGCCGACGCGTTCAACTGAACCGTCTTTTGGCTGCGGGTAATACCAGGCAGCCGACTCGTTTGTGTCGCCATCTATGACGACATCGTAGTAACTCGCCTCACCTTTCCAAAAGCAGGTGGTGTGGTGATCATTTGGTACAAAAAATTCTTGCTTGAGTGCCGCAGGTGGAAAATACCAGTTGCCTTCGATACGAATCAGATCATCGGTCGCGGCATCGGCAATAACCTTGTCTCGCCAAATCGCTTTCATATTACAGCTCCGCTTCGAGTGCTGGTTTACGACGGTGCGCAATGTACTGCAGACCAAGCGTTGCCGTGATGGTCAGTGTGCCGCTTGCACAAGCGTGTGGCAGTATCGCAGGGGTAATAAATACCAGTACGATGCCGCTGAGGAGCGTTGCGCCAATACCGGCGTACACCAGACCCATACGACGAGTCGTCGGGCTAATTGCTGTATAGAGTGCGCCGGCGACAGTCGCGAGCGCGATGAGGATGTGAAGCATAAGTATCATGACTCAAGTATACGTCTAGGGGCTCTGCCTGGCAACTTACTTGTCAGCCGGGTATTTTTCACCCCAGCTAGCCATTTGCCGAAGAATCGGTATGAGGTCTTGGCCTTTTGGTGTCAGCGTATATTCGATACGCGGCGGCATTTGCTTATATGTTTCTTTCACGACGATACCGTGCGACTCGAGTTCGTCGAGGCGCTGGCTTAGTGTGCGCGGATTGATTCCCCCTACTGACTTCTCAAGCTCAGAAAAGCGCATTGGGCCTGTCGCTAAGTCTCGCAGTAGTAGCGCGGTCCATTTGTTACCAATCACCTGCATGGCAGAGGCGATACAGCCGATACTTGGTTCGATCGGTTCGCTGTCGTATTGGGTGAGTTGTGTAACTTGTGCTGTTTTCATGCTTTACAAAGTATAGTAATGGGTTTACAATTAATACTATACAAAGTATATCATAAATACACTTCAAAGGAGTTTTCATGAAAATCGGTATCATTATCGGTAGTACCCGACAGGGCCGCAGCACAGATCGACCAGCTAAATGGGCAGCCGAAGCAGCCAAGCAACTCGACGACGTCGAAGTTGAAATGCTCGACCTAAAAGATTTCGACCTTCCCTTTTTCGACGAACCAATTTCGCCGCAGTACAATCCTGAGCGCACCACCGAAGGTGTCGTCAAAGCATGGCTCGACAAGTTAGCCGAAATGGACGGCTTTATCGTCGTAACGCCAGAATATAACCGTACACTACCAGCCGTTGTAAAAAACGCTTTTGACTACGTTGCCTACGAACTCGAGCGTAAGCCGATCGGTATCGTCGCGCATGGTTCAACCGGTGGCGCACAAGCGGTTCACACGCTCCGTTCACTCGCTGCCGGCACACTGGCTGTCACCGTACCACGTACCGTGTACATTACGCCATCTGCCGGTATGGCATTTGCCGAAGACGGCACACTCAATGCCGAACTGGCTGCAAACCCATACGGTCCGAACCCTGCCCTACAACACATGCTCAAAGACCTCGTTGCATACGCAGGCGCACTCAAGACTATTCGCGGCTAGCTCTCTCGTTGCTGCCTCAAATTTGGAAAGTCATAATAGTCAGGATTTGCTGAGTACCCTGCCTTTTCTGCTTCGAGAGGTGTGCAGAAAAGTTTAGAACTATGAAGTGAAGGAAACGCGGAGTCTTTCTGATAATGTATTGCCCCGTCATTTAAATACCCGCTGCCATAGCCACTTACTGGCTGGCTGCCACAACGTGCCCATTTTGAGTAGTATTGAATATTGCCGGCAAACAATAGGTCAACAATCAATGCTCCTGCTACCAATGCGGCTAGAGCAAATAAAAACAACCTATTTGAATTCCGTCCACTTCTCAAACTACCTACTTTTTTGGTTTGCGGCATAAGCTATTACCCCTCCTGATAAAATACCTATTACGATTATAGCCCACAACCTAGAGTCACTCATGTATGCATTGCGTGTGGCTATAGGCGGCGAATGATTCCTCTCTGTTGTTTGACCTAGAACGCTGGATGAGGAATCTCTAGCTACTACAGCACCAGTTTCAGCCAGTCGACTAAAGTCAGTTGAGTTTAATTGTAACGATGAAGTTTCATCTGACTTGAGCCCACCGATTCCTGTATTTAAGCGCAGGCTAGGTTGCTGACTTACCCGGGAAGGCTCTGATGATGTACTATTTGCTGAGTATACACAAATATTACTTCCCGTTTTCTCCTCTATCCATTTATCGATAAAATTGCATCGATCAGTATCATCCAAGAGACCGTCACCATCCGAATCAATTTCTGTCGCACGTATGGTAATAAACTGGTATAGCATTAACGGCTCTCCAGAAGTACTATAGCCGCTCAATGTGATGACGTGCCTGCCTGGGGTCAGGCTAGAAAAATCTGCCGTGGTGTGCAATGCCCCATCCGATTCAATACTAAATTCTCCAAGCGACGTTGGCTTAGAGAATGCAGTCAAAGTTGCTCTAGTGCCATCAGCGAACACTCTGGGTGACGTATCAATTTTTACATTCTCGGCCGACCTTAACACAATCTGACTTTTCATAAACGATAACCGGGCAGCATAGGAGCCAGTAAGATTAGTATCAGCCGTCACTCTTTCCGCAGAGTTCGCTGAAATATTAGTAGAAGTAATTATATCGGTTATTCTCGAATGACCTCTTGAGTTTGGATGAAACGCCTCACTCACCTCCTGATCTCGTATTACTTTCTTCAAGCCCAAGTCACCAAGGCTAGTCACATATCTTGAGCCTTCGCATAATCGACCGCCAGCAAGACTATCTTCTATGTCTACGAAGTACGCATTCTCTCGGGAAGCTAACGCCTTTAACTTTTTATTCATATATGTGACGGCATCGTTAATCATTTCTTTCTCGGTACGGTTCAAGTATCCTGAACCCAATCCACAATTCGTATCTGCCGCAATAAAGCTTGGGTAGCCTACCAGAATTATGTGCGTGTTAGGTGAAACGTCCACCACTTCCTTTAAAAATAAGCTCAAGTATGTACTCACTGTATCTATCGAGCTATATAACATCTTATTAAGAGAGCTTCCTTTAACTGCATAATCGCACGTAAAGGGAATTGGTATGAACTGGTATGTGATTGGCGGAGAAATGGTCATCTCTGGTGAAGCGCAGTATGAGAGTATGTCCGCAAATCCAACATCGTTTCCTCCTCCGGTAAGCGTTATCGTTTTCGGCTGGTACTTTTTTACAAATTCTAGCTGAGGAGCGTATCCTGGAATGAATGCATCGAGTGCACGACTCTGTAACTCACTCCTGCGCTCAGCCGAGAGACTGCCTAAACGTGCATTTTGACCCTGATAACTTGCCAAGTCATGCATATAGTCTGGCAGTACTTGCGCTCCTGAGCATGCGACTGATTGCATCCTACTCGGATCAATGCCCCATGCATCACGTAGTAAGAACGGGTACGAACGAGTACTCAAATGACACCCACCGGAGTCATCGGTCACCGGTGTATAGTAGCTTGATCCATCTTTGGTGCCGATATCGCCCTCTCCGCTCGAATATGAGTCACCTAGCGCAAGATAATCGAGTCGCGTTGGATTATATGCCTCAGTCTTTATGAGCACGTGCTTTATGGGGTTGTAGCGCGGATAGTCAAAAGCGAGCGCTGTATTGTCATCGGTGAAGTAAAAGTTTGCTCCCATTGGCTGGATGTTTCTGATGTGATAAATCGTATTGTAGATATTCGTCATCGAGCAGCTGGAAGTAAGCCGAATATTATGAACAAGACGATCATGAGCCGCATAGTCATAGGCCTCCCCACAGCCGTTTGTGTCATACAGGTAGCCAAGAGTACCAAGAACCGCATATCTGCCGTCGTCAGAAATTGCTGCGTCGACCACACCAGATATGTGCTCGGCAGCAATTACACGCATACTACCGGAGACTGTATTGACGACAACGACCGAGTTGTCTTTTTGCCACATTAGCAAATACTCTCTGTTGTCAGAGAGTATATAGCCATTATGCGCCGTATAATATGCAGAGCCATCTGGACTTTCAAGTCTCATCAAAGTCGTACGTTTTGTAAAATCAAGTTGATACTGAAGTACGCCATTACCGTCAGACAGCATCGGGCTAATGCCCCCATCCGATAAACGAAAGATGCTCAGTGACGGCTGAGTAACTTTCTGGGCGCCAGGAAATTGAATAATCAGTGCATCGTCACTGGGTCGAAGATAAATGCTGGTCGAATAACCATCTATATTAGCGAGCCGTCTAAATTTTTGATCAAAACCGATTTTAACGACATAGTACTTGTGGTTCGTCGAGTCGACATATTGGCCGAGCGTGAGGCTTGATCCCCGTTGAGTGCAAACTTTTTCGGTCGTTGTATTGCCCTTTAGGTCAACAACTTGGGACTCGATTTCGACACAGTTTGGGTTCGGACGAACAATAGTAGAGGTTTCGGTAGTGAAGTTTTGGCCTGAGCGCCAAAGAGATTGGTCGGCAGCGGAGGCTGACAAGTTGAATATACTCGCAGTAAGCATCATGGAGGCGAACATGCTCCGCAGTACCATCCCTAACATGGGCATAGTATATTCCGATGTAGTATTTACTGCAAGCTTAAGAATATAAGTGCGAGGTTCAGTACGCTGATAATTGCAACGATAGCACCTAGCAGCCATGTCAGCCATGAAGGGTTTCTGCTCTCCCCCATAATTCGTTCGCTACGCGTAACGAAAATCAGCGGTGCGAGGGCAAACGGTATGCCGAAGCTCAGCGCTACCTGACTGAGTATGAGCGCGAAGGTGGCATCGAGTCCGAGGCCGATGATGATAATCGCCGGAATAATGGTAATCGTACGGCGCAAGAGCGCTGATATTTTGCGCTCGAGCATATCGTGCATGATAACCGCGCCAGCCTGCGCGCCGACGGTCGTCGAGGCGAAGCCAGAGGCCAGCAAGCTGATACCAAATAACCACGCCACGAGTGCACTGACATTGCTTTCAAGTGCGCCGAAGATAGCTTGCAGACTAGTTGCCTCGGGTATACCTTTTAGCGCGCTGGCCGCGAGTAGCAGCATGGCGATATTTACACTACCGGCAATCAGCATGGCGATACCGACATCGAGCTTAGTGGCACGAAGCAAGGTCTTGAGCTGCGTGGCAGAACTGGCCTTGCCGTGACGATCACGCGAGAGCGCCGAGTGTAGGTACACGACATGCGGCATGACTGTCGCGCCAAGCATAGCCGTCGCGAGTAGAATCATATCAGTATTTTCAAGCCGCGGGATCAAGCCGCCCAGCGCACCGACTGGGTCGGGTGGCGCGATAAATAGGCCGACAAAAAACCCGACGGGAATAATGAGCAAAAGCCCGACGATAACCCGCTCAAACAAGCGCGTATCGCGGTTGCTATAAATTGCCAGTAGTCCGAGCGACACCGCGCCGGTTATCAGCGCACCAAGTAACATCGGAATACCAAACAAGATATTCAGCGCCAGCGCGCCGCCGATTACTTCAGCTAGGTCGGTCGCCACGGCGACTAGTTCCGCCTGCAACCAGTATGCGATACGGCTTTTTCGGCCCAGTCGTTCGGCAATAATCTGTGGCAAGCTTTTGCCGGTGACGATACCGACTTTTGCGCTCAGGTACTGCACTAGCAGCGCCATAAGATTGGCGACCACAAGCACCCACAGCAGCGCATAGCCATACTGTGCACCCGCGGATATATTGGCCGCGAAATTGCCCGGATCGACGTATGCGATAGCCGCGACAAACGCCGGGCCAAGCAATCCTACGACGTGACGGGCTTTTCGTACCATATTAGCCTTTGAGCATCTCCGGTAACGGCATATCGAATTTTACTTCAGCCAGTGTCGCGACAGTGTCTTTGAGGCCAAGGTGCGGGTACTGCTTGCGGTACGCCGCCATGACGTCGCCAAATACTGCCTCGCTCCAATCGAAGCCGAGTTGCGCGGCTGTGTCTTTGACCGCTTGTTCGGTGGTCGATTCGATTTCGACGTACGGCTCGAGCCATGGCCATTCATCGATCATGATTTCGACGTTGCCGAGGTGCCACGTTTCGCGGCGGGTTTCCTGATAGGTATGCGACGGCAGGCCGGCTTGAGCCAGAATTTCGACCGTCCGCTCGAAATCTTCGACGACAACTTCGATTTCTTTGGCGCCGACGAGTGACAATTCATCGAATTGTTTATAGGTCATAGTGACGCGGTCGCCTTCGTCGCGCACGCGTAAAAACGAGTCTTTGCCGGTGCGCATAAAGTCAGAATCTATCGCCACGCGGCGCATCAGACGCATTGGTTGTTCAAGCGTCGCACCGGCGGCGGTCAGCTTGGCGCGCAAGTCGTCGATATCGACATTGCAGAATTTTACTTCGATTTCAGTCTGCATTACAGGCCCCGATGCGCTTCAATTACGAACATGAGCGCATAGGCGCTAGCGAGTGCCGCACCAAGCATTGAAGCTTTGATCGTTTCACGAGTTGTCATATCCATCCCCTCTTATCAAGAGACCAAGAGAGCGCGGCCGGTGTGTTGGTCCGCGCTCTCTAGCCTAGTACATTAGTTAAACTACTTGTCGCCGTTTTCGGCAGCTTCGGTCTCGAGAACGCTACTGCTTGGGTCGGCTTCACCGCGTGCACCGCTTGGTGACACAGGTGCTTCTTTTTTGAGCGTGCTTGCTGAGTTACCAGCGTTTACTTCGTAACTCGTGTTGGTGCTCTCAAAGAAGTTTACGAGCTCGAGCGTGTCGTTGGCAGCTGCCATCCACTTCGCAGGGTTCGATACTTTGTAATGCGCTTCAAAACCAAGCTCTTCGAGACGGCGATCGGTCAGGAATTTGACATACTGGTTGACGTAGTCAGCGTTCAGACCGAGGATACCTTTTGGCAGCATGGCTTTGTTGTACTCTTCTTCCATTTCGACGGCGTCGAGAATGGTCTGTTTGATTTCGTTGGCGAACTCTTCAGTTTGAAGATCTTCGTTTTCTTCAAGCGTCGTCAGAATCAAGTTGATACCAAACTTGAGGTGCAGACTTTCATCACGGACAACCCAGTCAATGAGCGAACCAAAGTTGCGCAGCAGGTTACGCTGGCGAAAGCTAAGCGCGACCATGAAGCCAGAGTAGAACCAAATGCCTTCGAGGATAATGTTGTAGGCAACGAGGTTTCGGATGAAGTCTTTTTTGCCTTCAGTCGTCGTGATGTCGAGAGTTTGCTCAGTCATACGCTTGATGGCTTTCATTTCGAACTCTTCTTTGCGGGCCATGGTAGGCTCATCGACGTGCGATGCATACGCACGGTCACGGTCGATTGGGAATGTTTCGAGCACATACTCGAAGCTCATACAGTGGTTAGCTTCTTCCCACATCTGCTTAGCGAGGTACAGGTGACACTCAGCTGCATTGACATATGGATAGACACCGAAGGCCAGCGCCTTGTTGACGAGCAGCTCGTTCGGGTTGAAATAGCCCATAAGGAATTCGACTGCATAGCGCTCTTCATCGGTCATTTTTTTCCAGTCGGCGAGATCTTGGCCGAGCTGGATTTCGTTTGGAAACCACGTGTTTGCAACTGCCTGGTTGTACAGGTCGTATGCCCACGGGTAGTGGATTGGTTTAAGCAGTAGACCGTCTTGGATACCGCTTCCTAATATTCCTGCCATGTTCGTTCCTCCTCGTTAGATTGTATCTAGAATAATATTCCTTGGTCGGGGTGCAAAGCATAGCCCGTATCGCCACTGAGCAAAACGGCGAGCCTGCCGCGCTTTATACTCAGGCTGGCGACTCGTGCACTGCGGACATCCGGGTGAGGCTGCTTGTCGGTTGGGGCCTGGTCGCCTTCGACCAGTATTTCTTCGAGCGTGCGGATGTCGGTTTCGAGCGACGAAATCGTATCGTCTGGTGCTTCGTGTCTGTTGCTCATAATACATGTGCGTTCATGCTATTTCAGGTGTTCGGACGATACTGAGATGTTTCGAGAGACTGTGACGTGCTAGCTGGAGCACATCGTGCGGTGAAAGCGTTTCGAAATCCGGAGCACCAAATTCGATGATGCCGATACGATTCGTCAGCAATAATTTGTTCACCGCTTGCAGGACATCTGCATCGATCGTCCGATCGACTGAATCACGCAGGGTGTCTAGGTCGTGTCGCCGTATCCACCCGTCGTGAGTATGCATCACGTTGCTATTCGCAGCCGTCGCAGATTGTTAAGCTTGCTGGATCAAGTGGTGCTGAGATTTGTCCGCGAGATGAGGCTTCTTCGTTTGCCTGCTCTTGTGCAGCTTTCATGGCGTTATCGATAGCAGCGAGTTTTTCCTCGAGTGTCATCGTGTCTTCTTTTTCGCCAAATATTGCTGATGCGTTCATTGTATTCCCCTTAGTTTTAATCTAGACTTTTGTGCTTAAAATTTACTTATTTGCAGTTTTCGCAGTTGGTGCAGCAGCTGCAGCTACATCCACAGGTTGTTTCGCTCATGCGCCCTCCCCTCCTGATTTTTTAGCAAATCCGAATCCGGTACGGCGTGCGCCACCTGAGGCTTTCGCCATTTCCTCGGTCTTGTTGACCTTGGTTGTAGACTGTTCGGCTTGGTGTCGTGGTTTGACGTGGAGGTAATAGGTTGTCTTGAGGCCGCGCCTCCATGCTTCGGTATAGATTTCGACGTAATCGTCGATGTTTCGGGTGTCGAGGTACATGTTGCGGCTGATTGCTTGGTCGACCCATTTCTGAGCGCGAGCAGCGACTTCGATGAAGGCAAACGGACTGAGCTGGAAACTGGTCTTGAAGACGTCCTTGATTTCTTGTGGAATCACCGCGATGTCCTGAATGTCGCCCTGGCGTGCCAATACTTCGTCTTTGACCTGTTCCCACAAGCCAGCGGCTTTAAGTGAGTTAACCAAGTTGACGTTGACTTCGAGGAACTTGCCACTAAGCGTGCTACGGCTAAAGATCTGTGCGAACTGTGGGTCGAGGCCAGGAGTGGTACCCGCGACCAGACCGATGTTGGCGGTAGGTGCGATAGCCATGAGGGTGGCGTTACGCATGCCCTTCTTGGTCTTTTTGCGCAGTGCTTCCCAGTCAAGTTTAGCTTTGCGGTTAATGTTGACCTTGAGCTTACGTGATGTTGCGAGCTCGTCGAGCGTGTCGATTGGCAGCAGGCCTTGTTGCCAGCCACTACCCTTGAAGTTGTCGTAGCTACCGCGAGTCTTCGCCATTTCGGCTGATTCGTCGATTGCGTGGTAGCTGATGAACTCAACAACTTCGTCGATGAGGTCGAAAGCTTCTTTGCTGTCGTAGCAGTAGCCGCGCTTTTCGAGCACGTCCGTGAAGCCCATCAGGCCCAGACCGACGGCACGGTTGGTCGAGTTCGAGTACATAGCCTCAGGAATTGGCGTGTTAGTGATGTCGACGAGATTGTCGAGCTGTCGGGTTGCTGAGCGAACGCTTTGTTCCATGCGTTTGTAATCAAAGCTCAGGTCATTGTTAAGGTGCTGGCTCAGGTTGATACTGACAAGGTTACAGACAGAGACGTTCTTTTCGTCTTGCGGCAACGTAATTTCAGTACAGAGGTTCGAACAGTGAATCGTACCGGTGTTGTTGTTCAGCGCACGAACGTTGATGGTGTCTTTCCAGGTTAGCCATGGGTGGCTTGTTGCCTGCAGTGAGGTCAGAATCTGACGGAACTGCTGGCGAGCTGGCAATGCGGTGAATTCTTTCATTTTGCCTGCTTCAGCAAGTTTGACGTATTCGTTGTAGCGCTTTGAGAACGCTTCACCGTAGAGTTCAGGAAGGTCAGAAACTTCGGCTGGATCAAACAGGTACCAGTCTTTGTCGGCTTCGACGCGTTTCATGAACTCGTCAGAGATATAGACAGCAGTGTTCATGATACGGGTACGAAGGTATGGGTCGCCAGAGTTTTGGCGAAGGTCGAGGAACTGTGGAAAGTTCAAGTGCCAGTTTTCAAGATACATCGCAGCAGCGCCGGCTTTTTTACCTTTGCGACTAACGGCGAAGAGTGCCGAGTCGATCATCTTCATGAACGGTATTGGGCCGGTAGACTCAGTGTTGGTCGTCTTGACCGGGCTACCAGCTGCGCGCAGCTTCGTCATAGTAATACCGATACCACCGGTGCCCTTCGCGATCCACATAGTGTCACGCACGGCTTTGGCGATAGATTCCATGTCGTCTTGAACTTCCATCAGGAAACAGTTCGAGAGCTGTGGGAAAGCGCCACCAGCGTTCACGCGGGTCGAACCACCGGTTACGTACTCGAGCTTGCTCATGTGGTCGTAAAATTCCAGAGCTGCAGCAGTCGGGTCAGCTTCGTTAAACGCAAGACCCATAGCGATACGCATGTGCGTAAACTGTGGAGTTTCGATCGGCGCGCCTGAGTTTTTGCGCAGCGCGTAGCGGTTCTTGTTCGTCACGACGCCGATGTATTTAAATAGATCGTCGCGCTCTGGGTCGAGTGCGGCCGCAAGGGCTTTCAGGTCGTAGCGACCATCACTCATCCGCTCGTCAAGCAGACCGTCTTTGACCGAATTCTTGATGAAGTTTGGAAACTTCTGAGCGTGCAATTTCTTAAGCTCATCTTTGGTCTCGTAGTCGCCAAGAATGTTCTTATATATATTCTTAAGTAGCAGTCGGGCTGCGATTGTATCGAAGTCCGGGTCGTCTTTGACGTTCTGTAGCGCCGTCTGAATAACTGCCTCATCCAGCTGCTCTGTCGTAATTCCATCAAATAGTGTCAGCTGCAACTCGGTTGCGACCTGTACTACTTTTGAAATTTGATCAGGTAATCCTTCACTCGCTTTCACGAGTGCGAGGTTGATCTTGTTGGCGTCAAATGGTACGCGGGTGCCGTCGCGATGAACCACATGAATTCCGTCCATAACCCCATATCCTTTTTGTTAGTAGTTACTATACCCTCCACACCGACACCTCCCAAAAGCGTCATAATTTGCAAGCACTAACATAAGCCCCTGGCGTAACCAGTGGAAATATGTCCTCCCGCTTGCAAATGTGTGTTTTTCATTACACTACTATATATGTAGCGTCTGCGTAGCATTATGGACGCTAGATATGTGTATTGCAAGACTTTTTTGAGTAAAACGACGCATTTTACAACATGGTGCTTGTGCTACCCCTAGCATCACAGATGTAGTGGTATGTTTCTTATTTACAACGCTATATATAGTGTTTATGTGACTTAATTCCTTGACACCGTATACTAGATATATATGCCACAAAAACACATTGTTATTGAAGCCCGTAATATGCCGACCAGTACCGGACGCTACGTCGAAATGCTGGTACGCTACCTCGAGAAAGTCGATACCGTCAACCGATACTCCGTCTTACTCTATCCTGACAAAATGGACACGTGGGTGCCGACGAATCCGAACTTTACGGCGGTTCCCTGCCCTTATAAGGAATATAGTTTTGCCGAACAACTTGGCTTCGTGAAGCAGCTCAATAGCCTGAACGCTGACTTAGTGCATTTTAGTATGCCGCAGCAGCCGGTCTTATATAACGGCGCGGTCGTCACGACGATTCAAGATCTTACCACCGCCCGTTTTCGAAACCCCGATAAAAACATCGTCGTGTTTTGGATTAAGCAACAAATATATAAGTGGCTTATAAAATACGTGTCGCGCAAAAGTAAGCATTTAATCGCAATCAGCGACTTTGTGCGGCATGATATTGCCGAGTACGCATCGATTCCACTTGATAAGATTACGGTCACGCATGAAGCAGTCGATGATTTTGACGAGGCGCCAGCGCCATTACTATCGGTCGTCGGTAAGCGGTATATTATGGGCGATGGCCGGGCGCGGCCACACAAGAATCTCGCTCGCCAGATCGAGGCATTCGCGAAAGTACACGAAACGCACCCTGATTTGTATTTTCTGCTTACTGGTAAACAAGATGAAGCAATCAATGAGCACAAGCGTCGTATCGAAGAACTTGGTCTCAGTGAGTTCGTAATTATCGCCGGCTTTATACCAGACGGCCAGCTCAAATGGGCCATGGCGCACTGCCAAGCCTATATATGGGCCAGCCTAAGCGAAGGCTTCGGCCTGCCACCACTCGAAGCGATGCTCCACGGTGCGCCAGTCGCGAGCAGCAACGCCAGTTGTATGCCTGAGGTACTGGGTGAGGCAGCGCACTATTTCGACCCGTATGACACCGACGCCATGGCGCAGGCAATCAGCGAGCTGGTCGATAACCCCGAGCTGCAAGAAACGCTCAAGCAACGTGGCGCCCAGCAGGTACAGCGATATTCCTGGAAGCGTATGGCTGAACAAAGCCGTGCCGTCTACGAAAAGGTGCTAAGCGGAGCATAATGGTGTCAGCGCAACAATCTACTGAGCCAAAAGTTGCCATCGTCTGCGACTGGCTGACCACTATGGCAGGCGCCGAAAAAGTTATCTTAGCCTTTCACGAGGCATTTCCCGATGCGCCGATATACACCAGCGTGTATGTTCCCGAAAACGTGCCTGCCTTCGCGAATGCCGACGTGCGAACGACGTACCTGCAGCGCTTGCCGCGACCGCTTCGTAATTTGCATAAGTTCTTCCCGATGCTGCGGGTGCATGCGTTTCGCTCACTCGACTTATCAGAATATGACGTGATTCTTTCGAGCGCCAGCGCCGAAGCAAAGCAGGTGCGAAAAACGCGCGCCGATCAAGTACACATCTGTTATTGTCATACGCCGATTCGTTACTATTGGAGTCATTATGAGCAGTACAAGGCGGACCCGGGCTTCGGGCGACTGAACTGGCTCGTGCGATTACTTATGCCGCTGATGGTACCGGCGCTCAAACGCGCTGATTACCGGGCGGCGCAAGCGGTCGATTACTTTATTGGCAACTCGACGACGGTGGCTAAGCGTATTGCCACCTATTATGACCGTACAGCCGACGTGATTCACCCGCCTGTCGATACGGATCGGTTTACACCGTCCGATACGCGTGCCGATTTTTATATGGCGCTGTCGCGGCATATTCCCTACAAGCGCCTTGATCTGGCAATTTCGGCCGCCAACGCACTGAAGCTACCGCTGCGAGTATTTGGCGATGGTAGCGAGCACGACAAACTAGTCGCTATGGCTGGTCTGACGGTTTCGTTTTACCCCGGTACCCCAAGCGTCGAGGATCAACAGCGTATTACTGACTCATTTAATACGGCGCGAGGGTTGCTGTTTCCTGCGGAAGAAGATTTTGGCATTACACCCGTCGAAGCGCTGGCTGGCGGCACACCGGTCATCGCATACGGCGTCGGTGGCGCACGCGATATCGTGAGTGACGGCGAAACTGGAGTACTGTTCGACGAGCAGACCACTGAAAGTGTCGTGGCGGCTATCAAACGAGCGGAAGCAATTGCCTTCTCGCCTTCAGTGCTGGCGAAGAGCGCAAAACGATTTGAGCGACCAATTTTTATACGTGCCATCACCGACTATGTCGACGCGCACCGCAAGCGTTAACTTTATTCACGCCTCTTCCTACGCTATACTAAAGATGCGTTATCAACTCTAGCCTGCGAGACTTTCATGCACAAATCTGCGTACATGGACCAAGCCGTCCTCGACAAAATCAAAGATGCCCACTATGTGCATCTCGTCACCATCGGAACCAAACCTGACATTATCAAGCAAGCGCCCATTTATCATGAGCTCGTCAAGCGCGGCGAAACCGTGCTACTCTGCCACACCGAACAGCACTACGACTACAACTACAGCGGTGGTGTCGAGCAAGAACTGGGCCTAGACGTCGATATCCGCCTGGGTATCAACGGCAGCTGGCCAGAAAAGACCGTGCAGATGATTGAGCGATTCAGTGAAGTCATGTACGTCTTGCTCGACCAGGGAAAAATCCCCGTCCCGTACGTCCACGGTGATACGTCAACCGCTTCGGCTATCTCATTTGCCGCTATGCTGCACAAAATATCATGTGTGCACGTCGAGGCCGGTATTCGTACCCTGACGCCGAAAAAGGAGGTCTATCACACCTTCAATACTGCTGTTCAAAACGGCACGTTCGACTGGAACGCCTACTACAAAGCGACCCAAAACCAAGACAACTACTCGCTCGGCAGCATCGAGCCGTTTCCTGAGCAGATGAATACGCGCATGACCGAACCAACCTCGGGCTTTTGCGCGGCTCCTGTCGAGATTAACAAGCAGCAGCTGATCGCAGAAGGTATCGAACCGTCAAAGGTCGAAGTGGTCGGCAACACGATCACTGACGCGACATTTCGTGCGATCGAAGCTGCCAAAACCTCCGATATCTTCAGCCATTTTCCGCAGCTCGCCGACGGTGGCTATCTGCTGATGTCGATTCACCGTCGCGAGAATATATATGACCGCAAGCGATTCACGGCTATCATGGAGGCGGTTGAAGAGCTGGTGGCGAATGACTATAGAGTACTATTCCTGTCGTTGCTGTCGACCGAAGATGCAATCGACAAGTACGGTTTTCGCGAAGATATCGAGCGCATGCAGCGCGAATACCCCGATCACTTCATTTATTCGCACGCGATCGCCCTTCATAAAGACCTTATCGCGTTGATGCAACGCTCGAGTGCAGTCGTGTCCGATTCGGGCGGCTTTCAAGAAGAGTCAAACATCGTCGGTATTCCGCATGTCACGATACGCTTCGGCTCCGATCGCAGCGAATCGTTCTTTGCTGGCTCGAATATCCCTGCCCCACCGATTAACAAAGAATTCATCTTCGAAGTCATCAAGGGCGCGGTCGGCAATACGCAGATGAAAAAGTCGAACCTGTACGGCAAGAACGTGGCCGCGAAAGTGGTCGACGGTGTCTTGAAGCGACTGCACACCGAAAACGGCCTCTTCCTCTCTGAAGAGCAACGCCTTGGTTTCGAATGATGAAACACATCGTCATCGACGCACGCATGATCAATACGACGACCGGCACATATGTCGAGCGGTTGCTTCATTACTTGCAACAAGTCGATACGGTCAATCGCTACACGGTGTTGGTGCCGTCAAAAGATGAGGATTTCTGGAAGCCCAGCGCGAAGAATTTTTCGGTGATGATCGCTGATTTCGACGAATATTCGTTTGAGGAGCAGTTCGGATTCAAGCGCTTTTTAGAGTCACTGAAACCGGATCTGGTGCATTTTTGCATGCCGCAGCAGCCAATATGGTACCGAGGCCGTAAAGTCACGACGGTACATGACCTGACGCTACTACGCGTCTATAACTCCGATAAGAATTTTCTAATGTTTAAGACCAAGCAACTAATCGGGCGCTACGTGTTCAAAAAAGCCGCTCGCGATTCGGCTGCCGTCATTACCCCAACAGAATGTACCAAGCAAGATCTGGTTTCGTATGCTGGCATTCCAGCCGAAAAGGTCTACGTCACCTACGAAGCCGCCGATATCGGCCAGTTCAAGAAAATCCGCTATGACGTGCCGTACGATCGATTCTTGATT
>Ga0310810_10003452_pt1 | contig 17212 bp, 17 predicted proteins | sample NCmetagenome_FD_207641 | JGI IMG/M metagenome (GOLD analysis project Ga0310810, IMG submission 207641) | Soil microbial communities from experimental microcosm in Duke University, North Carolina, United States - NC | ecosystem: Engineered > Artificial ecosystem > Soil microcosm > Unclassified ... | reverse complement strand
CGCGTGCCGGGCACGTTGCTCGTGATCTCGACCGGCACCACCGCGCCGTTCTCGGCGATCTGCGGCGCCTCGATCAGGATGTCCTTCGAGTCGGCGCTCGCGCCGATGCCCAGGCTCTTCAGGGCCTCGCCGGCGCTTTTCGCCCCGAACGCCTCCTTGTTCCAGGCCGCGAGCGCGCGCAGCGGCACCAGCAGCAGGGCCAGCGCGGCCAGGGTCTTTCTGCGAAAGGGATTCATGGCGCTATTTTATCTGCGTTTGTAGTGCCCGGATTTGCCGCCGGACTTCTCCTCGAGGCGGATCTTGCGGATGGTCATGCCGCGGTCGGTCGCTTTCACCATGTCGTAGACCGTGAGCAGGCCCACCGCCGCCGCCGTGAGCGCCTCCATCTCCACGCCGGTGCGGCCGCGGCACTCGACGGTCGCGACGAGCGTGATCTCGCTCTTCGCCGCGTCGAACCTGAAGTCGGCCGCCACGCGCGTGAGCGCGATCGGGTGCGCGAGCGGAATGAGCGCCGCGGTCTGCTTGGCCGCCTGGATGGCGGCAAGCCGCGCCACGCCGAGCACGTCGCCCTTTTTCGCGCCGCCCTCGACGATGGTGCGGAAGGTGGCCGGGCGCATCGAGATGCGGCCCGAGGCGACCGCGATGCGATGCGTTTCGTCCTTGGCGCCCACGTCCACCATGTGCGCGCGGCCTTTGCGGTCGAAGTGCGTGAGCTGCGCGGCGAGCTTGCGTGCCAAGTCAGGGTCTCCGATGAGGAACTCGAGGCGACGGGACGGTATCATAAACGCATGCGTTTTCCCGCATGGCTGCTGGGGTTTTCCCTCGCTATCGCGCCCGCGTTTCCCCTGCCCGCGCTCGGCCAGTTCCAGTCGCAGCTTCCGGACCTGGGCGACAACGGCGCCTCCGAGCTGCCGCCGCAGGCCGAGCGCCGCATCGGCGAGACGGTCATGCGCGACATCCGGCGCGATCCGGCGTACCTCGACGATCCCGAGATCGCCGAGTACCTCAACGGCCTCGCCGCGCGGCTCACGGAGGGCGCGCCGCCGGGCGCGCGCCAGGACTTCGAGCTTTTCGCGATCAAGGACTCGACCATCAACGCGTTCGCGCTTCCCGGCGGCTATATCGGCGTGCACACCGGCCTCATCAGCGCCTCCGACAACGAATCCGAGATCGCCTCGGTGCTCGGGCACGAGATGGCGCACGTCACCCAGCGCCACATCGCGCGCCAGATCGGGCTGCAGAAGCAGATGGCGATGCCGATGATGATTGCCACGGCGGCGGCGATCCTCTTCGCGCGCTCGCGGCCGGACATCGCCGGCGGCGCGGCGATGGCGGTGCAGGGCGCGGCGATCCAGGGCCAGCTCGCCTTCAGCCGCGATTTCGAGCGCGAGGCCGACCGCATCGGCTTTCAGACGCTCACCGGCTCCGGCTTCGACGTGCGCGCGATGGGCGTCTTCTTCGAGAAGCTGCAGCGTTACGCGCGCGTCTTCGATGACGGCAAGACGCCCGGCTACCTGCGCAGCCACCCGGTGACCTCCGAGCGGATCGCGGACGCCGAGGCGCGCGCCGCTTCGATGCCTTACCGTCAGCACGCCGACGCGATCGAGTACCACCTCGTGCGCGCCAAGGTGCGGGCCGAGGCGCCCGACCCGCGCGACGCGGTGCGCCTCTTCAGCGAAGCGGTGAAGGACCGGCGCTTCGCCACCGAGCCCGGCGCGCGTTACGGCCTGGCGGTCGCGCTCATGCGCGCCAAGGAGCCGAAAGCGGCCGAGGCCGAGGTCGCCCGGCTGCGCGCCATGAAAGTGGCGAGCCCGATGATCGACACGCTGGAGGCGCGCGCCAGGGCGGCCGAGGGCGACAACGCGGGCGCGCTCGCGGTCCTCAAGGCCTCGCGGGCGCGCTATCCGCAGAGCCGCGCGGTCCTCTACGCCAACCTCGACCTGCTCCAGGAAATGAACCGCCCGGAGGACGTGATCAACGCGATCGCCGAGCCGCTGCGCTTCTATCCGCGCGATGTGCGCCTGCACGAAGCGCGCGCCCGCGCCTACGCCGCGCAGGGCAAGCGGCTGCTGCAGCACCAGGCGCAAGCCGAGGTCTATGCGCTTCGCGGCAGCCTGCCCGCGGCGATCGAGCAGCTGCAGTTGGCGCAGAGCTCGGGCGAAGGCAACTTCTATGACCTTTCGGTTGTGGAAGCGCGCCTGAAAGAGCTACGCGCCCAGCATCAGCGCGAGATGGCGGACGAGAAGAAGCAGCGCTAAAAGGTTTTAACCGCTGACAGCCGGCAGGGCGAGGCGGGTGACCGCGCCCGAGAGCGTTTCCCCGCCCACCGTCAGATAAAGATGGCCTGCGGTGACCGAGAGATCGAAGCTCGTGCGCCGTTCCATGCGCCGGACGAAGTCGTCGATGAAGCCCGGCTCGAAGGCGTACAGCTCCAATTTGTCCGCGCGGTGGATCTTTTCTCCCTCAAGGCTCTTCAGTAAAGCGTCCGGCGGCTTGTGGGTGTATACGGCCACCCTGGGCGCGGCCTTGCTTGCCCTGTGCAGGCGCGCCGCGTCGGGCGAGCCGGTGTCGATCCAGGCCTGAAGCACCCCGGTCAGGTCGCGCGCGGCGAGCGCCGGCTCGTCGGGCTCGGAAATCCCGCGCGAGAACGAAAGGCCCTCGGTGAACTCGAGGCAATAAGCGAGCGAGCGCACCGCCAGGTTCTCGGCGGTTTCCGACGGATGGCGCGCGGCCTTGAAGGAGAGCGTCTCATAGACGCCGCGGTCCACGTCCGAGAGCCGGACCTCGAAGTGATAGACCGTCGATGTAAGGGCCACCTAGCGGAGCGGAGCAACGGGCGTGCGCATTGCTGCTTTACGTCCGCTTGAAAACCAGGCTGAAGTTGTTGGCCGGCATGTCGACGATCTCGGCCAGCGTGAATCCGGACGAAGCAGCCGCCTCGGAGACCGTCTCGAGATCGCGAAGCCCCCAGTCGCGATTCTGCGCATGAAGATCGGCATCGAACTTCTCATCATTCGTGGAGCTGTACCGGCCGAGGCGCCGGTAAGGTCCGTACAAGAAGAGGACGTTCCCGCTCGGAAGCAACGCCTTGGAGCCTTCGAGCAGCGCCGGCGTGGCGGACCAGGGCGCCACGTGAATCATGTTGATGCACACGATCGCATCGGCGGCCTGCAGGGGCCAGGAGCGACTCATCACGTCCAGCTCGACGGGCGGCTTGACGTTCGCGAGCTGCGACTCCTTCACGCGCAGCGCAATGGATCGGAGAAGCTCCGCATCCGGATCGGACGGCTGCCAGGTGAGGCCCGGGAGGGCCTTGGCGAAATGGACGACGTGCTGTCCTGTTCCGCTCGCGATCTCCAGCACGACGCCCCGCTTGGGCAGGACGCGCGAAAGAACTTCGAGGATCGGCCCTTTGTTGCGCTCCGAGGGCGGGAGGAACCATTTCCCGTCCGCCTGCTTTTCGCCGCGCTGCTTGAGCATCGAGCTACTTCTTGGCCGTCTCGAAGTAGGCCTCGTAAAGCAGGTCGAACGTCTTTTCCGCCTCCTCCAGCAACTCATCGTCGCTGCCCGCGCGCCGCGCGGCGCCCTGGAGCAGCGTCTTCACGCCCGCGGCTTCCGCGACCTGGTTGTCGCCCACCTCGAGGTAGTGGACGATGCCGCCGATCTTGGCCAGGGCCCCGTTGCCGGCGAGGTTGAACTGCTGGAGCATTTCTTCGAAGGTGACGCGCGTCGCGCTGTTGCCGAAGCGCGCGCCGTCGAACGCGAAGCCGACCACGCCGGGCGGGCATTCCTGGGTTTTCTCGAGCCACGCCACCGAGCCCTCCGGATCGAGGAAGCGCCGGATGAGCCAGGCGCAGGCGAGGCGGTCGGCCCAGGGCGGGCGGCGCGTCACCCAGACGCGGCGCAGCAGCGACTCGCCGGGCTTCAAGCCGCCCTGTGTCTGGGTCGGGAACATCATTTTGCGCACTTCCTCGTCGGCCGCGGCGAGCGCGCCCTCGGCGCGCGCGCGCACCTCGTTCGGGAAGAAGTCGAGCGCGCTGATGGCGTCGAACTCGCGCCGCTGCCGGTGCAGCACGTGGCCGATCGCGCTCGGGTCGGCGATGCCGAAGCCCACCTTCAGGCTCTCGATGACCTTGATCAGCTCCTCGTAGCGCGCGCTGCGATCGAAAAGCCCGCGAAAGCCCTTCTGCTGCGCCTCGGTGAGCGGCGCGACCTGCAGGACGAGGCCGTGCCCGGCGCCTTTCTGGATGTAGCCGGCGAGCGCCTCGAGCCCCTTGCGCGAGGACTCGGTGTCGGGAAGCAGATAGGCGCCCTCGCGCACGACCGCCGCACCGAGCGACTCGAGTGTGCGTAGGACGCGCATGCGCGCAGCAGGGTCTTCGGTCGGCAGGCTCGCGATGAGCGCAAGCCAGCGATCGTTCTCGGCCGGCATGCGCGCGATAATAGCCCAGCCGGAGCGTGTTAGATTAGCCGCGCAATACTTCACACTACGTCACATAGAGAAACATGCAGCCGCACGATCAGGAACTCGACACGCGCGGGCTGAATTGCCCGCTGCCGATCCTGCGCACCAAGAAGGCGCTCGGCGGGATTCAGTCCGGGCAGGTGCTCAAGATCGTCGCCACCGATCCCGGGGCGGTCAAGGATTTCCAGAACTTCGCGAAGCAGACCGGCCACACCCTCGTCTCGCACAGCGAGGCGAACGGCGAATTCACGTTCCTGCTGAAGAAGAAATAGCTTCCCCGCGATGTTCGAGTCGGCGAACCTGAAGCATCGCGTCGACAAGGCCGCCTACAAGCGCGAGTCGCTGAAGCTGCGCCAGGCGCTGCTGCAGGCGCAGTACGACCTCAAGCAGGACGGGCGCTTTCCGGTGCTGGTGGTGATCGCCGGCGTCGAGGGCGCCGGCAAGAGCGAAACCGTGAACCAGCTGAACGAGTGGATGGACCCGCGCCACATCGTGACGAGCGCGTTTGCCGAGCCCTCGGACGAGGAGCGCGAGCGGCCCTCGCAATACCGCTACTGGCGCGCGATGCCGCCGCGCGGAAAGATCGGCATTTTCTTCGGCGCCTGGCACACCGACCCGGTGCTGCAGCGCGTGCTCGGCGACATGGGCGACGGCGAGTTCCAGCGCGAGATCGGCGAGATCCAGCGCCTGGAGAAGATGCTCTCCGACGAAGGCGTGCTCATCCTCAAGTACTGGTTTCACCTCTCGCGCCGCCAGCAGAGGAAGCGCCTGAAGGAGCTCGAGGCCGACCCGAAGACGCGCTGGCGCGTGTCCGACCTCGACTGGAAGTACTTCAAGCTCTACAGGAAGTTCATCAAGGTGTGCGACCCGTTCCTGCGCAAGACCTCGACCGCGCAGGCGCCCTGGGTCGTGGTGCCGGGCGCGAACGCGCGCTACCGCACGCTCACCGTCTGCCGGCACCTGCTCGCCTCGGTGCGCGAGCGCCTTGCCGAGAAGACGCCCAAGCGCGGCGCGGACCGCATTCCGCCGCTGCCCGCGCCGGTCGACCGGCTCAATGTGCTGCGCGCGCTCGAGCTCGACCAGCCGATGACGAAGGAGGAGTACAAGCGGGAGCTCGAGAAATGGCAGGGGCGGCTCGCCGTCGCCTCGCGCCATCCGCGCTTTCGCAAAATCTCGGTCGTGGCGGTGTTCGAGGGCAACGACGCCGCCGGCAAGGGCGGGGCGTTGAGGCGCGTCACCGGGGCGCTCGATGCGCGCCGCTACACCACCATTCCGATCGCGGCGCCGAGCGAGGAGGAGCGCGCGCGCCCCTATCTGTGGCGCTTCTGGCGCCACGTGCCGCGGCGCGGCCGCTTCGCGTTCTTCGATCGCTCGTGGTACGGCCGGGTGCTCGTCGAGCGGGTCGAAAAGATCGCCGCCGAGGCCGACTGGATCCGCGCCTACTCCGAGATCAACGATTTCGAGCAGGCGCTCGCGCGCCACGGCGTGGTGCTCGCCAAGTTCTGGCTCGCCATCAGCAAGGACGAGCAGCTGCGGCGCTTCAAGCGGCGCGAGCAGATCGCCTTCAAGCGCTTCAAGATCACCGAAGAGGACTGGCGCAACCGCAAGAAGTGGGGCGCCTACGAGAGCGCGGTGTGCGACATGGTCGACCGCACCTCGACCTCGATCGCGCCCTGGACGCTGGTCGAGGCGAACAACAAGTACCACGCGCGCATCAAGGTGCTGAAGACGCTCTGCCGCGCGGTCGAGGACGCGCTCGAAGGCGTCCCGAAAAAAAAAGGCAGGCGCTGATGGCGACGGCCGCGCGCTGGATACGCCTCGAGGCCGAAGGCCGCGCCGCCCTGCGCGCGGCGGTGGCGGGCTTCGCGCAGGCGCAGACCGAGTTTTCGGCGCCCGCGGCGCTCTGGGGGCGGGCGGAGGAGGGCGAGCTCTTCCTGGCCATCGTCGCGCCCCGCAAGTTCGCGCCCGGGCATGCGCAGCGCCGCTGCGCCTGGGCGCTCTCGCCGCTCGTCGCCGCGCTGCGCTCGGCGGGCCTGCGCGCCTACCTCGAGGGCGATGACGTGTTCCTGAGCGGCCGGCGCGTGGCGGCGGGCGATGCATCCGCGGTAGGGGCCTGTGTCGTAGTTGTCTCGAGTGTCGAGGCGGCCGAAGGCGGGTTCCTGGACGAATTGCGCCGGCGCATCGCCTCGCAGCACGGCTGGCAGTTCGATCATTCCTGGCCGTCCGCGGAAGAAAAGGAAACCATGCTGGAGCAGGCCAATGCCGAATAGACGCGAGTGGCTCTCAGGCGCCTCGCTCATCGCCCTTCAATTCGCCTTCCTGCGCGAGGCGCTCGCGCTCGGCGGCGTGGAGAAGGGCATCGCCCACGTGAAGGGCGATGCGCGCATCAACGGCACGCCGGCGAAGGCCGGCATGGACGTGAAGGCGGGCGATGTCGTCACCACCGGGCCGGGGAGTGAGATCGCCTTCGTCATCGGTCGCGACGCCTTCCTCGTGCGCGCCAACTCCCGGGTCGAGATCCAGGGCGAAAAGGACTCGCTCATCGCCGCGGGCCTTCGCATCCTCACGGGCGCGGTGCTCTCGGTCTTCACGCCGGGCCAGCCCAAGCGCGTGCAGACCGCGACCGCCACCATCGGCATCCGCGGCACGGGTCTCTACGTCGAGGCCGCGCAAGACAAAACCTACGTGTGCACCTGCTACGGGGCCGCGGAGATCGTTTCCAGCGCGGATCCCTCGGCGCGGGAGCTCGTGCGCACCACGCACCACGAGCAGCCGCGCTACGTGATGGCGAAAGGCGCGCCTCAGATGCTGATGGAGGCGCCGGTCATCAACCACACGGATGCCGAGCTCACCCTGCTCGAGAGCCTGTGCGGCCGCCAGCCGCCGTTCGCGCCCTGGCCGGGCGAGGAGATCAACCGGCGCCGCGCTTACTGAGCCGGGCGCGACCGCGCCCGCTCGATGATCGCTTTCTGCACGTAGATGCCGCGCAGCTTCGCTTTCCCGTGCGACGAGGCAAAGACCGCTGCCTCGTAGCGCTGCGCCATGAGCGCCTGGCCGGCGAGGCGCTTGTCGAAGGGCATCATTACGCCAAGCCTGAAATCGACGACGACCGGATTGCGCGCGACCAGATCGGCGTAATAGTCGCAGCGCGGCAGCGCCGGAGCGCCGGTCCAGGTCGCGACGGCCTGGCACATCCGGTCCTGTGAGTCGACGAGGCCCGGGCCGAAGAACGAGGCGTCGCGCACTCCGACCGGATGGTTCTCGTAGGCCATGAGCACCACTTCCTTGTCGCCGACCAGCTTTTGCAGCTGCTTGCGGAAAAGCACGCTGTCGGCGAGCGTCTCGCCCGCGGAGACCGAAACGGCGAGCGCCCAGACGAGCGCCACGCCGCAAAGCGCGGCGCTCGTTCCGAGATAGATCCGGCCGAGCGCGAAGTCGCGCCAGTCGAGCTGCGCCGCGAAATACGCGATCTGCAGGACGGCGAGCAGGAGCGCAGGGTAGAAATTCTGCACATAGAAGTGCGGCCAGCTGACCGCAAGCGAGATCGCGAAGAGGCCCGCCGTGTACGAGGCATGCAGGACGAGGCGGGCGCGCTGCGCTCGCGGGAGCAGGACGAAGAAGGCGACGAGCAGGTACACGAGCTGGGTCGTGCCGGCGAGCAGCCAGGGCATGCGGGCGTGCAGCTGCCCGTGCTGCGCCTCGAGCAGCCCCGGGTCGCCGACCTTCTGCAAATGGGCCGAGAAGAGCACGGCAAACTTCAGGTATTCGAGCCCGAAGCCGGTCGCCCAGGCGAGCGCCGCAAAAGCGCCGGCGGCGCCGGCGGCGAGCGCCAAAAGTCGCGCGAGCGGGATTTCGACGATCCTGTCCTGCCGGGCGCCGAAGACGAGGAACAGGCCGCCGAGCAAGGCAAAGCGCGGGCTGGAGTACACCGCGGCGCCAAAGAGCGTGCCCGCCACGGCGTCGAGCAAGAGCCGGCGCGCATGGGCCGCGGCTCCCTGCGCTGCACCGGCGACCCAGCAGGCAAGCGCGAGGCTCGCGAGGCCCGCAGAAAGCGTCTCGGGACGAAGCGTGACCAGGGGCGTGAACGTCGCCGAAATCGTCGCGAGGCACACCATGCCGAGGGCGAAAGCATGCGCTCCTGCGCTGGGTTCGGCCGCCCGCGCGCGCGCAAGGTTGCGCACGCCGAAGGCGATCGCGAGCACGCACGCGACGACGAGCGCCCGGCCGTAGAAAAGCCCCTCGGCGCCTGCGCCCCCGCCGCGGTAGTAAGGCGCGAGCAGGTCCCAGAGGAGCGGCGTGTGATGCTGGAAGAAATCGCGCAGCGGGACGAGCCCCAGCTTGCCGATGAGCCAGGCGACGTGCAGGTGCTCGATCTCGTCTGGATACGCGTCCTGGAAGAAAAGGGACAGGATCCACGCCAGCGCAAAGGCGCCGCTCGCCAATGCCCAGCCGCGCGATCGTTCGTGGGCGGGGAGTGTGGGCGCGCTCATCTGCTCGCCGTCGGGCGGCTAGGCCTGCTTCGTCCGGACCGCGGCCTTGTCGAGCTGCGGACGCAGCTTGGCGAGGGTCGCCTCGAACCCCGCCAGGCGCGCCCGCTCCTGATCGACCACCTTGGCCGGCGCCCGCTCGACGAAGGAGGCGTTGGCGAGCTTCGCCTTCGCCTTCGCGATCTCGCCTTCGATGCGCCCGATTTCCTTGGCAAGCCGCTCGTGCTCTTTCGCCGGGTCGACCTCGATGTGCGGCATCAGGCGATGGGGGCCTGCGACTGCGACAGGGGAATCGGATTCAGGCAGGGTTGCCACGCGATTCAAAGCTGAGACGCGGAGCAGTGAAAACACGGCTGAAGCGGAAGTCTCGCTGAGATCTCCGGTGGCAAATAACGCGATCTTGTCTTTCGGCGGAATCTTCATCTGGCTGCGAAGGGAGCGGCCCGCGTTCACGACCTCCTTGGCGAGCGCGACTTCCTTCTCTGCAGCCTCGTCGATCTTTTCCGGCTGAGATTTCGGGTAGGGCTCCAGCATGATCGTCTCGCCCTTTTTCCCCGCGAGTGGCGCCACCTTCTGCCAGAGCTCCTCGGTGATGAAGGGAATGACCGGGTGTGCGAGGCGTAGCGCCGCTTCAAGGACGCGCACCAGCGTCCGCCGCGTGCCGCGCTGCTGCGTCTCATTCCCTTTCGCAAGCTGCTCCTTGGCCACTTCCAGGTACCAATCGCAGTACTCGTCCCACACGAAGCGATAGATCGCGCCGGCGACATTGTCGAAGCGGTACTCGGCAAAGCCGGCCTCGACTTCGGCCTCGGTGCGCTGCAGCGTGCTGACGATCCACTTGTCCCAGGTCGAGAGCTCGACGGGCTTGGATTGGTCCGCGCCGCAGTCCTTGCCCTCGATGTTCATAAGCACGAAGCGGGTCGCGTTCCAGAGCTTGTTGCAGAAGTTGCGGTAGCCCTCGCAGCGGCTAAGGTCGAAGTTGAGCGTGATCGAGAAGGACGCGAGCGAGGCGAAGGTGAAGCGCACCGCGTCGGCGCCGAACGCGGGGATGCCTTTCGGATAGTGTCCCTTGATGTAGCGCTCGACCTTTTTCTGGTGCTCCTCGAGCAGCAGGCCGGTCTTCGATTTTTCGAGCAGCGAGTCGAGGTCGATGCCATCGATCAGGTCGATCGGATCGATCGTGTTGCCCTTCGACTTGGACATCTTCTCGCCCTCGGCGTCGCGCACGATGGCGTTGATGTAGACGTCGCGGAAGGGCACCTTGCCGGTGAAGTGCAGGCTCGCCATGATCATGCGCGCGACCCAGAAGAAGATGATGTCGTTGCCCGTGACGAGCACGTCCGAGGGCAGGTAGCGCTCGAGGTCCGGCGTTTGCTCCGGCCAGCCGAGCGACGAGAAGGGCACGAGCTGGGAGGAGAACCACGTGTCGAAGACGTCGGGATCGCGGGTGAGGTTCTTGCCTTTTGCTTTTGCTATCGCCTCTTTCTCATTCCGGGCAACATAGATATTTCCTTCCTGGTCATACCAGGCAGGCACCTGGTGGCCCCACCAGAGCTGGCGCGAGATGCACCAGTCCTGGATGTTCTCCAGCCAGTGGTTGTAGGTCGCGGTCCAGTGCTCGGGCACGAAGCGCACTTCGCCCTTGGCGACGGCCTCCAGCCCGCGCCTGGCCATGCCCTCCATCTTCACGAACCACTGGCTGGTCAGCATCGGCTCGACCACGACGCCGCTGCGGCCCGAGATGGGCAGCATCATCTTGTGCTTCTGGACGCCGACGAGGAAGTTCTCGCGCTCGAGCTGCGCGACCACGGCCTTCCTCGCCGCATAGCGATCCATGCCCTGGAACTGCTTCGGGCCGTTCTCGTTCACCTTCGCATCGAGCGTGAAGATGACGATGAGCGGCAGCTTGTGCCGGAGCGCCGCGCCGTAGTCGTTGAAGTCGTGCGCGCCGGTGATCTTGACGCAGCCGGTGCCGAACTCGCGATCGACCATCGTGTCGGCGACGACCGGGATGTTGCGGTCGCAGAGCGGCAGGATCACCTGCTTGCCGATGAGGTGCCGGTAGCGCGGATCGTCCGGGTGCACGGCCACCGCGCCGTCGGCGAGCATCGTCTCGGGCCGCGTGGTCGCGATCGTCATGCCGCGCAGCTTCACGGGCCTGCCGTCCTTGTCGGTCGAGTCCTGCGGCCCGTCGACGAAGGGATACACGATTTCCCACAGTGAGCCTTCGGTCTCGCGGCTCTCCACTTCCAGGTCCGAGACCGCGGTCATGAGCACGGGGTCCCAGTTGACGAGTCTTTTTCCGCGGTAAATCAGATTCTGTTCATGGAGCCGGACAAAAACCTCCACGACGGCGCGAGACATCCTCTCGTCCATCGTGAAGTAGCCGCCCTGCTGGCCCTCGGTGTCGGCGTAGGTCCAGTTGGCGGAGGCCCCGAGGCGCCGCATCTGGCGGGTGATGGTCGAGCCGGACCGGTGCTTCCAGTCCCAGACCCGCTTGATGAATTCCTCGCGGCCGAGCGCGCTCTTTTTCCCGCCCTGCTCCTCGAGCTGCCGCGTGACGAGGATCTCGGTGGCGATGCCCGCGTGATCGGTGCCGACCACCCAGTTGGTGTCCTCGCCGCGCATGCGGTGATAGCGGATGAGCGAGTCCATGAGGGTCTGCTGGAACGCGTGCCCCATGTGCAGCGTGCCGGTGACGTTCGGCGGCGGCAGTTGGATGCAGTAGGGCTTGCCTTTGCCGCTCTGGCGGAACCAGCCTGCGGATTCCCAGCGCGAGTACCAGCGGCCTTCGACCGTCCGCGGGTCGAAGCTCTTCTCCAGTTCCATCAGGTTTTTTCCGGCTTGGCCTGGCGCTGCGCGATCGCGTGGGCGACCGCCTCGCGCACCGACTTGCGCAGCTCTTTTTCCAGCTCGCCGCGCAGGTTGGCAATCTGCTTGTTCAGCTCGGGCACCAGGCGCACGAGCAGCACCCGCTCGATGTCCTCGACCAGCGCCTCGTCGAGGCGCTTCTTCTCGGCCGCGGCCGCCGGGTCGTGCTCGACCACCTCGGTGAGGAGCGGCACCTCCTGCACGGCGCGCTGCGAATCCTCCTGCTGGCGCCGCATGAGGGCGTCCACGCGCCTGATGAGCAGATTGGCGTCGCGCTCCTCGCCCGCGGCTTTGGATTCGTCGCTCATGCCGCCTCGGCGGCGAGGTCGTGGCTGCGCAGCGCGTAGCCCCGCTGCTTGTAGAACGCGTACCGGGCCCGGCCGGCGCTGCGGCCTTCTTCGTCCTGCGGCACGATCTCGAGCAGCCGCGCGTGCCGGGCGAAGAACGGAGGGCAATCGAGCCCCAGGTTGATGAGAACGTCCCGATCCTCGTGCTCCGGGCCTTCGCCGCAGATCAGGACGGGCGTTTCCCCGGCGAGCGCATCGCCCGCGTAGCAGTGCGGCACGAACGAGACCGCCTGGAACGTCCACAGCGTCTTGTCGAACTTCTGCGCGATCTCGGGCTCGGGCGCATAGACGAGCACGCGGTTCTTCTGCTGCACCGCCTTGCCCGCGAGGCGGCAGGCGACCGTGATCCGGTCGGCCGCGTTGAAATAGAAGTCGATCGAGGTCACGCCCGCCGCTAGGAGGATGCGCGCGCCCCGTGCGCGCGCAGCGCGTAGCGCACGAGGAGCCGCACCGGCCGGCCGGTCGAGCCCTTCTCGCGGCCGCCCTTCCAGGCCGTGCCCGCGATGTCGAGGTGCGCCCAGCGCAGCTTGCGCGTGAAGCGCGCGAGGTAGCAGGCCGCGGTGACGCTGCCCGCCGGGCGCCCGCCGATGTTGGCGAAGTCGGCGAAGTTCGAGCGCAGCTGCTCCTGGTAGTCCTCCCAGAGCGGCATCTGCCAGACGCGATCCCACGCGTCCTCGCCCGCTGAGCGCAATGCATCGGCGAGCCGCTGGTCGTTCGAGAAGAGGCCGGTCGCGACGTGGCCGAGCGCGATCACGCAGGCGCCCGTCAGCGTGGCGACGTCGATCACCGCCTCCGGATCGAAGCGCGCCGAGTAGGAGAGCGCGTCGCAGAGGATGAGGCGCCCCTCGGCATCGGTGTTGAGGATCTCGACTGTCTGGCCGGAGAGGGTGGTGACGATGTCGCCCGGGCGCGTCGCCGCGCCGCCGGGCATGTTCTCGCAGGCCGGAATCACCCCGATCACGTTGACCGGCGCGCGCATGCCCGCGAGCGCGCGGATCGAGCCGAGCACGCTGCCCGCGCCCGACATGTCGAACTTCATCTCGTCCATTTCGCCGGCCGGCTTGAGCGAGATGCCGCCCGTGTCGAAGGTGATGCCCTTGCCGACGAGGACGAGCGGCTTTTTCTTCTTCGCCGCGCCGCCATAGCGCAGCACGATCAGCTTGGGCGGCTGGCGCGAGCCGGCGGTGACCGCGAGGAGCGCGCCCATGCCAAGCTTCTCCATGTCGGCGCGCTCGAGCACGCGCAGCTCGAGCTTGAACTGGCGCGCGAGCCGGCGCGCCTCCTCGGCGAGATAGGTGGGCGTGCAGACGTTCGGCGGCAGGTTGCCGAGGGTCCGGGCGAGGTCGATGCCGTCGGAGGTTGCGACGGCTTCCTTGAGCGCGGCCTCCAGCTGCGCGCCCACGGGCGCGCCCGCGAGGGCGAGCGTGATGGAGGCGAGCTTCGGGGCGTCCTGCTTCTTCGACTTCATCTGCTCGAAGCGGTAGGCGGCATCGCGCAGGCCGAGCACGAGGTTCCTGACCGTCCAGGGAAGGCCGCGCGCGCCGAGCGAGAAATCCGTCGCGCAAAGGACCGCGTCCTTCGCGCCGAGACTGTTCAGCGCCATGGCCGCGCCGCGCACGGCGCTGCGGAAGGCGCCGACGTCGTACTCGCCGCGCGCGCCGAGGCTGACGAGGAGCACCCGCTCTGCGGCGAGCCCTCCGAATTTTCCATCCAGGCTGCGCAGGAGCAGCGTCGAGCCGGGCTTGGCGGCGAGATCGCCCTGCGCGAGGGCGCGCTTGAGGGCGCCCCTGGCGGCGCGATCGGCGAGCTGGCCGCCGCGGGCGAGCTGGAACGAAGGGCGGTCGCCGGCGTCCGAATGTTCTCCGGCGTGGGCGGCCACGACGAGGCAGCCGGTCCGCGCCTTCTCGGGCGCGAGCGCGCGTATGCTAAATTGCACGAAATTCTCCCGTGAAATCAGAACTGATCGTCATGCTGGCGAGCCTCTAAGTATCGCATGATCTTTTCACGCTCGCTGCTCCGGGAATTCGCCAATCTGGCGATCGCCGTGTTCCTGTCGCTGTTCCTCATCGCGGTGACGACGCGCCTCATCCGGCTCCTTGGCCAGGCGGCCGGCGGCAAGATTCCCTCGGAGACGGTGGTCGCCTTCCTCGGCTTCTCGGCGCTTTCGGTGCTGCCGGTGCTGCTCTCGCTCACGCTCTTCATCACGGTGCTGCTCGAGCTCACGCGCAGCTGGCGCGATTCGGAGATGATGATCTGGCTCAATTCCGGGCTCTCCCTCACCGCGTGGATCCGGCCGGTGATGATCTTCGCCGCGCCGCTCGTGCTCATGATCGGGCTTCTCTCCTTCTTCATCTCGCCCTGGGCGGCGCAGATGAGCGAGGAGTACCGCAGCCGCATCGACTCGCGCGACGACATCACGCGCGTGCAGCCGGGCGCCTTCGGCGAGTCGCGCAGCCGCGAGCGCGTCTTCTTCGTCGAGTCGATCGCGGGCGACAGCGAGTCGGTGCGCAACGTCTTCGTCAATTCCGTCCAGAACCGGCGCACCGGCGTCATGATGAGCGAGCGCGGCTCCTCCGAGTACGCGCCGAACGGCGACCGCTTCCTCGTGCTCTTTTCCGGCCGGCGCTACGAGGGCACGCCGGGCGAGGCTGATTTCCGCGTCATGGAGTTCGAGCGCTACTCGACGCGCATCCAGACCAAGGAAGGCGACGAGCCGGTCGCCACGCACAAGAGCACCTCAACCCTCGGCCTCATCGAGAATCCGACGCGCGTCAACCTGGGCGAGCTCCTCTGGCGCATCGGCATGCCCGTGTCGGCGCTCGTTCTCGCGCTGCTCGCCATTCCGCTCAGCTTCGTCAACCCGCGCGCCGGGCGCTCGGTGAACCTGATGTACGCGCTGCTCGCCTACATGGTGTACTCGAACCTGCTCTCGGTCAGCCAGGCGCGCGTCTCGCAGGGGAAGCTCCCCTTCACCACCGGCTGGTGGCTGGTGCACGGCGTGATGGCACTCGTCGCGCTTGTTCTCTTCGCGCGTCACCTCTCGCCGCTCCGCCTGCGCTGGCTGCGGCGATGAGGCTGCCCACCCTCGAGCGCTACCTCGCGCGCCAGATCTACGGCGCGGTCGCCTTTGTCCTCCTCGGCTTTCTCGCGCTCTTCGCCTTCTTCGACCTGATCAACGAGCTGCGCGATCTCGGGCAGGGCAGCTATCAGCTGCGCCAGATCTTCACCGTGGTGCTCCTCTGGGTGCCGGGGCACTTCTACGAGCTCTTTCCGATCGCGGTGCTGATCGGCACCCTCTATGTGCTCGCCCACCTTTCCAGCAACTCCGAGTACACGGTGCTGCGCTCGGCGGGCCTCTCGCCCTGGCGCGCCGCGGGCATCCTCGCCAAGACCGGCGTCACCTTCATCATCCTCACCTTCGCGGTGGGCGAATGGGTCTCGCCCGCGAGCGAGGAGGCCGCGCAGCAGGTGCGCATGCGCTCGCAGCAGTCGGTGATCGGCACCGGCTTCGAGTCGGGCCTGTGGTTCAAGGACGAGCGCTCGTTCATCAACGTGCGCGAGGCGCGCGAGGCGAACGTGCTCGGCGGCGTGACCATCTACGAGTTCGACGCGCAGTACCGTCTGCGCCAGATCACCCAGGCCGAGCGCGCAGAGTACGCGGGCGGCGGGCGCTGGCGGCTCCTGCAGGTCGCGCAAACCATCATCAACGCTTCGGGCCCGCGCACCGCGCACTTTCCGGAGGCCGAATGGCGCTCGGCGGTGAACCCCGACCTGCTGAACGTCCTCATCGTCGTGCCCGAGCGCATGTCGGCGTGGAAGCTGCACCGCTACATCCAGCACCTCTCGGAGAACCGGCAGAAGACCGAGCGCTACGAGATCGCGCTCTGGAAGAAGCTCCTCTATCCCTTCGCGACCCTCGTCATGATGGGCCTCGCGCTGCCCTTCGCCTACATGCACGCGCGCTCGGGGATGGTCGGCGTAAAAGTGTTCTTCGGCATCCTGCTCGGCATCTTCTTCCACATGCTGAACAGCCTCTTCTCGCACATCGGGCTGCTCCAGAACTGGCCGCCGATCGCCGCCGCGACCGTGCCGAGCCTGCTCTTTCTCGCCACCGCCGCGCTGATGATGCTCTGGATCGAGCGCCTGCGGCCGGTGTGGGTGCGGTTGCGGCTTAAAACCTAGAACTACTGAAGCGTCGCTCCGTTCGGCAGCGCGTAGAGCGCATCGATCGTCTGGTAATCGTGGTCCGATACATGATGTCGCTTTTGCGATCGCTGTGCCAGAGGATCCCGAGCGCGTGTCCCATCTCGTGCGCCGCGATCGCGCGGACCCAGCCCAGCCGCGCCTGCCGCGGCATGCTGTCCGCCGGCGGCACCATGATGCCCATGCCCTGGAACCAGTACTCGATGCGCTTGCCCTTTACGTTGAAAGCCGGATTGGCAACGCCCACCGCCTCCATGTTGAGGCCCTGCGTCCAGTTGACGTTGATGTCCCAGCGGAAGGCCACGCTCTTTTCCACGACGATGGGGAAAGGACGGCCATCCCACTGCAGGATGCCCTCGATCGCCGCTTCGCGGAGCTCCTCGGCGTCGCGCCCGCGCACGAAATCCGGCAGCGTGGCGCGGATCCGGAGCTTGCCCTTGTCGAGCGGCCAACGCACCACCTGATAGGGCATCGGGTGGTTGCACAAATATCCTGCGCCCCGGCAAACCTCCCGCGCGCCAAGCGTCACGCCGACGCCTTCCTCCAGCTCCCGCGCAGGACAAGCAACCTCGCCTGAATGACCGCATGTCGGTCGGAAAACAAACCAGTAGACCGAGAGTCCGATGATTGCGGCGAGCGCGATAAGCGTCTTCATTTCTTTGAGTTGTCATCTTGAATCGGCCCAAGAACGTCGGCTGAGACTCGATTCAAGAAATCGCAATAAAAGCGCAAAGCTAGTTCAGCTATAACTCTTGGTTCTCCTTTGCCCTTGCCCTTTAGGTGTTCGATGTTCTTCCCCAAATGGACCTTTGGGGGCGCAAACGTTACTCCTCTATTTT
>Ga0310810_10003451_pt1 | contig 17214 bp, 17 predicted proteins | sample NCmetagenome_FD_207641 | JGI IMG/M metagenome (GOLD analysis project Ga0310810, IMG submission 207641) | Soil microbial communities from experimental microcosm in Duke University, North Carolina, United States - NC | ecosystem: Engineered > Artificial ecosystem > Soil microcosm > Unclassified ... | reverse complement strand
TCCCTCAGCTTTATCAGCGCGTCGGACCTTCATGGTCCGGCTGTGACGTTGTCTAATAACCCTATGGTCCGGCTCGGCTCCGATCTGCTTCTGTCGTCAGGCCGCCTTCGCGGCGCCCGCGTCGGCATCGTCTGTAACCACGCGTCAGTGGATTACGGCTTCGCCCACATCGTCGATCGTCTTGCCGAGGCTGATGATGTCCGGTTGTCCGCGATTTTCGGTCCGCAGCACGGCTTCCGGTCGGACGTGCAGGACAACATGATTGAGACGCCGCATCGGGACGATCCGTCGCGGCGGATTCCGGTCTACTCGCTCTACAGTGAGACGCGCGAACCGACGCCGGCGATGCTCACGGGTCTCGATCTGCTGGTGATCGATCTGCAGGACATCGGCGCGCGCATCTACACCTACATCTACACGATGGCCAACTGCCTGCGCGCCTGCGGCCGGCACGGCGTGCCGGTGATCGTGTGCGACCGCCCGAACCCGATCAACGGGATGGACGTCGAGGGCGCGCTGCTGCGGAAGGGATTCGAATCCTTCGTCGGCCTCTTCCCCATCCCGATGCGTCACGGCATGACGATGGCCGAGCTCGCACGGCTGTTCAATGAGGAATTCGGCCTTGGTGCGCAGCTCGAAGTCGTACGCATGGACGGATGGGAACGATCGATGTTCGCCGACGACACGGGCCTGCCCTGGGTGATGCCGTCGCCGAACATGCCGACACTCGACACCGCGATCGTGTATCCAGGCACGGTGCTGTTCGAAGGCACGCTGCTGTCGGAGGGACGCGGCACGACGCGGCCGTTCGAGCTGGTGGGTGCACCGGGCGTCGATGCGGAACGCTTCGCGCGCGACCTGAACACTCGCGGTCTGCCGGGCGTCTTCTTCCGCCCGGCGGTGTTCGAGCCGACGTTCCAGAAGCACGCGAAGACGACCTGCGGTGGCTGTCAGGTGCACGTGACCGACCGCCGCGCCTTCAGGCCGGTGCTCACCGGCGCCGCCCTGATTGAGGCCTTCCAGCACGCGGTCCCGACGGGATTCGCGTTATGGCGTCAGCCGCCGTACGAGTACGAACCCGAGAAGCTGCCGATCGACATCCTGGCCGGATCGGATGTGCTGCGACAACAGATCGAAGCGAACGCGACGCTCGAAGACATCGCGGCAAGCTGGCGCGACGATGAGGCCGCCTTCAGGAAAGCCCGCCAACCATATCTGCTTTATTGAACGCTGCGTACGTTCACGACCTCGTCTTCGCGATCCCCGGCGCCTTCATTTCCTGCACCGTCGGCGGCGTCAGATGGTGCTGCGTCAGATGCGCGTGGAGGAGATCGAACGCCGTCTTCGGTGAGTCGGCGCGCTGCACCAGGTGCATGTCGGCGCTGCTGATCGCCCCCCATTCCGCCATCGGGTCCAGGCGCAGGATCGGATCCCAGTATTCGCTGCCGTAAAGAACGATCTGGATCTGCTTGGCCAGCTTCTCCGTCTGCATCAGCGTGAGGATCTCGAACATCTCGTCGAGGGTGCCGAAGCCGCCGGGAAAGATCACGAGCGCCTTCGCGAGATACGCGAACCAGAACTTGCGCATGAAGAAGTAGTGGAACTCGAAGTGCAGGCCGTCGGTGATGTAGGGATTGGCGCCCTGCTCGAATGGCAGCCGGATGTTCAGGCCGATCGTCTTGCCGCCCGCTTCATGGGCGCCGCGATTGGCCGCCTCCATGATCCCGGGACCGCCACCGGAGGTGACGACGAAGCGATGGTGTTCCGAGGCGAGCGACTTGGACCATTCCGTCACCAGTCGCGCCAGTTCGCGCGCTTCCTCGTAATAGCGCGACCACTCGACGGCCTTCCGCCCGCGCGCCAGCAACGCATCCCGCTCGGCGCCGGCGCGCGCGCCGAACCGCCGCTCGAGCCGCTCGAGCGCTTCTTCGGCACGCTCGCGGCTGTGAATCCTGGCCGACCCGAAAAAGACCACGGTGTCCTGGATGTTCTGCTGCTTGAAGCGGCGCAGCGGCTCCTGATATTCGGCCAGGATGCGAAGCGGGCGCGCTTCTTCACTCTCCATGAAGATCGGATCGAGATACGCGAGCGGCTGTTGATGCATATAGCGGCATTATCCCTTCGGCCGGGGGCGGTCCGTGCGCAGCGGCTGTGGCCCGGCCCGCGGTCGGCCTCGACGGCGGCCGCGTGACACCTGCGCGCGCCGGTGCACAATGCTCGAACGATGGCCGATCAGCAGTTGACGAACTTCACCCACAGCCTCACGATTCAGGCGCCCGTCGAAGTGATCCTCGACGCGTTCTTCAATCCGGAGACGTTGGCCACGTGGTGGCGGATCAACAAATCGCTGTGCGTGCCGCGGCCGCTCGGCTGCTACGCCGTCGAATGGGAGCCGACGGACTGGACCGATCCCGTACTCGGGCGTCTGGGCGGCGTGTTTCACGGCCACGTGATCACCTTCGACCCGCAGCACGAGTTCTTCATCGCCGACTGCTACTGGATGGCGCCTGATGGCGAGCCGATCGGTCCGATGGCATTCGAAGTGTCGTGCCGTCGCAGTCCGAGCGGCGTGGTCGTGAACGTCCGGCAGACCGGCTATGAAAGCGGCGAGCGGTGGGGCCGCTACTACCAGTTCCTCAGCGCCGGCCTGACCGCATCGCTGGAGCGGCTGCAGAAGATGCTGGAGAATCGGTGGCGCCCGTAAGAGAAGCGGAGTCCAGCTCCTCTGCTACTCCACCCGATGAATCTTCACGAAGTTCGACGGCCCCTTCTCCAGGTCGGGATTGATGCTGACGAAGACGAGCGCGACGCCCGTCTCGATGGCACGGCGCTGCACCAGCTCGTGACCGAGCCGGCTCGCCGCCTCGGAAACATCGCCCGTCAAATCGGTCAACACCGGCATCACGCCCCACGCCAGCGCCAGGCGCCTGGAGATCGCCGGCGCGTCGGTGGCGCCGAAGACCGGCACATGCGGCCGAAGTGTGGACAGCACTCTCGCGGTTTTTCCGCCGCGCGTGATCGCAACGATCGCCTTGGCGCCCGCATGCTCCGCCAGCGTGACCGCCGCATCGCAGAGGGCCCGACCGTGACCGCTCAGCAGGTGGGTATCTTCCACCACTATGGTGCCGCGGGCGTCGATCGCCTCGGCGTCGCGGATCACGGCGTCGAGCGTCTGCACCGCCTTCACCGGAAATCGTCCCGACGCCGTCTCGCCGGCGAGCATGATGGCATCGACGCGATCGTCGACGGCATTTGCCGCGTCACTCACCTCGGCGCGGGTGGGTCGCGGCTCGACACGCATCGACTCGAGTACCTGCGTGGCCACGATGACCGGGACGCCGACGGCGCGCGCCCGGCGGGTGATCTCCTTCTGAATTCGTGGGACCCGTTCCAACGGGACCTCGAGCCCCAGGTCGCCGCGGGCCACCATCACCGCGTCAGCCACGCGCAGGATGTCGTCGAGACAGGTGAGCGCCTGCGGCCGCTCGAGCTTCGCGACCAATGGGAGCTGCGGTGCTCCCGCTTTCGTGAGCGCGTCCCGTGCGGCGACGAGGTCCGCCTCACTCTGCACGAAGCTCAACGCGATCCAGTCCACGCCGGCAGACACACCGAAGGCGAGATCGGCGGCGTCTTTCGCGGTCAGCGCGCCCGAGGGAAAGGTCGCGCCCGGCGCGTTGATTCCCTTGTGCTCGCCCAGGCTGCCACCGTCGATCACGGTGGTTCGAATCTCGCCGACGGCAACGTCCTCGATCCGGAGCTGAATGTGCCCATCGTCGAGCAACAGCGTGCCTCCGGGTTGGACGATGGATGGCAACGCCTCGTATGTGGTCGACACGCGCGCGACGCCGGTGCCACTGGTCTCGCCAGCGAACTCGCCGACGACGATGCGCAGCTCATCGCCCGCACGAAGCTCGATGGGCGCGTGCCCGCGCAGCAACCCGGTGCGGATCTTCGGGCCGCTGAGGTCCTGCATGATGGCAATGCAGCGTCCGGCCCGCTCGGCCGCCCGGCGAACGCGCTGAATCGCGGCGCCATGACTCTCGTGCGTGCCATGCGAGAAATTCAGACGGAACACATCGACGCCCGCGCCGATTAGCGCCGCAATTCCATCCTCACTGTCGCTCACCGGGCCCAGCGTGGCGATGATCTTGGTGGCTCTGAACATAGGAGAATCGACGGGCATCACTGAGATTTGAGTATTCACCGGATCAGTGATGCAATTCGACATTGGATCCCATTTAGCCAGTCGGGTCCAGTGCACAATTGGATCGATGACCATCAAAACGTGGCTTGATATCGCGACGCAGGAGGCTGATCGCCGAGGTCTTCCGGCCTTGAAGCCGCTCCTGGAGACGCTCGCGCGCGCGACGGCGTCGCTGCGATCCGCCGACTGGAACGCGGACGCCACCGGACAGTTCGAGACAACCACGACCCGTACGGATGCCCGCTAGCGCCCAGACCATTACCGATCTCGCCCGGGCGATTCGTGCCGGCGAGACCAGCGCCGAAGCCGCCACCGAACGCTGCCTCGCCGAGATCGTCCAGCGCGATCCTGCGATCAACGCCTTCATCACCGTGCTCGCGGACGGCGCGCGCGAAACCGCGCGGATGGCGGATCGCGAGCTGGCGTCCGGACGAGATCGCGGCTCCCTCCACGGCGTCCCGATCTCGATCAAGGATCTGTTCGATGTGCGCGACACACGGACGACGGCGGCGTCGCGGGTGCGTGATGATCGGCTGGCCGCGACGGACGCGCCGGTCGTGGCGCGCCTGCGCGACGCCGGCGCCGTCATCATCGGCAAGACGAACCTGCACGAGTTCGCACTCGGCACCACGAACGAGGAGAGCGCCTTCGGGCCGGTGCACCATCCGCTCGATCCCGCTCGATCGCCGGGTGGATCGTCCGGCGGATCGGCGGCATCGATTCTCGCCGACATGGCGTTTGCATCGATCGGTACGGACACCGGCGGATCGATCCGGATTCCCGCGGCCGTCTGTGGACTGGTTGGCCTGAAACCGGCCATCGGCGAGATCAGCACCGAGGGATGTGTGCCCTTGAGTACGACGCTCGATCACGTGGGACCACTCTGCCGGTCGGTCGCGGATGCGGGGTTGCTATACGAAGCGCTGCGGGGGAAGGTGGCCCGCCCGAGCGATGCGGCGCAGAACCGTGCGCCATCCCGGTCAGCGGGCGGCATGCGCATCGGCGTCCTGCGCGACTACTTCACCGCCATCCTCGACCCGCAGGTCGCCGCCGCGTTCGAGTCGGCCTGCCTGCGGTTGCAGGAGGCAGGCGCCGCGCTCGACACCGTCTCCATCCCCCACGCGAGCGACATCGCCCCGGTGTACCTGCACATCGCGCTCGCCGAAGCGGCGGCGTACCACGCGAAGGCACTCGAGAGCCGTGGCGACGATTACACGCCGAACGTTCGTCTGCGCCTGGAAATGGGCCGCTACATCCTCGCCGAAGACTACGTGCGTGCCTTGAACGGGCGCGACGTCTTGCGCGCAGAAGTCAACGCCGCGATCCAGGGACGCGATGCGCTGCTGCTGCCGTCGGTACCCGTTCCGGCAACGCGGCTCGGCGTCACCAAAGTGAAAGTGGGGGCCAACGAGGAGCCGGTGCGGAACATCACGTTGCGGTTGACACAGCTCTTCAACATCACCGGCCACCCGGCGATCACGCTGCCGTGCGGGAAGACGGCTGAAGGGCTGCCGATCGGCGCGCAGCTCGTCGGTCCGGACGGAGACACACGGGCATTGCTCGGAGTCGCGGCAGCTCTCGAACCCTACTTCGGTCCGGGGACGTCGCGCTGAGGTCCCGGACGATCGGGCAACGACTCCGGCGGAATGTCGGGCGGCGGCGCCGGGCTGATGTCCGGCGGCTGCTCGTCCACGATGTCCGGTCTTTCCGGTGGCCCCGGCACGTCCGGCTTGCGCGGGTGCTCGAACATACCCTCGACGCCTGCAACCTCGAAACCAGCTCGTGATCTCGCGTTTCTTCCACGCCTGGGAACGGCGGCTCGCCGACGTCAGCAAGGATCGGCTGGTCCGGCCGTTCGAGTGGGGCACCGACTGGATCGGCGGCCCGACAACCGGCGAGTCGCCGCAGGAAGTCGCGCGCTGGGTCGATGACGTCATGCGCGACACGGACGCGTTCTTCTCCTGCCCGCCGACGGATGATTACGCGTTGACGCCCGCATCGCCGGACCTGCAGGTCAAGGGCGAGGCAGGCACGCTGCGCTTTCCGTCGGCACTGGTCACTCCGCATCCGCAGAACAACATCGTGACCGCACGGTGGTTCCCCGCCAGAGAACGCAGGCGCGCCGTGGTCGTGCTGCCGCAGTGGAACTCCGATGCGGGAGGCCACCTCGGGCTCGCGCGGCTGCTCGCGCGCTTCGGCGTGTCTGCGCTCCGTCTGAGCCTTCCCTATCACGACGTGCGCATGCCGCCCGAGCTTACGCGCGCCGACTTCATCGTCAGCTCCAACATCGTCCGCACACTGCAGGTGTGTCGTCAGGCGGTGCTCGATGCGAGGAGGGCGGTCGCGTGGCTGCATCAGCAGGGATTCGAACGCATCGGCATCCTCGGCACCAGCCTCGGATCGTGTCTCTCGATGCTGACGTCGGCGCACGAACCGTTGATCAAGGCGCAAGCGCTCAACCACGTCTCGCCGTTCTTCGCCGACGTGGTGTGGCGAGGGCTGTCGACGCGACACGTCCGCGAGGGACTGGACGGCCACATCGATCTCGAGACGCTGCGCCATCTCTGGCGGCCGATCAGCCCGTGGTCGTACCTCGATCGCGCCGGCCGAACCAGCACGCTGCTCGTGTATGCGAAGTACGACCTGACGTTTCCTGTCGATCTGTCGGAAAAGCTGGTGAACGAATGGGTCCGCCGCGACCTGCCGGTGGAAGTCGCCGCGATGCCGTGTGGTCACTACAGCATCGGTTCCACGCCGTTCAAATTCCTCGACGCCTACGTCCTGATTACGTTCCTGCGGAAGGCGCTATAGCGTTTCGCGAAAGAGGCCACGACGGTCACGACGAATTACACGACGGTCACGCCAGCTGACAGGTTAAAAGGCTTTCGTCGTGGTCGTCGCCTTTGCGTCGTGGCAGCGTCAGACGTTGGGGGTTGAAAGCTTAGAGATAGTCGAGTAGCCCGACGATCGCGTTGTAGATCACGTCGGCGAGCTGGCGGACCAGTGGTGACACTTCGCCGTTCTCGACGGCGGTAGCCACCGTGACCGGGTCGGTGAGCAGGAGCCAGATGGTCGCTCCGGCGACGATGGCCGCGACGATGCCGATGAGCACGGCAACGCTCGCTACGTGGCTGGACTTCTCGTCGAGGTCGCCAACGCCGGCTGAGGAAGAACTCATCGCTTTTGCTCGGAGCGGCTTAGGGTAGCACGCGGTGTGAACTGTCATTTCACACCAGCTGACTACGTCCTCACACGTCGATCGGTAACAGCTCCGGTTCGCCGAGATTGAGACTGGGCAGGGTGTCGCGAATCGCGGCGTAGTCGCCGACGATCAGCGTGGTCAGTCGCGACGGATCGAGGTAGGTGTGGGCAGCGGCGACTAACGCGTCGGCAGTGACCGCGTGGACCTTAGGGACGAATTCCGCGAAGTAGGTGTCCGGCAGATCGTGGAGCGCCAGTTGGGTCACGGCACGCGCGACCTGCTGCGCCGTTTCAAAATTCCGCGGATAACCTCGCGTCAACGATGCCTTCGCGAGTCCGAGTTCCTGCGGCGTCGGGGGTCGATTGCCGCGAATACCTTCCAGCTCCGCAAGTGCATCGCGAATCGCATCGACGGTCGAGACCGTGTGCACACTCGCCTGCAGCGCGAACGGCGACAGCCCTTTGTGCCAGTCGAAGCCGGTGCGCGCACCGTAGGTATAACCCTTTTCTTCGCGCAGCTTCAGATTGATCCGGCTGACGAACTGACCGCCGAGCACCGCATTCATGACCAGCAGCGCCGGATAGTCAGGCGTGTCGCGCCGGGCCGAGAGATGACCGATGCGCAGTTCCGATTGTGCGGCAGCGTCGCGGGCCACGAGCGCGAGCCGTGGCGGCATGGGAAAGGAGGTGAGCGCCGAGGCCGGCGTCTCAGGCGAGCCGTCAGACGCCGCACTCCATTGACCAAACGCGCGGTCGACCAGCGCGATCAGATCAGCTGCGGCCATGGCACCGGCGACCACCATCGTCGCTGCCGCCGGCCCGAAGCGATCGCGGTGCAGCGTCGCCACGTCGGCCGGCGTCAACCGCCGCAGCGTTTCGTCGGCGCCGATCGGCAGGTGTCCGTAAGGATGAGACCCGTACATCAATCGCAGGAAGGCACGCTCGGCCAGCGCCGGCGGACTGTCTTTGAGCTGGCGCAGCCGATCGAGTCGTAAACGCTTCACGCGTTCGAAATCGGCGTCGCGCAACGCCGGCGTCGTCACCATCGCCGCCAGCAGCGACGCACCGCGTTCGGCGAATCGGGTCAGCGTGGTGAGCGAAAACGTCGTCGCGTCAGGGCCAACATCGATGTCGTAATCGCCGCCAATCCGCGCGAGCGCATCGGACACGTCGATGGCGTTGAGGCTGCCCGTGCCTTCATCGACCATGTCCGCGACCAGCGCGGCAAGGCCTTCCCTCCCCGGTGTGTCGCCGCCCGAACCACCATCCAACTGCAACGCCAGCGTGATGATTGGCACGCTGTGATGCTCCACCGCGCGCACGCGCAGCCCGTTGGCCAGCGTGTGATGGACGATGGAAGGAAACGCGAATGACGGATCCGGGCCGACGTCGGGAAGGTGGGAGCGATCGACCGCCATCACGAAACCGCCAGCGTCTCCGAACCCGGAAGCGCCAGCGCCTGCTGGCCACGTGGAACCACGCTGAGCGCGACCCGCGCGTCGAAGCGAAGCACGTGCCTCGCCGCGGCACGAACGGTCTCCCTGGTGGCCGCCTGGTAGCGCGCCAGGTCCTCAGCGAAGTAACCGGGCGTCCCGCACAGGACGTTGTACGCGTTCAACTGATCGGACTTGCCGCCGAAGCCGCCGACGGTCTGCAGGCGATACAGGAAATGGGCCTCGGCCTGCGCCTCCGCGCGCTCCATTTCCGCCGCCGTCGGACCATCCTCGATCAACTCCTCGATCGTCCGGTCGATCTGCGCCGCGAGATCGCTGAGCGCCTGTCCCGGCGCAGCGGTCGCGACCAGGAGGAAGAACCCGCCGATCTCGCGCGAGCTCTGGTAGCCGGACACGTCCACGGCAATGCGCCGCTCGTAGACGAGCGATCGATACAGGCGTGACGTCTTGCCGTTGGCCAGCAGGTCGGCGGCGAGATCCATCTCCGCGTCGTGCTCGGCGAACATCGCCGGCGAGTGCCACGCGAGGTACACGCGCGCCAATTCGACGCGATCTTCCAGCACCAGACGGCGTTCGCGGTCGAGCGACGCGGCCGCGGTGACCGGGCGCGGTTTCGCGCCGGCCGGAATCTCACCGAAGTAGTGCTCGGCCAAATCGAACGCGCGACTCGCATCGACATCGCCCGCCAGCACGAGCGAGGCGTTTGCCGGGTGATAGTAGGTGCGGAAGAACGCCTGGACGTCCTCGAGCTGCATCGTGCGGATGTCGTCGGCGCTGCCGATGGTCATCCAGTTGTACGGATGCTCGGCCGGATAGAGCGCCGCCATGATCGCCATCAGCGCGAATCCGTACGGCCGGTTCTCGTAGTTCTGCCGCCGCTCGTTGAGGACGACGTCGCGCTGCGTTTCGAAGCGGTCGCGCGTCAGCGCCGGCAGCAGGAAGCCCATGCGATCGGATTCCATCCAGAGCGCCAGATCGATCGCACTCGTCGGCACCACTTCCCAGTAGTTCGTGCGGTCGGTATTCGTCGATCCGTTCAGCAGCGCGCCGGCCTGCTGCAGCGGCGGAAAGTAACCCTTGTTGTGGTGTTCGGACCCTTCGAACATCAGGTGCTCGAACAGGTGGGCAAACCCGGTGCGTCCCGGCTGCTCGTCCTTCGACCCGACGTGATACCAGACGTTCACCGCGACGAGCGGCAGGTAATGGTCCTCGTGGACGATCACGTCGAGCCCGTTGGCAAGCGTCCGCTTCGTATAGGGCAGCGCGATGCCGGTCACTACCGTACGGGGATCAGGGGAATCTTGCCCTTGTTTGCATCGATCGCCTTTTGTGCGGCAATCGAGACCTGCGCCGCCGAGCGTTCGGCGACGGTGAGAAACGCGCGGGCGGCAGTCGACGCCGGCTCCGCGACGACGAGCGGCACGCCCGTGTCGCTGCCCTCGCGGATCGGTTGGTAGATCGGCAGGCGGCCGAGGAACGGCACGCCCATCTCCGTCGCCAGGCCTTCGCCGCCGCCGTGCCCGAAGATGTCCGATTCGTGATGACAGTTGGGGCACGCGTAGTAACTCATGTTCTCGACCACGCCGAGCGTCGGGATACTGAGCTTCTGATACATGCGCACCGCGCGCCGGCTGTCCGCGAGCGACACCTGCTGCGGCGTCGTGACGACGATGGCGCCGACGACGGGGACGGTCTGACTGAGACTCAACGCGACGTCGCCGGTGCCGGGAGGCATGTCGATGATCAGGTAATCGAGATCCTGCCAGGCGACTTCCTTGAAAAACTGCTGGATGGCGCCATGGAGCATCGGACCGCGCCAGATGATCGGGGCATCGTCGCTGGTCAGGAAGCCGATCGAGATCACCTGCAGACCGTACTTCTCGGCCGGGACGATCTGGCGCTGCGCGTTGGTCGTGAGCTGCGTGCTGATGCCGAGCATCATCGGGACGTTCGGACCGTAGATGTCGCCGTCGAGAATGCCGACCTTGCTGCCGCAGCGCGCCAGTGCAAGGGCGAGGTTGACGGCGACGGTGGTCTTGCCGACGCCACCCTTGCCGGCTCCGACGGCAATCACGTTCTTCACGCCCGGCAGCGGCGGACCGCCGCGTTCCGGAGCGCTGGCCGACCGCACCTTCGCCGTGAGCTGCACATCGACGGTATCGACACCGAGCGCGCGAACGGCGCCGATCGCCTGATCGCGCATCTGGTCTTTCACCGGACAGGCCGGCGTCGTCAGCTCGATCGTGAAGGCGACGCGGCCGGCGTCGATGACGAGATCCTTGACGAACCCGAGCGAGACAATGTCGCGCCGGATGTCGGGGTCGATGACGGAGCGCAACGCGGTCAACACGGCGTCGCGATCTGGCGAGGGCATATCTCTCAATTCTATCGGTTCACAGGGTCCCGGGTGCGTTGGTGCGTGGGTTCTGGTGTTCGGGTTCCCGGTTTCTTGGGTGCACACGTTCGCCGAGAGCCGGGAACCACCTGAGCACCTGCGAACCCGAACCGGCACCCACGAACGCAGGCACCAGCGCACCATGAACTCATTCAAAGAGCCGGCGTCCCTCGTTTACGAGCAGCACCCACATGGCGTAGATGCCGAGGGCGGTCCCAAACGGCAGCACGAGCAGGTCGGTCAGGGCGAGGCCGAGCATCAGCAGCCGGCCCACGGGCTTGCGCTGTTTCAGCCATTGGGCGGCGAGCAGGTGCAGGCCACCCCAGCCGACGGCAAAGGTGCCGAGCACGGCGAAGGCGCCGGCGGTCAATCCCGCGGCCAGACCAACCGCGACGCCAATCGGGTCGATCAGTTGGGCGAGCGCACCCCCGGCCAGCAGCAGGAGCGAGACGCCGGCGAGCATCGCCAGCGATCCCCAGAGCATGGACAGGTTTGCGAGCAGCTTGACGTGGCGCTCCACCGAGTGCCTGCTCTGCTCTACCGGACGAACACCTGGAGCTCGATGCGCGTGGACGGGTTGTGACGCGGCGTCACGGTGAAGTGGAAGCAGGCGCCGTCGGCGACGCCGCGCGGCAGCGTCACCTGGAGCTGGTGACGGAAGGTCTCCATGCCGCTGGCGGCGCACCGGCCGCATTGTTCGGTCCAGCTCTCGCCGCGGCCACCGCACGCGGTACACGTGCAGCGAACGGGCACGTCCAGCGGCAGCGTCGCGCCCTCGCTCGCCTCGCGCGCGCTCACCTGGAGCGTCATCGTCAGCGGCGCGGGCCGCTCCTCGACGAGAAAGCCGGTGCGGACGCGGTCGACCGCAGGCGCGACGGACGGAAAATCGATCACGACTTCGTCGGCAAAGCAGTCGGCATCATGGCGCGAGTCGTCGCCCGTCAATACCGCTATGCGATCACTGCCGAAGGGCCGGAACGTGTTGCCACGCATCGATCTGTGGTTACGATAGGGGTCGGTTCAGGAGAAGTCAATGGCCGCAAAAGAGTGTCCGATGTGCGGCGAAGCGATGCGACTGCGCGAGCGCGCCGTCACCGTTCACGTCCCGGGCACACCACAAACGAAGACGACTGAGTTCCGCGAGTGGGTGTGCCCGGAATGCGATTACTTCGAGGACGTCGAGGACGGGAACGGCTGAAAGCGGGATACCGGCGGACGATCAGCGGGCGCCGAGCGTCAGCAGCAGCTCCTTGCGGACGGCTTCGTCGACCTCGTCGAAGTTGAGCGCCGTCTCACATTCGTCGCAGAGGAGTTCGAGCACGTTGGGCCGTCCTTCCTCGGACACCTCGACACGTGAATCCTCGAGATGCACGACGTGCATCTGCAGCGTCTTCACGAGAAAATTCTGGTCGTTCCCACAACTGGGACAGGTCAGCGCCACGCGCGTCTCCTCTTTCGTCGTCAACGGATGCTCCTAGTTGGTTTGATTCTAGGGGAGGCTTCGGGATGGTGCAATGAAATTGCGCCTTTTCCCGAAAGCTGAACCGGGTTCGCCGCCCTCAGACGAGCGGCTCCCCCGTATCGGCCACCATCGAGTCCGGCACGCCCAGGCGGGTCACATGGCCGGTGCGGTGCCGCGAAAACACACAATGGGGCCCCTTGGCTTCCACGAACTCGACCTCCACCACGGTGGGCCTCGCCTGGTAGACGCCCGCCACGCAACCGCACGGCAGTGTCTCCAACGCGAGGAGCGTCATGGCGGTGGCGCGATGGTTACTTCCCGGCGCTGGGATATTCATGTAGTCATTTAGACTGCCGAGGGGTCGCAGTGGTTCCGGGGTCGAGCCGGGACCATCATGCCATCAATCGATCGCCGCTTCGAGATAAATCAACCGCGCTTCCACTCGAATGGACGGGTAAATCGCCCGCACGGCTGTCTCGTACAGGGCCAACTGGCGTTGGTGCTCGGGCCGAGGACGGCCGGTCTTGAATTCGAGCACGGTCGCCGCCGCCTCGCCGACGACGAGACAGTCAATTGTGCCGCGAATAATTCTGCCGTCCTGTGCAAGTGTGAACGGCACTTCGTGCAGCGGCTGACCCATTTCGTAAGCCGCGCGTACCTGCGGCATTGCACAAAGCGCGGCGTACGCCGCTCTCGCATCGTCACACACGCGCTTCAGGTCGTCGAGGTCAACTGATTCGTGCGCGGCCAGCAGCCGCGGCAGGACAGCGTCGGTGTCGGCAGCCGGATCGAGTCCGCAGCGCCGGACCAGTCGATGAACGAGCGTTCCGACAAGGCGTGACGACTCACGTCCTTCTGTGAATCGCGCGGTCGTACGTTGCTGATCGGCAATCGCGTCGGCGACTGAGATGCGAGCGATGCCGTGGTCCTCGATTGGCTCATAGTCAGTATCCTGCGACCTGACGTCATCCGAGGGATCGCGGCCGGCAACGAACGCCTGCGGAGACTCCGGCGCGTCGGGGCGGGTCTGACCGCCTTCGCCGAGCCTGCTGCGGTCCGCGGGAGCCTTCTGCGCAGAAAGACCGGCTCCGGCGACCGAGGCCAGCGGCATGACGTGCGATTGCCAGCGGACGGCGTCACCGCTGGTCGCGGCGTCGGTCATCGCCGCGAGCAGCGATGCGGGGAGCACCTCGGCGAGGCTGCCCCGTCCCGGCTGCAGGCGGCCATCCTTCACCACCGTGCCGAGATACAAGCGATCACGGGCACGCGTGAGCGCGACGTACAACAGCCGCTTCGTCTCCTCGCGTTCGCGAGCGCGATCGTCTTCATCCGCTTCGGACTGGAAATCGCCGACCGAGACCGACGGCGACTCGCCGGCAGCATCGGCCGTGACGCGGATCGGGTGCCGCCAGTTACCGGTGCCGCGCGTCAGGTTGACGACGAACACCACCGGGAACTCGAGGCCCTTTGCGGCGTGGACGGTCATCAAGTTGACCGCGTCGAGCGCATCGATCACGGCATTGGCTTCGTCGCCGACGGCCAGGCGATCGAGGTGGCCGACGATTCGACCGAGCGTCACATAACCGCGGTTCTGAATGCGTCGAATCAGCGCGCGAATCTTCTTCAGGTTCTCACGCGCCTGCTGATAGCGCGGGCCGCGCAGCCGCGTGGCGTACTCGGACTCGCGCAGGACGCGATCGAGCAGTTCCGCCGGCGGCAGGCGATCGACCAGTGGCAGCCACGCGCCGCCGTGCCGGCGCGCCTCCGCTGCCAGGCGCGACGCCGATCCACGCAGCGCCGCGTCGGAGAGCTGCACGAAGCGCGAGCGCAGGAACGCAGCCGCCCGCAGTTCCGAGTCGGGTTCCGCGAGATACCACAGCAGCGCGACGACATCCTTGATTTCATCAGCATCGAAAAAACCAAGGCCCTTGTAGACGTACGCCGGGATTCCGTGCGTCTCGAGCGCCGCTTCGAATTCGCGATGACTGTCGCGCGTGCGAAAGAGGATGGCGATATCGCCGGGGCGAATGGGCCGTGGCACGCCACTGTCGCGATCGCGCACGGTCGTACCTGAAGCGACCAGGCGCGCGATCTCGGCGGCCGCGACCCCCGCGCACGCTTCCGGTGTCTCGGCCATCGCCGCACCCAGGACCGCGGTGGCCTCAACCTCCGCGCCATCGAGCGGAAATCGATCCTGCTCGTCGTAGCGAAACGCGTCGGTCCGACCCGGCGACTTCTCGATCTCCTGGCACACGTCGTTCACGAACGTGAGCAGGCCCGGCACCGAGCGGAAGCTACGGGAGATCGCACGCCGCACGTCGCCGTCGGGCCGCAACGCGTCAAGGTGACGAGCGGCTTCCTGCAACACCGACACGTCGGCATCGCGGAAGCTGTAGATCGACTGCTTGCGATCGCCGACGATGAAGATCGACGGCTGGAGCGGGCCCGTGTGTGCGAGACCGGCGCCCTCGCCCCAGGACTTCACGAGCAGCGAGACCAGTTCCCACTGGGCACGGCTCGTGTCCTGAAATTCGTCGACGAGCACGTGGTGATAGCGCGACTCGAGGCGGTAGCGGCTCTGCGCGAACTCCTCCATCTTCCGCAGCAGGTCAAGGGCGCGCAGGAGGACATCGGAGAAGTCGAGCACCGCGTGCACATCCAGCGTACGGCGGTACTCCGCCTCGGCGATGCGATACATCCGCAGCACACCGCGCGACACCAGCACGTTGAGGTCGCGACGGTAGCGGTTCCATGCCTCGAGAAATGCCTGGCCGTGCCCGAGCGTCAGGTCGCGGTGGCGCTCGTAGTCTGCCGCGCTCGCGAACAGATCCTTTTTGTACGGCGACCGGCTGCGGGGCGTGCCGTCCTGCGTGAGGAAATGCTCGCGCGCCCGGAAGAAGACCGCTTGCAGAGCCGCGGGATCGATCGGGCGGGTCTGAAGCGCTGCGCCTGCGCTCGAGTTTGATGCTGGCAGGGGTGGGTTTCCCGACCCACGCGAATCGACGGGTCCGTGCAGGGGCGGGCCTTCAGACCCGCCCACTCTCAGCAAATGCCGCACGAGCACCAGGAACGCCGGTTGCGGTGGCCCCGACTCGATGAACGCCGCAAGGCCGCCGGGCATTGCCTCGAACACCCCGAGCAGCGCGGCCGCGCCATCCTGCGTCGCCTTCTCCACCGTGAGCTCACGCGGCCCCTTCGCGAGATAACGCCCGAGCACATCGGGTGCGACGATGCGGCGGTTCAGCAGGACCGCGAGGCCACGGCGCGCCCGGCGGTCGCCGAGCTGTGCGAAGACCAGGGCAACGTGTTCGTCCTCGCGCGCGACGGCGCGGCAGATGCGGATGGCGCGATCCAGCGATTCGTCGATCAGCCGCGGCACCTCGGTGTCGTCCGCCATTGAAAAGCCGGGATCAAGATCGGCCTCGAGCGGAAATTCGCGCAGGAGCGACAGGCAGAACGCGTCGATCGTACTGATGGCGATGTCGCCGGTGCGGTCGCGCAACTCGCGCCAGCGGGACGGAGGAATCTCGCCGCGAGACGCGGCATCGGCAAGGCTCGCCAGGATTCGCTCACGCATCTCCGCGGCAGCCTTCCGCGTAAACGTGATGGCGAGAACGTTCGCCGGATCGACGCCGGCCTTCAGCAGGTTGACGTAGCGATCGACGAGGACGCGCGTCTTGCCCGTTCCTGCCGACGCTTCGAGCGCAACGTTGAACCGCGGATCGACGGCGCGTGCGCGTCCCTCGCGATCGCGCGCATCGATGCGCAGGTCCCTCGACTCCACTCGGGACGGATCGACGTTGTCGAACGGCAGGCGGAAGTTACTCGTCGCCGACATAGTCCTTCCGGCACACCGACGGGTACGCGCAGTAACGGCAGATCATCTCGTCGTGAGGACGCGGTGGGAACAGGCCGGCGTCGATGCCGTCGAGAAGCTCGAACAGCCGCGCGCGTGCGTCCTGTAACGGCGCCTCGGCATCGGGCGACCCGGCCTTCACCACCGACACGAGGTTGCGCTTGCCCGTCAATGCAACGTACGACGCGGCATCCACCTGCCACGGCTGCCCGTCGCGCGCGGAGAGTTGCTCCTGCGCGACGAGCGCATAGACGGGTACCTGCAGCGCCCGGCGCGGATTGGGCGCCGATCCTGACTTGTAATCGACCACCCTCAGGCGACGCCCGTCCAGGAGATCGACGCGATCGGCCACGCCTTTGAGCGCGACCGTACGGCCATCCGATCCACCGACGTCGAACTCGCCCTCGAACCGGTGCTCCAGCCATCGCTCGCGGACATCGACCGGTGCCGAGGCCTCGAGGCCGAGCACGACGTCGACGACGCCAACAGAGATCGCCGAGCCGAACAGACGTGTTCGCTCGAGCGCCGCATCGGCCTCCGGCAGCCGTTCGAGCAACGGTTCGGCGACTTCGTGGAACAGCAAGCGCGCACCATCGAGGCGAACGCTGGTGATCGCCCCGCCTCCGCGCCTGTCCCACGCCT
>Ga0310810_10003450_pt1 | contig 17218 bp, 21 predicted proteins | sample NCmetagenome_FD_207641 | JGI IMG/M metagenome (GOLD analysis project Ga0310810, IMG submission 207641) | Soil microbial communities from experimental microcosm in Duke University, North Carolina, United States - NC | ecosystem: Engineered > Artificial ecosystem > Soil microcosm > Unclassified ... | reverse complement strand
CCCAGCGCTTTCGACTGCTCGCCGGCCGTTTGTCGGGCTCCAGCGCAGGTCCGGTTTCTCGTCTCGCGATGCTGGTTTCGTCGGTCATGGGGAGCATCTCCGGTTTGTGGCAACAACCGCCGGGCGGCGCGGCCGGTTCCGGGGGCCGCATGCGCGAATACCCATTTGCCTGGTGGAAAGCCCCGAATAGCCTGAAAAGCTGCAGGGTTGGCGCGATCAGCTCACATCCGGAACGAGCGCGATCTCTCGGGGAAAGTGTCTCAATGCGACGGCCCGCGCGTGCTGGTCTCGGGAGCCGGCGTGGATGGTGCATCGGCCGTGGTGCGGCCGCCGGGCAAGGCCTCGCCCGTCGCCGTCGCATTTGGCGCGCCGCCCTGTATCTCGCCCCGGCGCTCCTCGGCACGATGCGCGGTGATGCCGTACATCACGGCGAGCAGCACCGCGACGATCACCGCCGTGACCGCCCATTTGCGGCCTGCGCCGGCGCGGCCCTCATTGAGCATCGGATCGGGCTGCGGTCCGGGTTCCGGCGCGGCTGTTCTCGCTCCGGGATCGCCGTCGTGTTGCGACATGAGCACCTCTCATGAAGGCCAATGCCTCAGCGGCGTGGTCGTTCCCGGAAGCGGAGCGGCGATCCCGGTGCGCGATTTGCTGTTGGTGGTGGCGGGCGTCGTCCCGTCCGGGCTTGAAGCCTGAGGTTGAGGTTCCTACACTTGACCGGCTCCGAACCATTTTGCGCGCAGGGGGAGATCATGGCAGGTGCGGCACCCAAATCCCGAAACTGGCACGCGCACGAGAACGTGCATAAGCCGAGAGGTCTTCATCTGTTCGCAGCGGGTGATGTGCAGGTTGGCGCGACGAACCTTGAGCCGCGTCTGACCGAATCACCCGAGCGCAATCCAAAAAATCTCGGGCTGCATTTGACCATTGAATCGCTTGGCGGGGTCGGCGCGGACGTCATGGTGTGGAAGCGCGCGAACTTCCACAAGGTCGTGAAGGCCGGCCAGTACGATCACGTCATCGTCCGCTGGGATGTAGAGCAGATCGCGAACTTCCCGGTTCACGACGATCGCGAGCTCGCAGCTCATGCAGACGCCGCGATGAAGGCGCTGAATGCGCAGCATGCGGCCAAGGGCAAGCCAGCGAAGCCCACCGGCAAGAAGCCGGCGGCGAAGAAGGCGGCCCCGAAAAAGAAGCCCGCGCCAAAGCCAAAGAAGAAAGCCGCCAAGAGCAAGAAGGCCAAAAAGGCGAAAAAGTCTTCGAAGAAGGCCGCGAAAAAATCCGGCCTGAAGAGGCTGGTGCGCAGGCTGGTGAAGAAGCTCTCGCCCGCCAAGAAAAAGAAGCGCTGATTTGCCGGCGGTGGCCGAGCACCACTGCGGCTCGTATGGTCAATGATTCGTTAATTCCTCGGGCGTAACGTCCGGCCCGTGCCATTGCGCATGGGGCCGTTCGATGACACCCGAACAAATGCAGCTCGTCCGCTTGACGCTCGCGCAGGCAACCACCGACCCGCTTGCGCTCGGCCGTGACTTCTACCGCCGCTTGTTCGTGCTGGCACCGGATCTGCGGGTGCGCTTCCATGGCGAGGTTGACGCGGAAAGTCTCAAGCTGAAGGAGACCCTGACGCTCGCGTTCGGCGCGCTCAGCGACATGCGCTTTTTGGTCGCGACACTCGACTCGCTCGCCAGGCGCGAGGTCGCACGCGACCTGTCAGAGCAGCACTGCCGGGCGATCGCGCAATCCTTGATCTGGGCGATCGAACGGCGCGTCGGCAGCGCCTTCACGCACCACGTCTGCAACGCCTGGATCGCCTTCCTCGCGGTGGTGATGACCTGCCTGCACGGTGCGGTCGTCGGGCTCTCGCGGCGCGCGGCCTGATCTTTTCCGCTCGCCCCGGCGAAAGCGGGACCCAGAGCCCGCTTTCGCGGGAATGAGCAGGGATAGCCCTAATACACCACCACGCTTCTGATGCTCTCGCCCGCATGCATCAGGTCGAAGCCCTTGTTGATGTCGGAGAGCGGCATCGTGTGGGTGATCATCGGGTCGATCTCGATCTTCCCATCCATGTACCAGTCGACGATCTTCGGCACATCGGTGCGGCCTCTCGCGCCGCCGAACGCGGTGCCCTTCCAGACGCGCCCGGTCACGAGCTGAAACGGCCGCGTCGCGATCTCGGCGCCCGCCGGCGCGACGCCGATGATCACCGACACGCCCCAGCCGCGATGGCAGGCTTCGAGCGCCTGACGCATCACGGTGACATTGCCGGTGCAGTCGAAGGTGTAGTCGGCGCCGCCGATCTGGTCGGCGCCCTTCTTGGTCATGTTGACGAGATGCGGCACGAGGTCGGCGCCGGCCTCCTTCGGATTGACAAAGTGAGTCATTCCAAAGCGTTCGCCCCACTCCTTCTTTGAATTGTTGACATCGACGCCGATGATCATGTCGGCGCCAGCAAGCTTGAGGCCCTGGATCACGTTGAGCCCGATGCCGCCGAGCCCGAACACGATTGCCTTGGCGCCGGGCTCGACCTTGGCGGTGTTGAGCACCGCGCCGATGCCGGTGGTGACGCCGCAGCCGATGTAGCAGATCTTGTCGAAGGGGGCGTCCTCACGCACTTTCGCAACCGCGATCTCGGGCAGCACGGTGAAGTTCGCGAAGGTCGAGCAGCCCATGTAGTGGTGCAGCTTCTTTCCATCGATGAAGAAGCGCGAGGTGCCGTCCGGCATGACGCCTTGGCCCTGCGTGGCGCGGATCGCGGTGCAAAGGTTGGTCTTGCGCGAAAGGCAGGAGGGGCAGGAGCGGCATTCCGGGGTGTAGAGCGGGATGACGTGGTCGCCCTTTTTCACCGAGGTGACGCCCGGCCCGACCTCGACCACCACGCCCGCGCCCTCGTGCCCGAGGATCGCGGGAAACAGCCCCTCGGGGTCGGCGCCGGACAGCGTGAACTCGTCGGTATGGCAGATGCCGGTCGCCTTGATCTCGACCATGACTTCGAAGGCCTTGGGCCCTTCGAGCTGCACCGTCATGATCTCAAGCGGCTTGCCCGCCGCCGTTGCCACCGCCGCTTTCACGTCCATGCCTTTGTCTCCTCGTTTCGCCCGATCATACCGGCTTCGGTGCGGGCACAAAGATGCTAGATCGTTTCCATGACAACTCGCTTCAAAGCGGTGCGCACCGATCGCGAGCTCGAATGTCAGGAGATCGACCAGGGTCTGCGCGAGCGGCAGGTCGAGCTTGTGACGCTCCCCGACGGCGTCGGCGAGGCGACGCTGATCGAGGCGATGCGCGACGTTGATCTGCTGCTGATGTGCTACACGCCTGTCACCGCGCGGGTCATTGCGGCGGCGCCCAAGCTCAAAGGTATCGTCAAATATGGCGTCGGGATCGACGCGATCGACATCCCGGCCGCCATCGCGCGCGGCATCCCGGTGGTCAACGTCCCGGAATATGCCGAGGAGACCGTCGCCGAGGGCGCGTTCGCGCTGATGATCGCGCTCGCCAGGAAACTCAAGCCGATCGGACGCGAAATGGCCGAGCGCGGCTGGGCCTGGCCGACCTTGCCATGGCGCGGCGTCGACCTCGCGGGCCGCACGCTTGGCATCGTCGGGTTAGGCAAGATCGGGCGCAGCATGGCCCGCATGGCGGCGGGCTTCCGCATGCGCGTCATCGCTTACAGCCCGCACACGCCGGACGAGGCTTTCCACAACACCGGGGTCGAGCGCTGCGCCGATCTCGCGACGCTGATGGCGACGAGCGATGTGGTGTCGATCCACGCGGTGCTCAATGCCGAAACGCGCGATCTGATCGGCGTGCGTGAGCTTGCGCGGATGAAGCCTTCGGCGTTTCTGATCAATGTGTCGCGCGGCGCCATCGTGAACGAAGCGGCGCTGGTCGCGGCGCTACAGGAGAAGCGCATCGCCGGTGCAGCGCTCGATGTCTACAGCCAGGAGCCGGTCACGCATGCCGGCCATCCGATGAGCGCGCTCTACGCGATGGACAACGTGATCCTGTTTCCGCACCTGACCTTCTACACCGAGGAGGCGATGCGGCGGCTGACCGAGGACACACTGGCGCGGTGCTTCGAGATCCTCGAAGGCCGGCCGGTGCTGATCAAATCGCACGACCCGCGCCTGCGCGCGCAGCGGAAGGGCGTCGTCTTCGGCTCCTGAAGGCCCGTCTGAACCAATTGGGTTTGCATTTCTTGCACGCTTCGGTAGACAATCTCAGGTTGATGAGGGTTGCCGGGGGATTGTCATGTCGAACGCGAAGCTCTGGAAGGCGTTGTGGTGGATCTGCCTCGTTGCCGCGCCGGTGGTGCTGGTGTGCATCGAGCTGTTTCATCCGGCGGGCTTCACCGCCCATCCGAAAATGTACGAGTACGTCTCCCAGCCTGAGCCCTATGATCCGCATTTCTTTTCGCTCGGCTATCCGGGCCCGGAGTGGTGGTTCACGCTGCACATGATCCAGACGCCAATGGTCGGCCTCGTGGCAGTCGGACTGTGGCTGCTGGCGAGCCGCATCGATGACGGAGATGGGCCCGCGACGATTGCGCTCGCCTGGCTCTCGCGTGTCGCGACCTTCGTGTTCGTGATCTACTACACGGCGCTCGACTCGATCGGCGGCTTCGGCGTTGCCCGGAGCATCATCAACACCAAGACGATGGAAGGGGCGGGTGAGCTCACGGCCGAACAGGTGAAGGGCGTTGCGGCGGTGATCGACAAGACATGGATCGACAAATGGGTCGGTGGTGTCGGCTCGTTCATCAGCGAGACCGGGTCCTACGCCGTGTTTCTGGCAACCGTGTTCCTCGCGCTCGCGCTGTTCCTCGCCAAGAAGGCGCCGTGGCCGCCGCTGATTCTGCTCGTGGCATTCGGCTGGGAGCTGCAGATGAGCCACACCATGCCGCACGGGCCGATCGCGTTCAGCCTGCTGATCGTCGCGGCGCTGTGGATGCATTTTGCAAAGCCGCGAGAACTCGGCGGCTGAACGAAAAAAGCACGGCCGAAGCCGCGCCTTGTGATTGCCTCGTGAGCGCCGTTCAGCCCTGAGGCTGCGATACGATGCGGATGTACGGTTTTGGCGTTTTCCAACCCTGCGGGAAGCGCTTCTTGGCCTCCTCATCGGAAATGCTGCCGCCGATGATGACGTCCTCGCCGTTCTTCCAGTTCACCGGAGTCGAGACGCCGTGCTTGGCGGTGAGTTGCAGCGAATCGATCACGCGCAGCACTTCATCGAAATTGCGGCCCGTACTCATTGGATAGACCAGGATCAGCTTCACCTTCTTGTCGGGCCCGATGACGAACACGTTGCGCACGGTCTGATTGTCGGCCGGCGTGCGCTTCAAGGGATCGCCGGACACGGCCGCGGGCAGCATGCCGTACAGCTTCGACACGTTGTAATCGGTGTCGCCGATCATCGGATAGTTCGGCGCGTGGCCTTGAGTCTCCTTGATGTCGGCGGCCCAGCCTGCATGACGGTCCACCGGATCGACCGAGAGCCCGATGATCTTCACGCCGCGCTTGTCGAACTCGGGCTTGATCTTCGCCATGTAGCCGAGCTCGGTGGTGCAGACCGGCGTGAAATCCTTCGGGTGCGAGAAGAGCACCGTCCATTTGTCGCCGATCCAGTCGTGGAATTTGATGCGGCCTTCGGTCGTGTCGGCTTCGAAATCCGGTGCGGTATCGCCAAGTGCGAGTGCCATGAAATCCTCCGATGCAAAGGCAAGTGAATTTCAAGGCCACATATAAGGTCCGCGCCAAGGCTGAGCCAGCGGCGCATCGTCGCCGGAAGGACTAATCTAGTTGGCGGTGGGATCGAAGAAGAGTTGTTCCGCGCCGATCCCCCCGTGAAGGAAATTATTTGCCCGCCGTTTTGTCGCTTTCAGGCAGCCCGACCGTGCGGCCGGGAATGCCGGCTGCGTCGAAGTACATGTTCTTGCCGACCGTCTGGTACATCAACATCGTGCGCAGCCCGTTCGCGGCCGGCGCCGAGCGCTTGGTGAGGACCGCGAACTTCGGCGTCTTCCCGCCATTGAATCCCTCGTTCATCACGCGGCCGACCAGCTTGCCCTTGTCGCGTGCTTTTAGGCCGAGCAGATGGACGATCGTCCTGCCGACGTCGGCGTTGCTGACCGGCGCCTCGTCAACGAAGCCCTTTTTGAAGTCCGGGCCGATCGCGGCCATGAAATTGTTGGTGTCGGCGCGGCTGAAGTTGCCGTGCATGCCCTGTCCCTGCTGCAAGCCGTTGTCGGCGATTTCAACCGCGCAGACGAGCGGCTGATCACAGCCCTCATGCCACGAGCGAAAGCTTACGACGACGGCAGGCGTCGGCGTAGCGGCGCTGCCCTTGAGATTAAGCGCCGACATCGGCAGCGTCCCCGGAATCGATCCGAGATCGTCGCGCACGAATACGCCGCTGGTGTAGTCCTGCGTGAACAGCGTCTCGACGATGCGCGCGGCGAGTTTGCGATCCGCGGCCGGCAGGTAGATCAGGTCGGAGCCGCCGTTCTGCGCCACGACGACGTCGGGTTTCTTCGGATCGTTGCCGATCAGCCCGCTGCCGCCACCGGGAAATTCATTCGCGCCGACACGCTTGTTCTCGCCGAACGTTTCGAATAGCGGCAGGCCGAGCGCCTTTGCGAGATCGAGTGCGACGAAGCCCTGCGGCAGGAAGCCTTTCGGCACGCCCTTGTAGTCGCCCTTCGCGGCCGGGCTGGTGCTGCTCTGCTTCGAGATCGTCGAGAAGCCGTGGTCGGCCGCGATCAGGATGTTGGTGGTGTCGGCGAGACCGAGCTCGCTCAGCGCGTCGCGCAGCCGCTTGAGATTGCCGTCGGCGTTGCGGATGCCGGCGTCAGCGGTGGGGCCATTGATCCCCGGCACATGCTTGAGATGGCTGTCGCCCTGATTGTGCTGCGAACCGTCCGGATCGCGCGACCAGTAGACCATCACAAAGGGCTGCTGGCGTGCCTTGAGCATCGGCAGAACGATCTTGGTAGCGACGTCGGCGAAGTAGGCCTGCTGGCCGACATTGGCTTCAGTGGTGCCGGGTTTCTCGGAATCACCCGCGCTGGCGTTTGGACCGCGCCCCGGGGCTTCGAGCGGAAGGCCCGCACCGGTGAGCGCCTTCTTCACGTTCTCCGAGAGCGGAACGCCGCCCGGCTTTCCGGTTACATCGTCAAACACGATCGTGTGCGTTCCGGTGCGCGAAGTGTGATCGAAGATCCAGGTCGGGCCGAGCTTGCCGATTGCCGCGGTGCTGTAGCCGCGCGCGCGCGCGAGCCTCAGGACGGTTTCCTCGCTGAGATAGTTGTTGTCGAAATGATCGTCGATCTCGGCGAGCACCGGATCGTTTTCGACGAAGGGCGTGACGCTGTTGCGCGCGCTCTGCACCGGGAAGCCGACATAGATCGTGTTGCTGAAATTGCCGGTGTCGCCGAGGTAGTGTCCCGTCGCCATCGCGGACGCGTTTGCCGTCGTGAAGGTCGGCATCAGCGAATGCGAGTTCTTGAAGTTCACACCCTGATCGCGCACCGCCGCCATTGCGGGCGTCAGCTCCGGCGACACCTTGCTCGCGCGCATCCCGTCCGGCACGAACAGGATGATGTTGTTGGGCGGCTTGCCCTGCGGTGTCTGGGCGAAACCGGAGGTGAAGGTCACGAGACAAAGCGCGAGGGCGGCTGGCAGTCTGAGCATCGTCAATCCCGTCGGAAAGGTGAGAGAGGAGAGGGAAACGTAGTCTTGCAATGTGACGGGCAGCTCACAAGGTGGAGCTGCGATTGACATTTTTGCTGCAACGCCGCAAAGGCTGAAAAGCCGTTGCCGGCCAAGGATCAAGTCGGGGCATGTTCAAGCGCATCCTGATCGCCAATCGCGGCGAGATCGCCTGCCGGATCATCAAGACCGCGCGCAAAATGGGAATTTCCACGGTCGCCGTCTATTCCGACGCCGACCGCGATGCGCTGCATGTCGAGATGGCGGACGAGGCCGTGCATATCGGCCCGCCGGCCGCGGCCGAAAGCTACCTGAAAATGGACGCCATCATCGCGGCGTGCCGCAAGACCGGCGCGGAAGCCGTCCATCCGGGCTACGGCTTTCTCTCCGAGCGCGAGGCGTTTCCGCGCGCTCTGGCCAAGGCGGGCATCGTGTTCATCGGGCCGAACCCGGACGCGATCGCCGCGATGGGCGACAAGATCGAGTCGAAGAAGGCTGCCGCCAAGGCCAAGGTCTCCACCGTGCCGGGCTTCCTCGGCGTGATCGAGGACGAAAAGCACGCGCAAAAGATCGCCGACGAGATCGGCTATCCGGTGATGATCAAGGCCTCCGCCGGCGGCGGCGGGAAGGGCATGCGCATCGCGCACGCGAAGGGCGACGTCGCGGAAGGTTTTGCCCGCGCCAAGTCCGAGGCGAAATCTTCGTTCGGCGACGATCGCGTGTTCATCGAGAAATTCATCGTCGATCCGCGCCATGTCGAAATCCAGGTGCTCGGCGACAAGCACGGCAACGTCATCTACCTCGGCGAGCGCGAGTGCTCGATCCAACGACGCAACCAGAAAGTCATCGAGGAGGCGCCGTCGCCGCTGCTCGATGCGGCGACGCGCAGGAAGATGGGCGAGCAGGCAGTCGCGCTGGCGAAGGCGGTGAAATACGACTCGGCCGGCACGGTCGAGTTCGTGGCCGGCCAGGACAAGAGCTTTTATTTCCTCGAAATGAACACGCGGCTGCAGGTCGAGCACCCGGTGACCGAGCTTATCACCGGTATCGACCTCGTCGAGCAGATGATCCGCGTCGCGGCGGGCGAGAAGCTCAAGCTGAAGCAGGCGGACGTGAAGCTCACCGGCTGGGCGGTCGAAAGCCGCGTCTATGCCGAGGACCCGACGCGCAATTTCCTGCCCTCAACGGGAAGGCTGACCACGTATCGGCCGCCGGAGGAGAAGCACGAGAAGGGCGTAACGGTGCGCAACGACACCGGCGTCTACGAGGGCGGCGAGATCTCGATCTGGTACGACCCGATGATCGCCAAGCTGGTCACGCACGCGAAGACGCGGCAAGCCGCGATCGATGCGCAGGCTGAAGCGCTCGATGCGTTCGCGATCGACGGCATCCGCCACAACATTCCGTTTCTCACCGCGCTGATGGCGCACCCGCGCTGGCGCGCCGGCAAGCTTTCTACCGGCTTCATCGCCGAGGAATACAAGGGCGGTTTCCACAACCCGGCGCCGGAAGGCGAGAGCGCGAAGATGCTCAGCGTCGTCGCGGTCGCGATCGATCACACGCTCGGGCAACGCAAGCGGCGCATCTCCGGCCAGCTCACCGGCCGCGCGGTCACGCGCGCAACCTCGCGCCGCGTCTGGCTGGATATGAAGAAATATACCGTCGAGGTCACCGAGGCCGGCAGCGTGCATTTTGGTGACGGCGAGGTGGGTCCGGTGCCGGAGGACGGCGATGGCGCGCTCACCATGCGCTACCGCGGCGGAGCGGGCGAGGACGCCGACGATCCGGTCACGCTCAAGTCGGACTGGAAGCCCGGCGAGCCGGTATGGTCCGGCACGGTGAACGGCAAGTCCGTTGCCGTGCAGGCGCGGCCGATCCCGAACGGCTATATGCTCTCGTGGCGCGGCGCCTTCGCGAAAACGCAGGTCTATACCGAACGCGAGGCGGATTACGCCCGCCTGATGCCGGTGAAGGCCGCGGCCGACAGCGGCAAGAAGCTGCTCTGTCCGATGCCCGGCCTCGTGAAGGCGATCGCGGTTTCCGAAGGGCAAGACGTGAAAGCGGGCGAGACACTCGCGATCGTCGAGGCGATGAAGATGGAGAACGTGCTGCGCGCCGAGCGTGACGGCAAAGTGAAGAAGCTCCACGCGAAGGCGGGCGACAGCCTTGCGGTCGACGCGGTGATCATGGAATTTGCCTAAGCGTTCGCGGCTAATGCCTTGTCAGCTTGCGCCACTCGCCCGGCGCGATGCCGTAGGCCTGCTTGAACTGCCGCGTCATGTGGCTCTGGTCGGCAAAGCCGCTGGCGGCGGCTGCTTCGGCGAGCGGGGTGTCGGCGGCGATCAGCCGCCGCGCGCGGTCGAGCCGGCGCATGATCGCGTAGCGATGCGGGCTGGTGCCGAGGCAGCAGCGGAACTGGCGCGCAAGCTCGAAGCGCGTAAGGCCGGTCAATTTCTCCAGTGCCTCGGATGAAGGAAGGTCAGAGGCATCATCGAGCCAGTCTTGGGCGATCTGCACGCCGCGCGCAGCCTTGGCATTCACGCTCCGCGGCCCGCGGTCGTGCGCGGCAAGGGCGTCGGCGAGGCGCGCGATGATGTCGTCGAAGCGCAGGTCCGGAATCGGCGTGTCGAACGCATGAAGCGCGGCCGCGATCGCACGGTGCAATCCCGATTCGCGCGTGACGGCGTCCCTGACGAAGGGCAGCGCACCGGAGCCGCGCGCGTCGGAAATCAGCCGCGGCGCGATATAGGCGATGCGATAACCGAAGCCTTCGTCGGTGCCGGCGCGGCCGTCGTGTTTTTCATCCGGGTAGATTACGAAGGCGCAGCCCGTCTCGCTATGCTGTGTCGTGCCGCGATAGCCGAAGGATTGCACGCCGCGTAGCGTGATGCCGATGGCGTAGCTGTCATGGCGGTGCGGCGCAAAACGCATCGTGGAAAAACTTGCCTGGGCGCGCTCAAAGCCGGGGCGCGACGTCCCGCTGCGCACGGAGTTCTCTACCCCGCACGATCGTTCAAGACCGGTTGTGGTCGTGCTGCTCAAATCGCATTCCTCGCGAGGACAAAGATGCCCGCCGAAAGCGTTGCGGCCTTCGTTATAGCGGCGTTCGCGCTCACCGGCAGCCCGGGTCCGGCGACGCTGGGCCTGAGCGCGACCGGCGCCGCGTTCGGCCTGCGGCGCAGCCTCGCCCTCATGACGGGCATCATTGTCGGCGTCCTGATCGTGTTTGCCGCTGCGGCAGCCGGCCTGACCGGGCTCATCCTGGCGCAGCCGCTGCTTGGCCCCATCGTGAAGGCGCTCTCCGCCGCCTACATGCTCTGGCTCGCCTGGAGCATCGCGAGCGCGCCGCCGCTTTCGGCGGGTCCCTCGGCCGATGCGCCGAGCTTCTGGGGCGGCATGTTCCTTGGGCTTGGTAATCCCAAGGCTTACGCTGCGATGGCGGCGCTCTCGTCGGGCTTCGTGCTCGCCGGGGCTGCCACCGCAGACGCGCTGCTCAAGGGCGCCATCCTGCTCGGCGTCATGATCGTGGTGGATCTGGCGTGGCTGCTTGCCGGCTCGGCGCTCGCCCGCGTCATGCGCAACCCGACTTGGTCGCGTGCGATCAACATTGCCTTCGCGCTCGCGCTGCTTGCCTCGGTAGCAGCCGGTTTGATGTGACAGGGCGGAACTTCGGGTGAGGCGAAACGTTCGTCCGGTGATCCCGGAGAGGCTCCATGAACGTGCATCAACGACCCGACAAAGCTGCTGAAAAGGCGACGAAAAAGGCCGAAAAAGTCAAGCAGCCGCCCCAGGAGCAGCAGCATCAGCCGGGCGTCGAAAGCAAGATGCGGCCGAAGCCCGAATACATGCCGAAATACCCCGGCGTCGGGAAACTCAAGGACAAGGTCGCGATCATCACCGGCGGTGATTCCGGAATTGGCCGGGCGGTCGCGGTGGCGATGGCGCGCGAGGGCGCGTCGATCGCGATCGTTTATCTGGAGGAGCACGATGACGCGAAGGAAACCCAGCACCTCGTCGAGGCCGAGGGAAGCGAATGTCTTCTCTTCGCCGGCGATATCGCCGACGAGATGTTCTGCTGGGAATCGGTCGAACGCACCTTCGAGGAATTCGGCCGCATCGACATTCTGGTGAACAACGCGGCCGAGCAGCACGAGACCGAAGACCCGGCCGAACTCGACAGTGCGCAGCTCGAGCGCACGTTCCGCACCAATGTGTTCAGCCAGTTCCACATGACGCGCGCCTGCCTGCAGTACATGCAGGAGGGCGCGAGCATCATCAACACGACCTCGATCACGGCCTATAAGGGTCACAAGACGCTGATCGATTACGCCTCCACCAAGGGCGCGATCCTTGCGTTCACGCGCTCGCTCTCGGAGGCGTTGATCGAGAAAGGCATCCGCGTGAACGGCGTCGCGCCAGGTCCGATCTGGACCCCGCTCATTCCGTCCTCCTTCGATGCCGAGAAGACCGCCCAGCACGGCCAGAGTGCGCCGATGAAGCGCGCCGGCCAGCCGAACGAGGTGGCGCCCTGCTACGTGTTTCTCGCGAGCGAGGATGCCTCCTACATGAGCGGGCAGGTGCTCCATCCGAACGGCGGCAACGTGGTCAACGCCTAGGGCGTGGTCCCGAAAAGCATGTCCTCGACCCGATCGGGGATGGGTACCGGTTTTTCGGACAAGATCACGCCCAACGAAAAGAGGAGACAGCCATGGACCCGAAACGCAAACCCGCAAACGACGAGCGCGCGGCTGACCCGGACAAGAATGCGCGCCTCGAAACCTACGAGCAGGAGGTCGAGCGCGCCTCGGTCGAAAGTGTTGCCGAGCACCCGGAAGGCTCCGCGCCGCCGCTTGAGCGCCTGGTTGAGTCTCATCCGAAGAAACAGCGGAAGTAGCCGCCACGGCCGGCCCGTGCCACTCTGTGACATGATTTATTTTGCGTACGGCGCCAACATGGAGCGCACGGCGATGCGTAAGCGATGCGGCACCGCCATCCCGCTCGGACCGTCGACGCTGCGCGGCTGGCGTTATGTGATTGCGCAAGGCTACGGCTCGGTGGCGCCCGCGCCGGGCATGTGCGTGCATGGCGTGCTGTGGCGGCTCACTCCGCGCGACCTTGCGGCGCTCAATGCATTCGAAAGCCTCGACAGTGGGCTTTACCGGCGCGCGATGCTCACCGTGGAGGCTGGCGGACAGCGGATGCGGGCGCTGGTCTATGTCGGGCGGCAACAGGGCAGGCGCCGTCCGATGCCCGGGTATCAGGAGCGCATCGTCGCTGCTGCTGAAGATTGGCGGCTGCCGCCGCGCTATATTGCAGAGCTTGAGCGCCTCGCGCCCGGGTACCGTGCGGCGCGGCCGGTCGAGACCGGAGAAATCGGATGAACATCCTCAAGCATGTAGTGATGCGCGGCCGTGTTCAGGGCGTCGGCTTCCGCGCCTTCGTGGAGGACGCGGCCCAGGAACGTTACCTCGAAGGCTGGGTGCGCAATCGCCGCGACGGCACAGTGGAAGCGCTGCTTGGCGGCCGGCGGGAGGCGGTCGACGCGGTCATCAAGACATTGCAGACCGGCCCGTCCGGGGCGCAGGTCGAAGCAGTCGACGTGAAGGAAGGGGCACCCACGCAGCTTGAGCAACGCCCGCGAAATACGCGATTTGCCGTGCTGCCGACCACATGATGCGGCCGATCCTCGCCGCGACCGCTGCACTGGTGCTTTGCTCTGCGGCGGCCGCGCAAACGCCGCCGCAGCCGTCAGCGGCGCAGGAGGAGGCGTCGCTGCACGGCTTCGGTGATGCCGACAAGACCTGCCAGGAGTGGACCGACGGCTGCCGCACCTGCACGCGCCCCGAGAGCGGGGAGGCGGGCTGCTCGAACATCGGGATCGCCTGTCAGCCGAACGCGATCAGCTGCACCAGGCGGGCGGAGGAGAAGAAGCCGGAGGAGAAGAAGTAGCTAGGCTGGAATTGCGGCAGCATCCTGTGTCGCCCCGAACAGCGCCTCGAATTCGTGCCGCAGCATCATGTCGACCTCCGGCATCGTGACCGTGTGGCCCAGATCGACAAGGCTCGTCACCCCATAGCGCGTATCGGCGACGCCGCAGGGCACGATGCCGGAGAAATGCGTCAGGTCCGGATCGACGTTGAGCGCAATGCCGTGCAAGCTGACCCAGCGTTTGAGCCGGATGCCGATGGCGGCGATCTTGTCCTCGTGTCCGGCGCCCTTGTCGGGCCGCGCGACCCACACACCGATGCGGTCCTCGCGCCGCTCGCCGCGCACATTGAAGGCGGCAAGCGTGCGGATCAGCCATTCCTCCAGCGTCGCCACATAGCGCCGCACGTCCGGCGTCCGGCGCTTCAGATCGAGCATGAGATAGACCACGCGCTGCCCGGGCCCGTGATAGGTGAACTGGCCGCCGCGTCCGGTCTCGTGGACCGGAAAGCGCGCCTCGACCAGGTCATGCGTCTGCGCGCTGGTGCCTGCCGTATAGAGCGGCGGATGTTCGATGAGCCAGACGAGCTCGCGCGCGTCACCTTGGGCGATTGCGACTGCGCGTGCCTCCATCGTGGCGAGCGCCTCATCATAGGCGACCTCCCGGTCGCTCACGCGCCATTCGGCCGGCGCAAGCCCTTGCGCGGGAAGGCCAAAGCAGAGCTCGTCGCGGACGTTAACCACCTGCTAACCATACCATGGTGACGTGGGGCGCGCGGGCGTTTCGCCCAAAGGGATTTGTCACTCGTGGCGACGCTCGACAAGGTCTCGCTCGATATCGCGGTCGTATTGGGCGCGAGTTCGATGCCGGTCCACCAGGCGCTGCGGCTTGGCCGCGGCGCGATCATCGAGCTGGATGCGTCGGAAGAGGACGAGGTGCAGATCCTCGCCAACAACTTTCCGGTCGCGCGGGGCACGGTGGTGGTCAACGGCAACCGCATTGCGGTCGAGATCAAGGAAATGCTGCCGCGCGCGCCGGATCAGCGCTGATTTCCGGGCGTTCGGGTAACCCTTGTCCCCCTCGGGGCGATTTGTTACATGCGCCCTCGCCAAGCGCCGGCTCGTCCGGCATTCCTCTTCACATGCGGTCGTGGCGGAATTGGTAGACGCACTAGCTTGAGGTGCTAGCGGGGCAACCCGTGGAGGTTCGAGTCCTCTCGACCGCACCATTCCTGAAATCCGGGCTCGTCGCGGGGATTGCCCCTGCTCATGCCGCATGAGCGTGCCGGAACGGAGCCTCACGGGAATCGTTAACGCAACGATCCTTCCGAGGAGGCGCTGATGCGTGTTCTTGTGCCGCTGCTCGCGACCATGCTGGCCGCTTCCTCCGCGATCACGCTCGCGCAAACCGGCGGTACGAGCAGCGGTTCGAGCGGGACCACCAGCGGCAGCGTCGGCAGCACCGCGCCGGGAGGCGCCGGTCCGGGCCAGCCCGGCAGCCCGTCGGGCGTCGGTGTTCCGGGCGGTCCGGGCCCGGGCAACACCACGGTAACGCCGAACTTCGGCACCGGCGTCGGCAATGCCGGCGTTCCGCAAGCCACCACCGGCACGGTCGGCTCCGGCAGCACGAGCGGCAGCAGTTCGCCATCGACCACCGGCAGCATCGGCGCCAATCCTGCCACCTCCAGCTCTGGCGCAGGTGGCGCCGATCCCACCAGCCCGCAGACCGGCACGCCGAGCATCATGGTGCCGGAGCGGCGGTAGCAAGGAACCCGCCCCTCAGCGACGGGTTGATGTCTCGGTCGGTGGGACAATCTGGAGAATGGCCAAATGAACTCGAAAATCACTGCGCTGCTGGCTGCGGCACTTCTTGCCGGAAGCTGCACGCTCGCAATGGCGCAGGCCGGTGCAGGAAGTGGCGGAAGCGGTGCGGGCGGCGCGAATGCGGCGCCGAAAGCTGAATCCGCGCCGGGCGGTCCCGCCGGACAAGCCGGCGGTATGAAGACGCGCAAGGTGTCGCACAAGAAAAAGAAGAAACATCATCACATGTAGGCGTGATCGCGCGCCGGAATGGCCGCCTCGCAAAGCCCGCGGGGCGGCCTTCGATTCAGCGTTCGCGCTGTCCTGGCACCGTTGACTGGCCGCAATCCCGGCGCAGAGTTCGCGAATGATTCGGAGTGTTGTGATGCGCCGGAAGATCACGGTCTGCGAAATCTGCGGCGGCACCGCGCCGTCCGGCGCCGCGGACTTCGTCGTGTTTCACTGCCTGACATTCTGCTCGCCTGACTGCTTGGATGACTATCGCGCGGCCGATGAAGAGCGGCGTGCAAAGGCGAGCCGCGTTGCCCCTCCTGAGAAAACCGCGCGCTTCCACGCCGCCTGATCTGATTTCTGCTTTTCCCGATCACAGCGCCAGCGTACAAGCGGCCGATTCCGCGCAATTTAAGCTCGCGAGGCCGGCATGGCTGAAGACAGAGACATCGCCGCGACCTCCGATGCTGCGCCGAGCGCCCTGCGCGATGCCGAGGGCGCGGTGCGGCCCGCGTTCGTCGAGACAGTCACCGAAGCGATCCGCGGGCGGGACGCGGATTTGCTCCGTTCACTCGTCGGCGAGCTCCATGAATCCGACGCCGGCGACCTGATCGAGTCGCTCGATCCGGAGCTGCGGCCGCGGCTGATCGCCCTGATGGGCAAGGACTTCGACTTCACCGCGCTCACCGAAGTCGACGACGCGGTGCGCGAGGAAATCCTCGAAGAATTGCCGACGCAGACGGTCGCCGAAGGCGTGCGCGAACTCGATTCCGACGACGCGGTCTACATCCTCGAGGACCTGCCCAAGGAAGAGCAGGCCGAGATTCTCGAGCAGCTGTCGCCGCCCGAGCGCGTCGCGATCTCGAAGCGCCTCGACTACCCGGAAGAGACGGCCGGGCGGCGGATGCAGACCGAGTTCATCGCGGTGCCGCCCGCGTGGACCGTCGGTCAGACCATCGACTACATGCGCGAGACCGAGGATCTGCCGGAGCGCTTCTTCGAAATCTACGTGGTGGATGGGGAGGGGAAATTCCTCGGCGCGGTACCGCTCGATCGGCTGATGCGCACCAAGCGGCCGGTGCCCATGTCCGAATTGATGGAGCCGGAGCGCCATATGGTGCGCGCGACGGAGGATCAGGAGGAGGTGGCGCGGCGCTTCGAGCGCTACAACCTGGTGGCAGCGCCGGTGATCGATCCCAGCGACCGCATGGTCGGCGTCATCACCTTCGACGACATCGTCGACGTCATCGAGCAGGAAGCCGAGGAAGACATCATGGCGCTCGGCGGCGTCGGGCGCACCGAGGAGCTGTCCGATTCCGTCTGGCAGGTGGCGAAAGGCCGCTTCAACTGGCTGCTGGTCAATCTGGCGACCGCGTTCCTTGCCTCCTCGGTGCTCAAGCTGTTCGAGGGCGAGCTCGAGAAGATGGTGGCGCTGGCGGTGCTCGCGCCGATCGTCGCGAGCCAGGGTGGAAATGCGACGACGCAGACCATGACGGTGGTGGTGCGTGCGCTGGCAACACGCGAGTTGAGCACGAGCAACGCCGCGCGCGTCATCA